>Ga0209480_10003125_pt1 | contig 10934 bp, 12 predicted proteins | sample JI61114C2DNA_FD_187501 | JGI IMG/M metagenome (GOLD analysis project Ga0209480, IMG submission 187501) | Wastewater effluent complex algal communities from Wisconsin, to seasonally profile nutrient transformation and Carbon sequestration -... | ecosystem: Engineered > WWTP > Effluent > Algae...
GCAGTCGGGGCATGATACCGGAATAAATACTGCCATAATTTTTAACTCTGTTAGATGAAAACATAAGTTAAACAATCGACGAAAAAAAATCATTTCAACTAATTTAGGCCACTACCCTTGCACCTTTATTAATTGGAGCAGACAGTAGGAGAGGAAATGATGATCCTATAGGTACCGGAGACCGGACGGGTACCTCACTCGAGCTCGGAAAAAACTCATACTTGTAGTAAGCTCTTTCTTTTTCCAATCCTTTCCAAGGACAGAAAAAGAGCTTATAGCACAGATGCCTTTTGAAAATTTCGTAAGCCTTCGATGATCGATGGGAGTTGGTAATTGAGATTATATTCCATATGTGACCCCAGAGCGCCTTGAACATTAAAAGTATTTAAATAAAAGTGAGCTTTAATTGGATCGACAACTTTTTTATAGAGTGATTGTCTGTTTGGTGTTTATTTTTCACTGCATTTCTGCCTTTTCAGCTGAGGAAAATTTTCTTCTTATTAATGGAACAACGAATAAGACAGTATTTGAAGTAGGCCCTCATATCAATAAACGAATTAGCCCTTGCCCTACTTTTAAGATGACTTTAAGTTTGATTGGCTATGATGCGGGAATTTTGAAGGACGAAAACAATCCTACCTGGGATTTCGAAGAAGGGTATGATGATTGGCTTCCTGCTTGGAGAACTCCTCAGACACCGCAATCTTCGATGAAATTCTCATGTGTATGGTATGCCAAACTCTTATCTTTTGAATATGGAAATCAGGATATGTCTGGAGGACTCGTACAACCAGGTCCAATGAATCCCCCATGGACAAACTCCTCTTTAAAAATTTCTCCAAAGGAACAAGTAGATTTCATTCAAAAAATGATCACGAGCAAACTTTCTATTTCAAGTCATGCCATCCAAATGACAAAAGTGATCCTCTTTAAAGAGGAGGTTGCTGATGGATGGAAGTTGTTTGGAAAAACAGGATGGAGCGGTTCTGATATTGCAAATGATGGTAAAACTTTAGAGCATAGCTGGTTTGTCGGATGGATCGAAAAAGACAATAATTTTTTCCCGTTCGCCTACCTCATTCGTGAACAGAAAATAAATCTCGATCAAAGAATACCAAGAGTCAAACAGTTATTAGAGGAATCTGGGGTAATGACGGAAACTTTTTATAATTGAGTCAGATATCGCCGTTACGGAATGGGTTTTTTGTGCACATCCATTACCACAAAAACAGTTTTTTAAGTGAAGTCTTTTCTTAAGCGTGGAGTTGCCCCCGCAAGAGCGGACACCCATCTACTATATACGTCTATCATAACATAGAGCTGATAATATTCAAGTTTATTAGGACCTCGCAGACGGCTTATATCCCAAGTCCATAATTGCTTAGGTCCAGTCGCTAAAAGCTCTGGCCTTTTATATTTCCCGTGCTTTCTGAAACGCCTGCGTTCTTTGATTTCGTTATTGACAGCTAAAATACGGTACATAGTTCGTTCTGAAGCAATATAACGGCCCTCATCTAGGAGATGATGATAAATCTGAGGGGGAGCAAAATCGAGAAATCTCTCCTCGTGAAAAATATCAAGAATATCCTGACGCTCGTTTGCACTCAGGCATCGTGGGCTCGTGCGCCGCCGGGCTTCTTTGTGGCAATGCTTAAGTCGATAATAGCTGGCCTTAGAAAAGTTGATCCACTCGCAAGCTACTGACAACGGCAAGCATGCGCTTCTTTTATCAATCGCGGTCACTGCTCGCTCCCGCTGTTTTCTGTCTCTCCTAAGCTCAAGATTTTGGCAATTTTTTTTGCAGGTCGATAATAGCCTCGGCTACTCGCCAGGTATGTAGGGTTGAGGTGGCCAGACCTTCACGCCTCAACAAAGACCCTAGCTCACCAGGTAGCTTGCATGCTGCACCCATTGCTAGCACTTTCTTTTTATAAGCAAGGCTGTACTGCCTCTTGCATGAGGAAGCTTCGATTTCGTTGGATTTATTTTTATCCTTATTTTTCGATAAGTTATATCTTTCCACTGTATTACCATAATCATGCCCGGTTATTCGTTAAACTATTGTTAATTATTTGTCTCAAACTTATTGGCAGGTAGGGCTTTTGATGGACTTTGATTGGTTATTTTTTTACCTGTGCCAAAGCTGAGCTAAGACTGGCTCATCTGACAAATTATTGACATGTTTCAAATACAAAAGACCCACCATAAGCCGTGTTGGAATCGCTGGACGACCCTTTTTAGGAATGAAAAATGCGCCAAAGAATTTTTCAAGTTTATGCCAATCAATAAGTTGAGAAAGCTTCACGAGCTCGTGATTAGCCGCAACGATATTTTCTAAGCGACTTTGAAATAGCTCAAAACTTGAGCACTCATTTTTATTCGGCAAAGATATAAAATTCACCAGTTTTTTGGACGTACCATTCAATAGCTGGCGATTTTATTCGCTTTGATATGCATGTAAATTCCCGGCATTATGCTGGTAACGCTATTTTTCAGGGGCGACTAATTATCGGGTTCTAAGTAATCCTTGTCTTCTAAATCATCTTCAACAGTTATAAATTCATAGGTTCTTTCAGAGGCTGTTTAATAGGTTATTTATAGCACATAAATTGATTAAATTGACATAAAGAAGCCAGATGTATTTTATGTTTCTACCAAAAATTTTCTTAGATGTAGCCTCATAAAAAGCAAATTTATCTCTAGTATTCTCTAGATATTTTTATATTATTTTTCTTTATTATTTTGGTTATTAATGAGCTGGTGGTTAAACTTCCAATCATCAGCGTCAATCGTAACAGGAGCGATGATATATCCTTGCTCTTTTAAAAACTTTTCGAAGCCAGACCTTTGCTCCGGCGTGGTTCCTGTATACAAATAAGTTGGAAAATATGACTATATGGATAAAATACAACACATGGATCGACCACAGCTATCGATGGATAGTTTAAACCTATTTACTGCAACGTGCATACTGAGATAAAGAAAACTATTTATAATCATTATCACTAATTTTGAAACGAATATTTATCTCTCTATAACAATTGTATGAATTAATTTTTAGAGAAAATTTACTGCTTACGGATGTCTGGTATTAACGTTTAATATTTTATATGTTAGACGGACAGATGTATAGGAAAAACAAAAATGGGTAGACAAATGAAAAAGTATATATATTTTCTTGTTATTATTTTGTCCTTAAGTGCTTTAGGAGCTTGTAGAACAGTAAAACATAATACTACCGAAATCCTGAATAGAAGGAATGAAATCAACGACCTTAAGGAACGTAGAGACCGTGCGATTAACCATGAGGTTGATATTTTCGCGCCCAATAAATTTGATGAAGCTGAGGTTTATTTCGAGAAAGCTCTTAATGAAGCTCAAACAAGTAGTGATTATGATGCGGGGAAAAGAACTGCTGAACTTGGTGTGAAGGCGCTTGCTGAAGCAGAACAAATTGCTCAGGATTCAAAACAATTTTTTGCTAAGCTAATAGATCAACGTAACCGTGCTCAAATGGTTCAAGCACATGTACTATTTGAAAATGAATTTGCTAAACTAGAAAATGAACTTATCCAGGCGGCAAAATCAATCGAAGAAAATAATAAACAAGAGGCTATCGAAAAAAATACCACCTTAGCCAATCGCTATGCTGACTTGGAGGTTCGCGCACTTAAAGCAACAGTGGGAGATTTAGCTGAAGAAGCTTATCAACAAGCTGTTAAAGCTCGAGCCGATAAGTATGCCCCTCGCACGCTTAAAAAAGCTAAAGAACAGCTCAGTCTAGCTAAGAAAATGATCGATGTCGATAAAGAAAATTATAAAAAAGCCCAAGTTCATGCTGAAGCAGCACAGGAAAACGCATTAAGGGCAAAAAATATTGCGGAACTAGTTATTGGATTTGAAAAAGAAAAAGCTAGTATGGAGCAAATAATTTTATGGTATCAAGATCGATTAGCTGAGGTTCATAAAGCCTTACCCACGATCCTAAAGTTTGACAAAGCTGACAGAGACAGTGTTGCCAAGTTTTATGAAGAGCTCCGTCAACTCTCTGCAGATAACCGTGAATTGGAGCAACGATCAGTCTACGCTGAAAGAAAGATAGCTGAACTTTCTAAAGAGCTTTTATCCAAAATAGATGATCCAAGCAAAAAAAACTTTATGGAGCAAGCATCTCGGGAAGAAAGCTTTCGTGAAATTAGTAAACGCTTTACCCCGGATGAAGCAGAAATATTGAAACGGGGAGATGATATTCTTATTCGCGCCCATGGTTTCTCTTTTCTTAGCGGTAAATCTGAAGTGCAAAAAGATAACTATTCCTTGCTTAATAAAATAGTGGCATCTATTTCCATGTTTCCTAATTCAATAATTGAAGTTGAAGGACATACTGACTCAACTGGCCCAAGGTCACTTAATCAGAAACTTTCTGGTGAAAGAGCTAAAAATATTGCTACTTATTTAATTGATGCAGCTAATATCGAAGCCAAACGGGTTCGAAGTGTTGGTTTAGGTGCTGCTCGCCCAGCATTTGCTAATAATACTCCGGAAGGCAGAGCTAAAAACCGACGCATCGAAATAGTAATAAAGCCTACTAAATAAGATAAACGCCGAGCCCAAAAATGGGCTCGTTTTTAGAGCTAAGCTTAAACTATGATTAAACGACTCTTGACGTGCAATGTCCACAACGCCTTGCTATTTGCGGAATAAGCAGACCACATTCAGGGCATTTTTTTCACAAGGTTCAAATTCTTTAACTTTATTAATTAATTTAACCAAGCAAAAGATAGCGAAAGCGATTAGAAAAAAATCAATGATCGGTACCTGTCAACAATATGAGACAAATTTTTAGAACCTTAACCTCCTGATTTTCCAAGGTACCCGTCCGGTCTCCGGTACCTATAGGATCATCATTTCCTCTCCTACTATCTGCTCCAATTAATAAAGGAGCAAGGTATGGCGTTTCTTAGCCAGGAAGAATGGCAACCTTACACAGCCAACGAAACCCGCCGATTTGCCTCAAACTTAGGCTTTTTAGTGTGCAATACGCCATCATATAGCCCTGAAAGTAATGGTATCTCTGAAGCCTTCGTGAAGACTTTTAAGCGAGACTATGTCTATTTGCATGAAATTGATGATGCCGAAACACTGATTAAGCAGCTGCCAGGCTGGTTTGATGATTATAACGAGAATTCACCCCATAAAGGGCTGAATATGAAGTCGCCTAGAGAATTTATACGGTCTTTAACAATCTAGGGTGTCCGCTATTGCAGGGGCAACTCCAAAAACTAGCACATCGATCAAAACAGCAGTCGCCTAAGCTCAACTTTGGCCGAAATTTAAGGTTAACTTTGAGCGCCTTTTTATTTTTAATTCTCTTGTTGAGTTATCAAGATAAAAAATAGATAGCAAAGAGAATAATAGTTACTGTTAAGCGGTTACAAATCCAAAAACCATGAAAGAAGTGTATATCTAAAATGAACATCCAATGCTTAATTCTAATCGAGGTATCAAAGTCCAAAAGACGAGCGATGCATTACTTGGTTGAAAAGGAAGCATGATAATAATTGGATTAAATCGCATACCTCCATTGAGATACAATCTATTGGTAAATCGATGCAAATAACCTAGCGTCAAATTGAAAGGGATCCAAGCTTCTTTACTTTGCCAGAAACTAGCATCACGAGCATGTCTTTTCCCCTCAGAGGTTTCATAGATTCCCAATCCAACAGAAGGGCTTAAAAATAATCCACTTGCAAAATCTAGATATGAAAAATGCCAAAAAATATATTTGCTCCCAATTTCGCTTGCTAAGCCTTGCCAAGTTAGACCAAGACCGGCTGCTTCATTGCCAAAAAGGTACTCATAATAAAGGCGCGCGCTCAATGAAAAACTTCGCGAAATGATTCGCTCATAGCTTGCGCCAGCTTGAAGTGCCACCGGGAAAGGAACAATATTAAATATTCCTGAGAATAAATTGGGCCTAGATCCTTCAGCAAAAGACAAATTACCCAAAAAAACCATCATGCCTAAAACAAAAATTTTTTTCATAATCTATCCTTTCACCAAAGGCTTAGTTAAGCTTAATAATCATTTTTAGTTATATGGGGATAGGGGGGCTTTCTTCATTTATCAGTCTTGAACTTCTCTATCTACGGCCGATTAACCCTGCTGCGAAACCAACAGACTCGTAGTGGCAGGGGAGCCAGAGTCGCTCCTTGTGGCCAAAGCTCAGGTGATTTTGGTATGCGCGCCATTTTTAAATAACATCATAATATTTTAGGTTTTTTATGAAGAGATTTATCTTGTTGTTAAGGCGCTTGCCGGTGGCGCCATTATGTTTGACTTTTTTGGGCGCTAACCTTGTGGCCGGAGATGGAGCTCTTGAGTCTAAGCAATATAAAAGCCCTTTTTATCAATTCCTAATCTACCCCAGGTAAATCGTTACCTCCAAAGTGGCTATTTTCACGGCTAACTGGGCCCTATCATCAGTAGTTAAGCAAGAGAATACTGGTTGAATATGAGTAAAGCCCGCTTCTAAGGCCTTTGGGGGCGCTGGGGGTAGATATTTGATAAATCTTTAGCTGCCTCGGATTTTATAATAGGACCTTCTGGTTCAGATGGTTCAATTGCAACTGATGTAGAAGCATCCCGCGCACATAATTGGACTTTGGACGAGCTGAAGTCCATTCTTACTACTGCTATTGGTGATTATTCGTGGAATGACAATCTAACTTTCCCTTATAATGGGGGTATAGCTGCTACTGCAAGTACCACTGATACAGCCAACAATGCTGCTACTTTTAATGCCAATATAACAAACTTTTTAACCCGAGAGAATAATAAACCTATAATTAGTTACTTAGGTCCGAATATACAACCGGCCAATCACACCGGTAGTTCTGTAGGCAATACAGGTTCAAATGGGTTAGCAAACCATGATGATGTATTAGCCCTTTTAATCGATCCCAGCACTGGTGTAACATATGTAGATTTAGCTACATTGTGCACTGGCTTGACAGGCCGTGATTAAAAAGCTCAACGTATAAATAAACATCCCCCCTCAACTACAGGGGGGCTTTGTCATTTTTGGGTATTTATTCTCTGCTGTTTTTTTCTGTCATTATCGATTGTTTTCCATGAAGGTTTTGGAAACGCCTACAGTTATGTTAAAAAGACCCACGGTAGAGCTTATTTCCATCGTAAATTATAAGATGCACTGCTTGAACCACCAATATATTTAGTTGGTATCGGGCTATCCTCTATTAAACGAAGCCCTTCTTCTTTTGCTTTCTGTGGATCATCAAAATCTACGGCAGTGTATTCCAATATTGCAGCTTGTTCTTCTCCGCGTAAAATATCACCGTAAGAGGCAGTGCTTATTTTACTAAAGACATCAGCATAATCAATTTTTTCTCCTGCCATGCTAGGTTGTTTAATTGTTAGATCTAATTTTTGTTCTAAATACTTAAAATAAACCATAAGGTGTCCGTGAATCATGGTATTATAAATACTGTTTATGTATTCTTGTCCAAGAGCACGGAGTTTGTCTTTACGCTCAGGATCGATACCTAGAAAACCATCAACTTCTTTAAAATCATGATCGAGTGGGGCTGTTTTTAAAGCTTCAGTGGGAAGATTTTGCCTTAGCTCGCTTTCTTTCAGCTTTAAGCTGTCAATACGTTTAAAATTTGAATCGATAACTATCGTACGCAGGGCTTCTAACATCTTTGGTTGCTGGTTACTTGTAATAAGAAAACTATTTTCTAAACCACTGCGCATAACCAAACCGTACTTTTTTAAACCGGTAACAGTTTCGCTATCAAAGAGGCCTTCAGCACTAAGGTTAAGCGCTTGCATATTACCATTATCAGTTAGCTCAAAACCTTTATCAATATCGGCATAGATAGAAGCACACTCTTCTGCGCATGGTTCAAGCTCTTCCAACATGACAATAATACGCAAAAGATCTAATCTCAAATAGATGGGAGTTGTTGCTGCAAAATAGTGTTGATTTCTTTGAACGGTGACAAGGGAATTGATGTCTTTTAATAATAAACGACCTTGGTTTAAATAAGTCTTAGAAAGTTCAGCAAAAAGCTCTTCTGTTTGCTTGATTTGTTCAGGCGTAACAGTACGTTGATCATACCAAAACACAAAGCTTCCGTTAGAATTGCCTTTAAGCCACGCTGACAACCAATCAATTGTCTTGATATCCCAATTTTTTTTATAAACTTGTTTTTCTCTCAACACAGGAAAAACATAGGGCTCATCGGTAAAGCCTTTATTTATATACATAAAATTAACACTATATTCAATTGCTAAAACATTTAATGATGTCAACATTAAAGATAACACAATTATCATGCCGCTAAAATTTTTTTTCATAGGAAACTCCATAAATTATTAACATATATATTTATATTAATATTAAAAAAATATATATATTGTTAAATATTTTTAGTCAATATAGTATCTAGGATCATGACATATGAGACTGCAAGGGACTTACTTTAAAACCCTTGGATTCTAAATGCTCCTGTGGCGTTTGTAAATCCAAGGCTTCATGTGGCCGATCCAAGTTATATGTATCCATATAATCATGTAAAAGAGGCCTTAATTCAGCAAGTTGCGTAGGCAAATCATAAAGCTCATAAAAGTCGGTACGCCAGGTGCCATTGATTCTTTCCACATGGCCGTTGAGTTTTGGTGATTTAGGGGCCAGGACAGCTAAATCAAGACGGTGTCTTTTACGGGCCTGCTCAAACTCTGCCATGAATTCACTGCCGCCATCTACTTGAATTCTCTGTATTGGAAATGGTGATTGTTTTACTACTTTGTCAATAAAATCACTGGCAGTTTTAGCCGTAGCTTTAGAATATACTTCGGCGGTATTCCATCTGCTGACAGTACAAACGGCATTAAAGTGTTTCAAGATGCGCACCCTGATGCTATTGGCACACTCATATGATCTATTTGAATAGCTTCTCCTGGTGAAGAGGCACTGAGTCTTTATCCACGCTTAAGTCATAGCTTAAGGCCTGTTGGGACGTCTACTTTTAGAGATAAGGCTATCAAGCCTCTGAGTTTTTCTCGCTCGCCACCGGTAGAGCGTGGAGCGAGAAACTGGCGGTCTCGAAGCGTTCTACTGCGTTAAATCGCTTTAATGCTTCAGAATCTGAACTACTTACTCGAACTTTTTTTATCTTATAGCATATTGGATCAAGCAGATATTCTTGCTGCATATGGGCTCCTTTTTTAGTTCTGCAATTCTAAAATAGAGTCCCTTGTTTTTTTTGTCTAAAATCTCGCTTCTGTTTGAACCAGGTCAGTTTTCACGTAAAACTAGGACTCAAATAAATTTTATCTATGTTTATTTCTCTCTTGTTATGCAAAACTTGTGTATGATTTTTCAAACCTTGCTTGACAAAATATCTCACAATATTACCAAGACCCTAATAGATGGTGGCGATGTAAAAATCTCACCTTTGGCTAATTTTTACTGGAGTTAATTATGAAAATGACATCAATCGTTCTATCATTTTTGGTTTTTGGCCTAGCCTATTCGGCTACTGCTAGTGACTACAAGATCGAAGTGTGCAAAATAAATATCAATGCTTTACCTGGCATACACCATGTATTTGTTCGTGGAAGCTCACCATTTGGTTCAGAATCCTTTAATTTTGGACCAAAAAATAGAGCAACCAGTGCCTTCGGTACTTTATTGGAGTCTGAATTTACCAAGGCCGATCACCCTAACGCCGAGTGCATAACTGTGTTTGCTAGCAACAACGATTGTGATTACCTTATGAAGTGGAGTGCAATTGAGCAATACTTTATGGAGTCTAGAAATTCTTATTACCATGCTTATGGAGTGCGCGGTAAAAACTGCGGAATGGTGACTCGAGAAGCGGTTGAAAGTGTTGGACTTGTTTTTCCATTTGATAATATCAATGGTCAAGATAACACGGCACAGTTGCTATACAGTGTTGGAGATATGATAAGAGGTGATAACTCACAACAAAAAGTCGAGGAAGTTGTGTCGAACCTTAGTGGAGCCGTCGTTGGTATTATTAACAACTCTAATAGAGAAAATTGCGTCGTCCAATAAATAAGCCCACAGCACTACACCTAACTTATCAGTGTAGTGCTAAGCAGAGTGCCATTTAGTTTTTGTCTTTGCTGTCTTCGTGTTACTCACATTCGGTATATGTTTTCATCGACTAACAGAGTTAAAAATTACAGCGATATGATTGTTAAATTTGGTCGTACAGATAGCGAACAACCTTTATCTTAAATCCAGAAAAGAAAGGTTTTTTGCCTGAAATAAAAAGGCTCATTATTGAAATGACTTTAAATGGCTCATGAATTCGTGATATAGCTCGTGTTTTAGGTATTTCCCGTGACACGTTAACGAGCGAAATAAAAAAAGAACATACGCTGAGTCAAGTTAACGAAATGGCTCTTAATAAATGAACCTAATCATAGTGATGCCTAACCTCAAAAAGGCGTTCCAGATTTTCAAGCTGCGCTCACATTTGACACTAAGCCTGCGAAATTTTCCTTTTAACCAAGCGAAGCAGCGTTCCACCTTGAATCTGTCTATCAATTCTGGAGGTTTTTTCCCGGGCCTTTTGCGGGGATTATCATATTGTCTACAGGGAATTATCGGACGAACACCCTTTTTCTTTATCTTCTGCCTAAGCTTCCTCGAGTCATAGCCTTTATCAGCCTGTAATACTTTGGTGCAGCTCTTGGGTTTGCCCCTATCAGGTCTTGGTACTTTCGATTCTTCTAGTAAAGGGTGCCCTACCTGCCAATAAGCCTGAGACAAATAATTCACAATAGTTTAACGAATAACCGGGCGTGATTATGGTAATACAATGGAAAGATATAACTTATCGAAAAATAAGGATAAAAATAAATCCAACGAAATCGAA
>Ga0209480_10003126_pt1 | contig 10934 bp, 11 predicted proteins | sample JI61114C2DNA_FD_187501 | JGI IMG/M metagenome (GOLD analysis project Ga0209480, IMG submission 187501) | Wastewater effluent complex algal communities from Wisconsin, to seasonally profile nutrient transformation and Carbon sequestration -... | ecosystem: Engineered > WWTP > Effluent > Algae...
CTGTTTTCAGCGGACGCTCTACCTGATTTTGCAGGTATACCAGCGGGAAATATACTTTGTAGTCTTTGTCGTTGATCGTGATGGTACCGCTTCCTTTAGAAACGAACACCCTTGTCACGGCTTCTTTACGACGTCCTACACCTGTTGTTTGCTTTTCCATTATTTGTTGTTTGGAATTTTTTAATGTTTTTTGTCAACCTGAGCGTTAGCGTAGGTTAGAATTTGAGGTCCTTGGGTTGTTGTGCTCCGTGGGGATGCTCAGCACCGGCGTATACAAATAATTTTTTGTACATCTTACGGCCGAGACGGTTCTTAGGAAGCATTCCTTTTACCGCTCTTTCGATCAGTACTTCAGGACGACGTTTCTGCAGGTTGGAAGCCGTTTCTTCTTTACGACCGCCGGGGTATCCGGTGAAGTGGTCATAAATTTTCTGTTCCATTTTGTTGCCGGTTAAAACAACTTTCTCGCAGTTGATCACGATGATGTAATCACCGGTGTCAACGTGGGGGGTGTAGCATGCTTTGTTCTTACCACGTAATACAGCGGCAATTTTAGCACACATACGACCTACGGTTTGATTAGTACCGTCCACAACATACCAGTTGCGTTTTACGGTAGCCTCGTTCGCGTGTTTGGTAGTGAAATGTAATTTGCTCATTTAAAAAAGCTTTTTGCCTTCGGTCCGTTGCCCGGTACCTCCGGCGGTTAGTGAATAAACAAACAGAGCTATCCCTCTGCCTGATCCCGCCAATCCCGTCTTAAACGGGATTCTTTTGGGGGTGCAAAGATAGGAATGAGAAATATTCTAACCTAAGGAAAGGAGTAGTATTTATAACGATACCTTTGTATATTATTGATTTTCAATAATAATTTTGACAAGAATTTTTTATAGATTGAAAAGTTGGTATTTTGCCAACTAATTCTGAGCTTTACTTCAGCAACTTATCCACATATTGGGTCTGCAACCACACACGGACACCAGAAAATCCGGCCTGTTCATAGATTTTTGTTTATCCGGTTATTTCGCCGGCATCAAAAAATATGAATATAGTTTTTCTGGAAAAGCTATTTACGTTCGGTATAAAACATGCGGATGCCCGAAAAAGCCTGGCTACCTGGCAGGATGTGACCGAAAAAGCAGTTTGGAAATCAAGGATCGATGTACTAAATGATTTTCCGAATGCTAAAATGATAAAAAATAACAGAGCCCGTTTTGAAATAAAGCACAATAGTTACCGGTTGATCGTATATATAGATTATGAAATAAAAACGGTATTTGTCCGGTTCATTGGCACGCATGCAGAATATGACAGAATTGATCCGGAGACAATTTAAAGCAAAAAGTATGAAACAATGGTTCCTGTTGCAAAATGAGGAGGAATACAAGGAGGCCGCAGTCAGGTTGGAGCAAATATATCAGGCTGATTCAGCGTCCCCAAACTATAAAGAAAAATTGCTACTCATCTTGCTTATTAGCGAATATGAAAAGAAGAATTATCAGCTCCCGGAGTTGGATCCAATAGAAATGATCAAAATCCGCATGGAAGATTTTGGCTATACAGCAACGGACCTTGCCCGCGAATACGGTGATAAGGGAACTGTAAGTAAGGTACTGAACTACAAACAAGCTTTATCGCTGACCATGATCCGGAAATTCAGCAAATTACTACGAATTCCTTCGGATGCGCTCACCAAGGAATACAGGCTTCAACAATAATTACGCCTCATTTTCCACCCGTTTTACCACCACTTTGGTATCGGAGAGATAGGTGATCATGACCGGCAGTTTGTCCCCCGGTTCAAGGTCCGGTTCCTTGCCTTTTTCCAGGGGCAGTTTGGCCTGCATGCCTCCTTCAAACAGATCCAGGTAGATGGCATGAGGGGAAACACGGGTTACCACGGCTTCTGTATCCATCTCATTTTTAAAATGCTGATACGCTTTTTTATAGGCCGGGGAAAAATTATGAGAGAACAGTTCCGCCACGATACTGTTGGGCCGTTCGAGGTTCAGCAACCGGAAGCTGATCGCCGCGTTCTCCGCCGTTTCAGCCGGTGGCTTTTCCCAGGGTGATAACTGGAGGGGGAAGAAAATATAACTGTCAAATTCCTTTAAAAAGTAACGGTCCTCCACTTTTTTAAGGTAGCCGGCAAAGCGGTTTTCGATGGCCGCCTTCTGGATCAGCAGGTCCAGCTTTTCATTATGCAAAAACTTTATATCAAAAGCCGTCATCTTGTCCCCGCGGTCGGACAGGCGCAACTGAAAACTCACCACATCCCCGATCCGGAAATGCTGTGTCTTCCGTCCGGCGGCTTCCAGCCCGGTTTTACAATTCACCGATTTACGGCTGGCCCCCTTCAGGTATTCAATCGTGGCAAAATTTTTATCGTAACTGACAAATGAAATAGTTCCCTTTAGTATCTTTTCTTCCATAATATTGCTTTCGGTCCCTGCGAAGGTACGTGATGCAGATCAACCACTTTAAACTCTAAACCCCAAACCCTAAACTCTCTATGTCTTCCCGTAATCTCGGCCGCTCCGTATTTGGTGATCCGGCCAACACCGGTAAGCTTTTATCATCCGAAGAAGCCAATGCCCTCCTGCTCGAATGGGTGCCCAATGAAAAGCTCCGCCTGCACATGAAACAGGTGGCGGCCAATATGAAAGCCTGGGCCCTTGAAAAAGAAGGAGCCGACGAACTCACTGCCCGAAAATGGGAGCAGGCCGGCCTGCTGCATGACGCGGACTGGGAAAAATATCCCGACGACCATTGCCGTATTATTATTGAAGAACTGGAAAAGCGGCAGGTAGATCCCGAAGTAATCCATTGTATCGCCTCTCACGGTCCATCCGTTTTCGGCGTTACCCCGGTTAGCAGGATGGACAAAATGATCTATGCCATCGACGAGTTATCCGGTTTCATCCATGCCTGTTCCCTGATCCGTCCCACCGGGTATGAAGGACTGGAAGTAAAAAGTGTGTTGAAACGGTTAAAGACCGCTGCCTTTGCCGCGCAGGTGAGCCGGGAAGATATTAATGAAGCAGTGGGAATGATTGATTGTACGCTGGAGGAGTTGATCGCGTTTGTGATTGAACATCAGAAGAGATGTGAGTTGTGAGTTGTGGGATGTGAGTGGGGAATGGGCTGATCGTTGTCACCCTGCTTGACCATCGTAGCTTTAGCGAAGGTGGGCTTGTCCCGCTAAATGCGGGGAGCTTGCCGAAGGGTGAATGGGCAACACTGTATTACTAAATAGCTTCTTATAAAAAAGAAAAATTATAGAATAGCCGGAAGAATATACTTGTCAAGTATAGAGAAAGTGGTGGTAAGCGGCACATAATTCCCGCCCGTAAAAACAACAACTGCATTAAATTCAGGAATGATGATCAGTTCCTGTCCTCCCCAGCCTGTGGCATGATACAGGTTAATATCCTTCCCTGCTTTTTTGAATGTTTTTAACCACCAGGCATAGGCATAGCCATGACTTCCGGAAAAATGTCCGGGAATGAAAATATTCGTATTGCCGGCATATGGGGAATTACATTTTGCTATCCACCGTTCCGAAACTATTCGCTGGCCATTAAATATTCCTTTATTCAGGCACAACGCACCTGTTTTTACCAGATCACCTGGGGTCATCTCCAGGCCACCGCCTGCCTCAATAACCCCGTTTTTAAACCGGAGAGGCCAGGCCGATGTATCAATACCTGCCGGTTTGAATAAGTATTCTTTTGCAAACTTTTCAAGATCCATCTTTGTGGCATTCCTGATGATTTCGCCTAAGAGAATTGTATTCCCCCCGGAATAATTAAAGGCAGAGCCGGGGACTTTGACCAGTGGTTTCTCCAGAATATAAGTAAGCGGGTCTTTCACCTGGTACCATATCCCCACAATATCATTCTTCTCACTGCTCAATGATGATTTCCATTCCTCCCACTGCAGCCCCGATGTCATGGTTAGCAGATGCTCTATTGTAATTCTCTCTTTGCCCGCTGTTTTCAACTGCCGGTGGTCGGGCAAATAATCAAAAACAGACTGATCCACACTTTTAATAAATCCTTTATCAATAGCAATCCCGATACAAAGGGAAGTAATACTCTTACTCACCGATCGGACGCCATGAAGTGCAGATTGATCCCAATTCGTCCATTCGCCATGATAATTGGGCGCATCCCATTTGTATTGATGCCCGGGAAAGTACGCTTCAAACAGCATTTTGTCATTCTTGAAAATCAGCATGGAATGTACTTCACCATACCTGCCCTGCCTGATTTCATCGGCGGCCTTTCTAAGTAATAGCGTATCATTATCCCCGGCAACATCAGCATACGCGTGCGGCCGAGAAGAACGGGGTGATGCAGGATAGCCTGCAGTACTACCTGCAACTGTCAGGCCGAGGAATAAGAATATAAATCCACAGGTCCCACAATTGATAAATCGCAGTTTCGCGTTTGTGCCTGCTAGGGTATTTGCCAAAATAATGAGGGGTTATTGGTTTTATAGTTTGTAAACGTTGTCCCGTTCTTATCGTTTTTATGGACGCTTTTATCTGGTTTTTGCTGAAACGCGTCTAATGGCAATAATTCAACATAAGTAACCAGCTTTCCGTTTGACCAGGTCTCAGCATTGTATTCACTTATTAGCGGGCATTCAAACCTGTATAAATTCTTAGCCATATAATTGTATAAATAATCTTCTTTTGTAGCTGATGATTTGTTATTCCAATTGGCATCGGGATTTAATAGCAAAGGTTTGTCGGCAACCAAATGTTCTCTTACTTCCTGGATACTTAATAATTCACCCTTTTCATTCATCACATAGGCATTGTTCGTCGGGTCAATCCAAATCCATTTTTTCTTTTCTTCCAGATACACCATATTTATAACGTGGCAATCATCAAAGATGCTGTCTTTGGGCATACAGGTAACGAATCTGGATTTAATCCCCATTGACAAATAGCACTCGTTCAGTACAGTCGCCAGGCCCCTGCAATTCAACCCTCTTACGTCCCTTTTACATTCTTTGATCATACTCATTGCATTCTTAACAACCGGATTTTCGTGGTTGCCATCGTGGGGGATAAGATTATGAATCCAATGAAGCAGGTTTAATATTTTCAATTCTTCACTGCCCGTTCCTGCTATTGAGTCCAGGTTTAATTCCTTTCTTAATGCAAGAAGGTTAGGATCATTTTTGTCCTGGTACTCAAATTTCGGCAAAGGTCTGTTGTCGGAAAAATTAAATTTTCCGGCCTGCTTTAACTTGTCAAGATAACCTGGCATGTATTTAATCTGCGTTAAGGCTTTTATACTGTCGTTAAGCAGAATAGTAAACTCAAATTTTGTTGTTGGCGTTATTTTTATTGAAATTGAGTCAATGTCGGTATAAAAAACCACTTTCTTCCCTTTCGATGAAGTGGTATAAACATCAGGACTAATCTCCGGAGAAATTGTCCACGCATTCTTTATAAATTTTTCGCCGTCACGAATATCAACAGACGTGGACTGAGCCTTAATTATTCTCGTTTGACCAAACGTTAAAATCCCTGAAATCAGAAGCAATACAGTCAAATAAACTACTCTTTTCATTTTATATTTATATTTATATTTTAAGGTGTTAATCGGCATAACGTAAGACGCAAACGCCCTGCTGCAGGCTGCCTGGATTAATGTCTTTTCCCGTCGCAGACCCGCTGAAGTTTCAAATTTTAATAAAACCGAGCCGGTACGCCAGCGGCTTGTTTTAACCCGGTTCAAATACGACCCTTGGGTCTTCTTCAAACTAGCAGTCAGCTTATAGCCGTAAGCCAATACTGATGTATCCGCCTGGAATAATATCGCTTTCAATCAGTCCAGGTGAAATACCAAATCTAAATAAAGTCCGTTTGCCGTATACCCGATAACCTATATTAAGGCTCGGGTAAAATGTCTTTATTGAATAGTCGGGATAAACAAAAGTGAACCCTTTCTGGTCATCGCTTACCTCATCTACAATCAAGTATTGTAAGTCAATACCGAGTTCAAGAAAACGGGGTATTTTCCCAATTAAGTAATAACCTCCGCCACCAACAGATACGGCATTTAAATATTTTGCAAGGTTAGAGCCGACATTCAGCCGATAGCCAATATTTTTTGTCCCCGCTTTATGATCAAATGTCAGATTGTAAATAAGCCCAGTCTTACCCAACTCAAAAGATACGGCATTTACTTTCTGTTTTTCGGCTGTCTGTGCTTTGCAGATTGTCACAGCGATCACTAGTGCAATGAAAGCGGTCAGTATAAGCTTCATTCTTGTAATTTAATAGCGTTAAAATAAGGAGTTGTAACGTATGGCGGGGCGCATTGACCCATTAGTGACTCTGCCGGCCGGGCCGCTTAATTCCGAATCCTCATTAGAGTTTTTTTAGATCAACTTTCCAGAAAACCGCAATACCAAAATTGTCGCTGGGTTATATTCTATCGATGAGCATATACGCTGATGCCATTACACAAAATACGAAGTTAAATGCCGTTGCTTAAGCGAATGGTTCTAAGTAATCTGATTGAATTATGATAGAAGTTGCTTATGTTAATTGTGTCTGCCGTTTTAATATCATAATGAAACTCTATTTCATTATTTTTGATGGTTGTGAGCGCAGCAACCTTGGCGAAATACTTCCTTTTTCGTTTATCATATCCATCTATATAAACTACTGAAAAATACCTGTCGCCAATTACTTCGCTGGTATCTGCATATACTTTCCCGCCATAGCATTCGGCAGAAAGTCTGCTTTTAAAGTATTCATGCCTTGCGGTATTTCTAGAAGTATCACCATTATAAAACGGGAAGTATCCGGAATGCAATATTGTGAACTGGTCTATTGGAATATCTGGAATTTCGTAAATGAATCCACTTTCTTCAAAAACAGGAAGCGCCTTTGACTGGAAACGGTATTGCTCATGCTCACATGGTTTGCCGCAATCTGAACGATTTGTCCACGTAAAAGAAGTATCATATCGCACAGGTATATTAAAAGTAACAGTACCCAAGCTGTCAATCAATTTTAATGTTGTTTGCTTTGAATTTTCAGGCACATCCTCAGTTTTTTCCTTAGGTGACTTTGCCATACAAGATGCAAAGGCGATAATAACCATATATATGATGATGTTTCTCATGCAATGGCATATAACGGCCACAACTTTTCGTTCAGCAGAGAATTTGAAAAACGTCCAGCCTGAAACCATAGCCGTTTAAATATACTGGAGTTGAAAATAATTTCTGTGGCTCATCTCCGTTAAGACAGCCTGATATATTGCTGTAAGCTGCACTGACGATGAGGATTTATTCGTCATCCCTTGTTCACTCAAAAACTGCATGTTATATACAGGCTGATCACAGGACTTTTTCAACCTTTGCTTCAATTTCTTTTGGCGTCAGCCCCACACCAATAATATTGCCCTCTTTGTCCAGCAAATAATTAGCAGGAATCCCCTCAATATCGTAATACTTCGCCAGTTCTCCATCAAACGCTTTAGGATCAATTACCTGCTTCCAATAAAGCTGGTCTTTTATAATCGCCTGCTTCCACTTGTTTATATCTTTATCAAGCGAAACACCTACCATTTCAAATCCCTTGTCTTTATACTTTTCATAGAGGCTGTTCAAGTCGGGATGCTCGGCCCGGCAGGGTTTACACCAGGATGCCCAACATACTACCAACGTATACTTTCCCCTGAACTGTCTTGTATCAACTATTTTACCACTGCTGTCTTTTAGCAAAAAATCCTGAAAAGCCACCCCAATAGCACTGTTTTTAGATTTATCTAACTGGCTGAGTAATCTTGAAACACTTTTGGCTTCAAAGGTCTTGTTGAGCGAAGTGTCTGTCAATGTGTTTAGTTCATTCACCTGTGAATAAGACAGCATGTTTGCTTTACTCAACAAATAAAGACTTACTTTGGATTTGGGGTATTTCCTGATAAAGGCTGCAAGCTTTTGATAATAGGCTTCTCTTTTTTCTTCATCCGGCAGCTTTGACTTTTTTAAATTTTGAAGCCAGGTTTCAAAACTGCTTTTCAGTTTATCAGTTGCAGAACCTTTGACGTTAATTACCGATAGCATATTCAAAGTGTCCCGACCGTTATTTGTAACATTCATTGTAGTTGTACAGGTCACATACGTCCTGCTGTTATCTATATAAATATCACCAATGTAAGATTGCTGGTCCAGGTGCAGCCTTGTTTGAACAGGCAGTGGCGCTTGAGCTTTAAAGTAAAACTTACCATCCTTTATCCCGGAGCTGATACTGTCCCGCTGTCTGAAGTTGTTGTCAAAAAAGATATAAATCCTGCCCTGGTACTCGCCCGAAATGGTTCCATAAATCTCAAATGTCCTGCCCTGGGAGAAGGAAATAAAGGGTACTAAAATAAGTAGCACATTGAATTTGATGACTTTCATAGTTTGCAAATAAAGTGGATGGCTAAACGCAGGCTTCCTGGTTTAATGTCTTTTTCAGCGTAGGCCCACTTATACGCCATCTTTATTAAGGGCCGAGCCGGCACGCCTGCGGCATTCACTAAACCGGATGTTAGCGGCGCTGCTTTTTAACAGAGTTAGACCTCAACAGACGCCAGACCTCTATTCTTCGCACAAATAGTTTTGGGTCGATGAAGAAAATTGAAGTGTTTGGCTTTATAAAAACCCCGATCTCGAAATATCCATCTTTTGACATGTCACTTCCGCCAGCTGAAGTTTCTCCTGCCAGTATAAGGGAATCAAAGTTTCCCGCCCCCGCGTAGATCCCAATCAATGGTAACGGTGGGTTTGTTCGTCCCGCCAAGTTAAGTAAACCCGTTCGCTTATCATAGGTGCAATTACCAAATTCAATATACAGTCCGTCAAGTCCCTGCGAGCAAGTACTTGTTAAGGCACCGCTTGAGTCAAAACAAACAAGATCATTGTTCGTCCATGCAAGGAGTTGACGCGCTGAAATAGTGACGCGCTGCCCAAATAAAGGGCAGTTTAAGAAAAGCAGAACTAAGAGAAAAAAGACGTTTGTCATTGGAATTGAGGACTATTCCGCATCGCCGCTAACGGGCAGAGCTTACGGAAGGCTTGGAATTAGTATTCCGCCCGCCGGGCCACTGTTGATTTTTTGTATACGATGAAGTTATGAACAAAAGTTAAAATTTGTTTGCCCAGCCCGGAATCATAGCTGGCTTGCGTACAACTGCTGAAGATTTGATTGTCCAGCCAACCTTTATGCAAACCCAATACTGGTGGCAGCCATTTCCAAGTGTCGTTCTCTTATGCCGGACTTATAAACTCAAACTCTCTTACTACTCTCCATTGACCACCATTCTCCTGTTCAATTAGGCTTATTCTTTTAAACTCCAGCTTAGCCGGCAAAATTAATTTTTCAATTTCACTGAATATTTCGTCATTGCAGGTGGAGTTTCTTGGATGCATTAAAGTGATATGGGGCTCATGATTTCCCGGATTAGCGTAAAGACTATTTAACACTTGTTTGCGCAATTCCTTGAATTCTTTATTTTCACCTGTTGCAAGAAGAAAAACGCCTTTCCCGTTTTCAAATCTTTTAACTTTGCTGAATTCAATATGAATACTTCGTTGTGTTTCAATCAATAAAAATAAGTTCGCTATTACTTTTTCAAGATCTTTTAGCTCATCTTCCCTGCATAAAGTAACATGGGCCTTAATTAATTCGAATTGCTGTGGATTAAATCTTTGTCTTACGCGCTCGATTGTTAGCGCATCAGTAGGCTCAACAAATAAGGTTAGTTGTCTGCGACTGTTTGAAGTAAGATTTATGTCAGCCATTTAATTTTTCGGGTGTTTCATTTTAGAATTGCCGCCAACGTTGAAGCTTTATCGCAGCGTACGTGAGGCTTTGTTCATCTGCCCGTTCCGCGAATGCCTTTATAACTTTGGGCTATTCTCAATTACCAGGTCAACCCCTGCCCGCTGCCAGGCTTTGTTCTACTGCTGATGTATGGGTGTTCGGCCCCATTGCCGTCAATACGTTTCTTGTGTGTTCGTGCTTCTATGCTGATTTGTCCCCGGGTTTTGTTTCTAACTCCTGAATGGTTTTTTTTGCTTCCGCCAATCTTATTTGTTTATTCTTTTCTATCAGTTTTGTCGTAGCCCAATGTTCCAATTTATGATGCAGGGGTACAAGCAATGCTGCAATACAAACCAATGCCAGCAACATGAGTGCCGGCGAATGGTGGGTGGTTCGTTCTAAAAAGGGATGTAGTAATAAATTCAAAAACTCAAATACCAGTAACAACGCGACTACGCCGAGAAATTGAATAAGTTTTGTATTGGTGATAAATTTCCGGCTAAGCAGTAAGAATGCAATGATGAAAGTGATGATGCCAAGAGCTAACAAAGCGTATTGGATATTTTGATTTCGCTGTTGTTGTTCCTTTATTTTTTCTGTAGCCAGTTCCTGTTGCCGTAAATCCTCTTCAAAGGTCATTAATAATATTTGCTGATTCGTTTTGTTACTACTTAACGAGTCGTTGGCCGTTTTTATAAGTTTTGCGTATTTCAATGTACTGTCGCAATTTGTTTTTTCATAGATGTCAGAAAGCAGTTTTGCCGGTTTACTGCTCAGATAAAAAAACGTAGTATTGCTTACCGCTTCAATCGCTTTTCTTGCATAGAAGGCGCAGGAGTCGGTTTGTTTATTACGCTGGAAATGTTCTGCTAAAGCCGTACAAGTTAAAGTGTGGTACCTGATATTAGAGGTGCCCGCACTTCGATTGAGCGCCATATTAAAATAGCCCATAGCTACCGGGGTATTGCCCATTTTACTATGTACACCACCCAGGTTTATAAATACATAAGGATTATTTGAAATTACTTTTAACCGGGTAAATATTTCATAAGCCCTTTGTGAATACATCAACGAAGAATCCAGGTTATTGGTA
>Ga0209480_10003127_pt1 | contig 10926 bp, 11 predicted proteins | sample JI61114C2DNA_FD_187501 | JGI IMG/M metagenome (GOLD analysis project Ga0209480, IMG submission 187501) | Wastewater effluent complex algal communities from Wisconsin, to seasonally profile nutrient transformation and Carbon sequestration -... | ecosystem: Engineered > WWTP > Effluent > Algae...
CTCCGCGCTGCTCGCCGAATGCGATGAGGAGTGGATGACCGGGAAAATCTATCTCAACCTGAAAGACTGAGACTTCCATCCCGATGGAATCGCCTGGAAATTTTTACAGAAAAAATGTTGCGCTGCCATGCTTGTGCTCAGTTTCTCCAATCCTGCGGTCAACCAACTGCGACACCGCCTACTTACTGAAAATGCTAATTTATCTCAGATCGTCATCGAGACGGCCCATGCCTTTGCCAACAGCCTTATTCCCAAGCAAATCATCCTGACCGATAAAGAGGAGCAGGCGCTGCTGAGCAAGGCAATCAAGTCGGTACAGAAGTATTGTGGCAAATTAGTGCGTCAGCGCAAGCTATCTGAATCAGCCTACGACCGTCGTATGGTGCTGCTCAATGAACTTGGTGAGCAACAGAATCTGAAGTATGTCCTGAGCTTTCTTGCGGTGGCCCGAGCAGCAGCAATCAACCTAACCCAAGCAGCAGAGAAGTCCCAGTTTTCTGATCTAGTCCCGCATCTCCGTGCCTTGAAAGCCGTTCGCACGAAATATGCGGCGCTCAAAAAGCAAAAGCGCGTCATTGATTTTGGCGATATGCTGCACGAGGCAACCGATGCCATTCGGGAGGGCGCGCCAGTACCCTTTACCCATATCCTGGTCGACGAGTACCAAGATTGCAGCCCAGCCCAAGTTGAGCTGCTAGTCGCCCTGGCCAATAGTGGTTGCAGCATCATGGTCTTTGGTGACCCTGGACAGGCAATTTACGGCTTTGGTGGGTCTTCTTACACGCCTCTCAGTAAGGTCTTGGACGGGGTGAGAGACTTTAGCCTACCTAAATCCTACCGTCTGACAGTGGAAAACGCAGCACTGGCGTCGGCGATCCTGGGACGGGCACACGATCAAGCTATACAGGCTACCCGACATGGTCCTATGCCCGTATTAGTCACTAGTGTCAGTGAGTTGGAGCAAGCCGAGCGCATTGCCGACGACATCGAGCAATTGATTGCGGCAGGTACGGCTCCCGAGCAGATTGTGGTCCTGGGGCGCATCAAGGCGCTCCTTCACCACGTAGAGCAGCAGTTGCTGACGCGACAACAAAACAGCGCCCGAATGCAATGCAGCCGCGACACCAAACACGCTATCCGTGTCCTCCGCCTTGTTCATCTTGTGGGAACAGCGGAGAAGAATGGACAGAAAATTACGGCTGAAATGCTGCGGCACGCCTTACCCCGTTCAAAAGGTGGTGATGACAGCCTGTGGGCAGATGCTGCAACGGCGATGAAGAAAGTTCAGCGCATACCGTCACTTGAAGGTCGCTATCGGCAGAGTGGGAAGGTGTATTTACGACTGCTAGGCGGTGTTCGTCGTGATCGTGATCGTCAGCACGACATAAATCGTTGGGAGCCACTGTGCCGCGCATATTCCAGCCCAAAGCAGATGCGTGATGGGCTTCGTGCGATGCCTAAAGATGCGGTTGTGACAGGTACGATCCACGCTGCCAAGGGCATGGAATGGGATCACGTGTTTATTGTGGGTGCGACGGACGGATATTTGCCCATCTATCATGCCCGCGATAAGGCGCAGCTCGGGGAAGAACGGAATCTGCTTTATGTCGCAGTCACCCGCGCCCGCGAGGCGGTGCGGCTGTACCACGCGCCGTGCAAGCACGCGCGTAGTCGTCAGCGTTTTGAAAACCCCAGTGCCTTCCTCGCTTCAGCAGCGGTGCGCGAAACATTACAGCTCGAATGACCTTTGCTTCATAGAGTAACTCCGAAAAGGCGGCAAACCCTACGTATTTGCCGCCTTTGTGTTTGTCGACGCATTAACCGCGCCCGCCGAGATGGCTGAGTAGCAATAAGAACCATTACCAATCATGATCCAGATGTTGTCTGATGACAATCCCATTTTGGATAAACATCAACTATCAGTCCGTCGGCTCAATGATCTCCACCCCTGCAATCTGCACCCCTTGCTCCGCATATACGCAAGCAAGTCTCGACATCATCCACGACGGCATCAACAAATAGCGAATCGTCACCGTCAGACTGACCGCACGAAATCCTAAGGGCAGATTACCCCCTGTCGAAAAGCAATACGCGGGATGCTTCGACAGCCCGCTCCCTTCCTCGCAACACACCTCATACTGAGACCCCGGCAGCATCAAACCGACAACGCCATCTTTTTCTTTCGGTAAAAACGAAGTTGCCGCCCATAGCGCCCGCTGAATATCTCGCGGCCGAATGTAGGTCTTCCTGACCGCCGCCATCCCCCTCGCTTCAAAAACTCCCTCAGCCTGTGGCAGCAGCCGTAGATAAACATCAGTCGTAGCAGGTGGAATTTCATCAAAAGGCAGCGAATGCAGCTTCTGCCGTGCGTCGTAATCTAGATACAGCGTAATTGTTCTCATGCTTCGTCATCCTTGATTTGTTGTTTGAGTGTGCTGATCAGCATCACAACAGCCCACGCTCCGCGAACGAAACAAACTCATCGCCCGCGATCACAAAATGGTCGAGCACTTTCACGTCGACCAGCGCCAATGCCGCTTTGAGTTGCCGCGTCAGCGACTCATCCGCCCGACTCGGCTCGCTGACCCCGCTCGGATGGTTATGCGCGAAGATCACCGCTGCTGCATTGGCAGTCAGTGCCGTTTTGACGATCTCCCGCGGATAAACACTGGTTTCAGTCAGCGTGCCGCGAAACATTTCCTCGCATGACAAAACCCGGTTCTGAGCATCCAGCAACACCACCACAAAAACCTCGTGCTCCTTATCCGCCAGCGACAAACGCAAATAATCACGCACCGCACCAGGCGAACCCAGATGCGCTTTATCGCGCATGCGCCGCGACAGGATTGCCAGCGCCTGTTCAATCAAAAGGTCATCACTCACGCCGCCACCTCATCAGTCATCGGGGTGGCTATTGATACCGTTGTCCCCATCACCCAATCCGCCGCCTTCTGCGCTGCACCCGCCGCCAGGAAGATCAAGCGTTTGTCACGGCGCAGCGCATTCAGCCAAGTCTCGATATAACTGGCGTGCTCAATGACACCGTTCAGCCCGCAGTGAGCACAAAGAAACGCCGCGCCAATTTCAGCGACCAGTTCTTCAAAGGCATAGGCATCAACCCCTTGTCGCTGCACTGACAGCCGATTCAGTCGCGTCGAATGTCCCGTCCAATGAGTCAGTTCGTGCAATGCCGTCGCGTAGTAATCGTCGGCACAGGGAAACGATGACATTGGCGGCAACTGAATCGTGTCACTACTGGGTCGATAAAATGCTTGATTGCCACCATGGCAGATCAGCGCATCAGTTTGTGTAATCAACTGCTCAGCAACATCGAGCGGTTGCCAAGGCTGCAATGGTGGCAACACAAACCGATCAGGCAACTCATTCAATTGATCGGCGTTGAACACGACATAGGTCTTGAGCAACGGAATCTTCCGTACTTCTCCCGATAATTCTTCAAACCCGTCAGTTGTGTCGTTAATCTCGTGCATGCGATAAAACACAATGGCGGTGCCAGTCTCACCCTGCCGAATTCGCGCACCCAGTGCATTAGCCTGGCGAAACGTCAGCCAACGGTTGTCCGTGAAATTCCGGCTCATCGCCTCAACAGCAAGGATCAACACATTGACCCCCCGATAGGCTTTACCCGTCGCCAGATTGTTGGGCAGTGCGCTACCTTGGCGCCAGGGACAAACCCAAGGTGGCGTGCCTTGTTCCAGTGCGGCAACGATACGATTCGTCACCTCGGTATAGATGTCTTTCATGAAATTCTCCACAAAACGAATCGCCCCAGCCGGGGTTAGCGGTCTGGGGCGATCAATGGGTGAAACGGGAATGTATAGAAGGGCGCTACAGGCTTAGCTGCGCTCCTTGCTTAAATGGCGATATGAATGCTGATCAATCAACCAGGCGGGCAACAACGGCCGGCAATACTTGACCCGCTGGGCCACGCAAACAAAGCGTCGCATAACGATCTTGCTCAGTCGGATTCGGGTTGATAACAATCACCGTTTTACCGAGATGTTGCGCAAGGGCGGGCAAGCCAGCGGCGGGATAGACCATGCCTGATGTACCGATGGTCAACAACACATCGCAGGCCCGGACCGCCTGATCAGCAGCTGCCCAGATCTCAGGCGACAAGCCCTCGTTAAACCACACCACGCCAGGACGGATGAATCCACCGCAATGCACGCAGACGGGCGGTTTCAATCGACGCCCGCCGTCGGGTTCATCAGGAACGCCGTCGGGAAACGTGAATGGCCGAGCACAGGCAAAACAGCGCGGCGAATGCAAACTGCCGTGCACATGCAGCACAGACCGACTGCCCGCCCGTTCATGTAGATCATCGACATTCTGCGTAATCAGCGTGCACTGCGGCACCCGTTCGGCCAGACGAGCAATCGCAACATGCCCCGGATTCGATTGGCTCAATAGCACTTTCATCCGTCGCCACTCATACCAACCCCAGACCAATTCTTTGTCCCGGCGATACGCATCCGCAGTCGCCAAATCCTCGGCATCAAAACGTTCCCACAAGCCGGTCAAAGCATCACGAAAGGTTGGGATACCGCTTTCCGCTGAAATGCCAGCGCCCGTCAGAATGGCAAGATGTTTGGCCTGGCCGATAAGTTCAGCCACCTGCATTAATGATTTCAAGTCGTCCATAGCATCACCATATCTTCAGATTCGGGTTGTTGGAAAACAACTGACTGTTGCGGATATAGCGTTGCATCATCGCATCCGACTTGTGCCCCGTCTGAGCACGAATGCTCGCTGATGACGCACCGCCATTCGCTGCATTAGTGACAAAGCCTGCCCGCAAGCTGTGCCCAGAAAACAATCGCGCATCAAAACCCGCCGCAGCCGCCCGTTGCTTCACAATCAAGGCGACAGATTGCGCCATCAGCCGCTGCGGTAGTAATTGATCGTAGCGATTGACCTGGCGAAACAGCGCCCCGCTCGTAATGCCGGCCGCTTCGATCCACGCCAACAAATTTCGGATCGGACAATGTCGACCTCGAATGCGCGGAATCGCAATATCCCGACCTTTCCCCTCCTGATCCGTCTTGCTGCGCCGTAGTCGAATGATTGCGCCTTCATCACTGAATTGCACATCCTCAATATCAAGCGACACCAATTCAGAACGGCGCATCGCACTGGCAAAGCCAATCAGCAACAAGGCCGTATCGCGCAGTCCGCGTAATCCCTGCAAACCACTCACCATCTTTAATATATGCAACTTCTGCAAAGGCGCGACTTGCCGCACGTTACAGCAGCGTGATCGTCGCACCCCTTTCAGGGTGGCGCGAACAATCATCGAACTCGTCGGCGAGTGCAGTCCTTGGGCAATGTGGGCACGGGCAATCGCAATCAAGCGGCGTGACAAAGTTGTGTAAGCCAAACTCGTCGCGTGCTGCGCGAGATAACTCGCTACCTGTTCCGGTGTCGCTGGAATCACGCCACCCCAGGCAATGAAATGTTGCAGGTCGGCGCGATACGCCCGCAAGGTATTGTCCGCGAGTGCCGCGTCAATATATTGGCGCACTGACGCATCGCATTGATCGCCGGCCAGATACTGCGCCACCGTATCCGTCGACGCTTCATCTGCTTGCTGCTTGACTACTTTCGCAGTGATTTGTAATTTCATGATCGTCACTCGACAGTCACGTAGATAAAACAAGTGGCGAGCAGATGATCGTAATCACCCGCCGTCGCGTCCTGCACAAACTGCTCGGCCAGTTCAGGATGATTGCTTCGCAGGATGGCGCGGCGTACGCGCCCGAGAATGGCAAAGGCATTTCCATCGTGGCCGATTAGTTCAACCACCGCATCGGTCAGTGGGGCATTGGATTCAATTGGCATCGTCATTTGTGGGTTGCTCCAATAGTGCAAAAATAAAATGGGTGAGCACAAACGTGAAAGCGCGACAGCTCACGATATGTGCCTGTTATCAGCAGCTGATTTGGGGCGCTTTTGCGCTCAATACTCATCAGGCAGCAGCAAGGTCGTTACGCTGCGATCCCATTCCGTGATGATCCAAAGCTTCTCGGTGGGGCTGAGGAAGTAGCTCGACAAGATGCGGCAGCCTGATACAACGGACTCGGTATTGGTCTCCGCATCCTCGGGCGGCACACTGCCCCAATCACCGTGCTGGTGACGCACCAGCAAATCGTGGGCATTGGTTGCGGTGCGATCCAAGAGATCGAGTGCGCCGGGTGTCGCTACAACCTGCCCGAGTGCGAACAGGCAGATTTCTGGGGCGGAATGGGTTGGTTTTGCGTTGTGCATGATGATGTTTCCTTTCGTTTGGACGTGCGAATGCCGACAAGGCCGAATCGGCGGTTGTCGATGGGTGGGTACGACTGGGATTTACAACTGAGGAACTACAAAGGTGTCTGAGTCAGAATGACTCGGGTGCGGCTCATACCGACTGGCGTCGGCGGCTCAGGCGCTGAGCAACAAATTACAGGGTGTGAATAAAGCCGATCTGACGCTGATTGCTACTGCTTTTGGTCTTGCATTCCTGCTGTAGTCGTTTCAGCAACTCGTCGGCGGTCAGCGGGATGTTGAGTAACTTGGCCTGGCGCCGAATGGTGGCGAAATCACCCGGCGTCAGATTAGTCAGCCGATTAAGCGCGCTGCGGTATTCAGGTTCCTGCGACCGGGCAAACTTCATGGCCTGAGCCAGAAACAGTTGCCAGCGTTGCTCGGGTCTCAAATAGTCAAATCTGATCTTCAGTGCGAAGCGCCGCAGTGACGCGGCATCGAGGCGTTGCATCAAATTGGTCGAGCAAATGAACAGCCCCTCGAATCTCTCCATATTCGTCAGCATCTCGTTCACGGCAGTGATTTCCCACGAGTTCTTGGCCGATTGGCGCTCACTAAGAAAACTGTCGGCCTCATCAAGTAGCAACATCGCACCATCCTGCTTGGCCTGCTTAAACATCAAGGCGATCTTCTGTTCCGTCTCGCCAACATAGGGGCTGATGATGTCCGAGGCACGGCGCACCATCAGGGGCAATTCAATCTCGCGGGCGATGTAATGCGCCAAGGCAGTTTTGCCGGTGCCAGGCGCACCATAGAAACAGAGTGCACCCACTGAATTGGGTGTCCGCTTGAGCTGGGCGACCAACTGGGTCAGATCGCAGTCGGGATTCAGGAAGTCGAGCTGATAGCTGCAATCGGTGAAATTCAACAGCGCATCGTTCTTTTCTTGATCCAAAAGCTGACGGCTATTCTCGATCACCAGCAACAACGTGGCTTCCTTGTCCTTCTGTTTGCGCCCCAACCCTTTCAAGATCTTGGCCGCTTTCTCGATCTGGGCAGGACTCAATTCCTCTTGTTGCGCCAGATAATTGATCGCCTCGCTGGAGATGGCATGCCCACGCAAGTATTTGTGCAGAATGCCGCGTCGCACGCCAATCGGCGGAATACCCATTTCAATCGAGAAATCAAAACGTCGGAGATATGCGGTATCAATATGGAAAATTTCGTTAGAAATCCAGATCGAAGCAATCGGGTTTTGCTCCAGCACCCGGTTGATGAATTGTTTACCGGCGACCGGTTGCTGCGAGAAGAACGCACTGAGTGCACGATCACTATTGGGAAACACATCCTCAATCTCATCAAACAACATCAGGGCATCAGTCTTTTGCAAAAATCGTTGCGATAGTTGGAAGAAGGACAACCGATCCTGCCCACTGATAGCATCGCCCTCATCATCGGTGGCGCGGACTTGATAAAGCGCCTTGCCTAGATGACTCGCCAGCCAGCGGACGTATTCTGTCTTGCCTGTACCTGGTGGGCCGTAGATCAGAATGTTGATGCCTGTTGTTTTGTGACTACCGCCTCGACCCGTGTTATTCGCACTGGCGAGATAGGCCGTCAGCAGCTCAGTTTCCATCTTCAAGTGCTCAAAGGCATCGGCTTGCAGTAATGGCTTGGGTGCGCTCTCAAGAAAGGACGACATCAGCACCTGCAGGTCGTCTGCCGTCACAAATAGCGCACTACGCAATTGAACAGGGACTTCGAGTTGCAGACCCCGTCCATGTTCGCTGCGGACAATACTGACAATACGTGTTGCTAACAGATTGCCATCAGGACGAAGGGCTTTGCGGATGTCGGAATCTCGTATCGACAGGACGAGCGACAGTAGCTTGGTGACGGCATCACGACTGCTGGTACGAATGTTACTGAGTACCTCCGAAAGATAAGCATGTTGAGAGGATTGGGCGGTGAAGACGATGATCTCGGCTTGAAGGGCATCGAGTTCGAGCAGTTCGGCAATCATCTCGACATTACGTGTCAGCGCCGTCTTGCGGACAGGCATTTGCTGTTCGAGTTCGATGGCGCGAAGTTTCAGCAAGGGGATCAGTGCGATCTTGCTGATTTTGCCCTCTATGGGCGTGATGCCGATCAGTTTGCGGAGTTCTTCGACATACATGCCATCGTTGAACTGGTGAAAGGCGGCGGTGTAGATGCTAGCCAAGCGGGCGATCCAGAGTGCAGCTTGCGGATCAAGATCGGAGGCGAAGCGCGGCCTCACCAACGCGGGTTTAGCGTTCATGGTGAATTCCTGAGTGATTTGATGCGGGGTTGTGTCGTGCGGGCGCGTGTTTGCGCTTTAGTGAGTCAGTGAGCGTTGAGCTTGCTCTGTGCTTTCAAGACGAAAAGCGACTCTATATGTCTATGATTATAAAAGAATAGTCGTTATTTGTCAAGGACTTACGGCGCTAGCAAACTCGAGCTGATTTCTGATAATTTGCTGAAAATAGGGAATTCGCGCTTAGCGCAGGTCAAAAGGTAGAAAATTCGTATGACACGTTCTGAACTTATTGAGGCGCTTGCCCGCCGATTCCCGAATCTGATGGCGAAAGATGCCGAGATTGCCGTTAAAGAAATTCTCGACGCCATAGGCGTAACTCTCACTCAGGGCAATCGGGTTGAAATCCGTGGGTTTGGTAGCTTTGGGTTGAACTATCGTCCGGCGAGAAATGCGCGCAATCCGAAGTCTGGCGAGAAAGTGCTGGTGTCGCCCAAATACGTCCCGCACTTCAAGGCAGGGAAGGAAATGCGTAATCGTGTTGAGGCGTCGATGAAGCAAGTGCCGCTACGCTTGGCGGCGTAACGTCAGCCTTCCAAAATCATCACTGATAGATGCAGGCAACTCCTCGCTCAATCAGGATTTCTGCCCCAATTTTGCGAAGCGTTCATATTTGTCATTGAGTCGCCAGTACTCAGAAAACGCACGCTCAACAATGCCCACCTGTTCAGCGAATTCAGCTAAGGTCATTACAATTGAATCGTCGGGTCGATCTGGGGACATATCCCAATGCAATTGAACAAAGGTTAAAAGCGGTTCAGCATCTATCATTCGTCCTGGCGGCTTGAAATTGAATTTCCCAGGCACGCCCCAACGGCCATGTACATAGTCGTTACGCAATGCAGTGGCCTCGCCCGCTTGTTTGAACCAGGCGGCAAATTCGTCCAGCGCGGCTTTCCCGGCTGGTTCAAAGGCATTCATCACCAGTTGTTTGAGCTTTTTAAGACGTTTGCTGAACTGCGATTTACGCGGATCAAGGAGTTCAGCCACGTCATCCCCGTAATAGGGGCCCATCCAGTTCAGCTGTAAACCGACATTGAAATCGAATTGGCCGTGGGCATGGACCAGACGGCCCAATAGTCGATGAAATTCATTTCTGAAATCATCGACTGATGTGCTTTTGCATTCAGCAGTTTTGTCTTTGGTCATTTGGGCGGGATTTTTCAAAGAATAGAGCCTGAAGGCCTTTTCGGTCGCTAAGTTAAATATTTGCCAGCATACATTTCAATTGCCCATGACAAAAGCTTGACTTGGCTTTCTCGCCTACCGGCCATCGGGTAAAGTAAGGGGCTTCCGGTATCCGGCAATAGACCAAGAAAAATTAGCCCATGGCAATCAAGAAATCCGAACTGTATTCATCCCTCTGGGCCTCCTGCGACGAATTGCGCGGCGGCATGGATGCCAGCCAGTACAAGGACTATGTTCTCGTCCTGCTGTTTGTCAAATACGTCTCAGACAAATACGCTGGCGTGCCTTACGCGCCGATCACGATTCCCGAGGGTGCCAGCTTCAAGGATATGGTCGCCCTCAAAGGCAAGCCTGACATTGGCGACCAGATCAACAAGAAAATCATCGGGCCGCTGGCGAACGCCAACAAGCTGTCGGATATGCCGGATTTCAACGACCCGAGCAAACTCGGCAGCGGTCAGGAAATCGTCGACCGGCTGACCAACCTGATCTCAATCTTCGAGAACAAGGCACTCGACTTCAGCAAGAATCGCGCAGACGGCGACGACATTCTTGGCGATGCCTACGAATACCTGATGCGCCACTTCGCTGCCGAGAGCGGCAAGAGCAAGGGCCAGTTCTATACGCCCGCGGAAGTAAGCCGCATCATGGCGCGAATCATCGGCATCCACGAGGCCGCCACCACCAACGACACCACCGTGTACGACCCAACCTGCGGCTCGGGTTCGTTGCTCCTGAAAGTCGGTGATGAGGCCCACGCCAAAGTGACGCTCTACGGTCAGGAAAAGGACGCTGCCACGTCCGGCTTGGCGCGGATGAACATGATTCTGCACAACAACCCGACGGCGGAAATCAAGCAGGGCAACACACTGGCCAATCCACGCTTCACCAGCGACGACGGCCAACTCAAAACCTTTGACTTCGTGGTCGCCAATCCTCCCTTCAGCGACAAACGCTGGAGCACCGGCCTCGACCCATTCAACGATCCGCACGAGCGGTTCAAGTATTTCGGCACGCCACCTGCCAAGCAGGGCGATTTCGCCTACCTGCTACATATCGTCCGTTCGCTGCGCAGCACCGGTAAAGGTGCCTGCATCTTGCCGCATGGCGTCCTGTTTCGCGGCAACGCCGAAGCC
>Ga0209480_10003129_pt1 | contig 10924 bp, 6 predicted proteins | sample JI61114C2DNA_FD_187501 | JGI IMG/M metagenome (GOLD analysis project Ga0209480, IMG submission 187501) | Wastewater effluent complex algal communities from Wisconsin, to seasonally profile nutrient transformation and Carbon sequestration -... | ecosystem: Engineered > WWTP > Effluent > Algae...
GCTTTTGCCGTTAAATTCGGGTTCAGACGCAATTCTTTTGAAGTATTAAATCGCGGTTTTTGCGGCGCAAGCGGCGTATAACCTTTCGCAACGTGCGGTTGCGGAATCTTGTTCAGTTGACGCGTGGCAACTTGTGTCGCAATTTCGCCTTCTTCCTGCGCGGCAAATTTTTTCAGTTGTGATAAATCCTGCCAAAATTCAACGACCGTCTGATGTCGCTGACGCGAATCGATCTGCGTGGCGCGTTTCAAGATCTGCAATAATTTTTCCGCCCAAGGTTCTTGCCGAAAAGCGAACGGAAGTTCAGTAATTGGTTGATTTGTAAAAAATCGCGGCGATTCGCCCGTAATCAAAACGTAAGCCGATTTTGCTAAACTGTAAATGTCGGCGGCAGGCGTAAGTTCTGTGAAAACAAGCGTTTGCGTGTCAGCTGTAAGCAATGGCGAATGTTCCGGTGGCGCGTAGATATTCGTTCCGACGCGCGTGATCGGCGAATCGGATTGCGTAATTCGCGCTACGCCGAAATCAGCGATTTTGACGGTTTTTCTATCGCCTGTTAAAAGCAAATTTTGCGGCTTGATGTCGCGGTGAATAATGTTGTTACGATGTGCAAAAGCGAGTCCGGCGCAGATTTGTTCGAGATAATAAAGTGCTTCCGAAAGCGTCAAAGATTTTTCGCGACATTTTTGCGCCAGATCGCCGCCTGAAAGAAATTCCAAAACGAGATAATGAAACGTCATATTACGCAAATCTCTCGCGCTTCCGTGTCCGAGTCGGCTGATGATATTCGGATGCCGAACGCGGTCGAGCGCGATCGCTTCGTTTTGAAAATTTTCGACTAAGGTTCGTTCTAGGTCGGGATCTAAATCGTTCTGTAAAAATACGTTTAGAGCTTTGATAACGATTTGATTGTGCGGAGATTGCGGTGAAGCGAGAATATCGCGGGCAACATAAATTTCGGCATAACTGCCGCGTCCTAAAAGTCTCTGGACATCGTATCGACCGTCGAGTCGGGAATTTGTTAAGGCAAGTTCTTTCATCGTATTTAGGATGAGAATCTAAAGTTAAAAGTAACACAGATTCTCTTCCTATACGATATTATAAATTCAAAGTTCAATGCGCTGAAAGTAAAAATGTGAAAAAGTTAGAGTTACGCCTTTAGGCGTGAAATAAGCTGCGCACATTCAATTAAAAGATCAAATGATTAAGTTATTTCACGCCTAAAGTCGTAATTCTAGCTTTAGTTCATTCGTTGAAAACCCGTAAGTTGAATGTTTTGAAAAAACGGTGTTCCGGGCGGCAAGCGATTCGGGTCGAGAAAACTTTGATCGAATGCCCAATTTCGCGTCGGCGGTGAATAAACAAAAGTGCAGCATTTGAACGCGCCGTTGTTATTGTGCGAATTGTATAAATTAATCAGCGAACCCGTATAATTCAGCCTTCCGCCGCCCCAATCTTCGAGAAATCGTTTGAAATTATGAACGCCGCCTGTCAGATTCGGGTCGCCGCCGCCTTGATTCGGCGTTGCTTCCAAACTCGATTTCGTATCGCCCGCCAAAATCGCAAAGCGGATAAAAGTTTCATTTGCCGGTCTTTGTGCAAGAGCGAACGGATATTTAAAACTTTTCGCATCGCTCCAATTGTTTGAAAGAATCGTCACCGAATCTGCCGCAACTGATGCAGGAATGTGATTTACCGAATTTTGCGGATAATAATCAGTAGAAGGCGTTGGCGTTCCGACGCTGGCAATTCCGGTCGCATTGTAATTTCCGAGAACATAAACGCCGTTTTCCGAAGCTACGGTAAAACCTCGCGTATTCAGCGGATTTGTGCTGTCATAATTTCCCGGAAGAAGCGTGCCGTTTATCAATCGAACGCCGCGTCGATAAAATTTATGTTCAAAAAGTGCGGCAATGTCCGGCGATTCTGATGCGCCTGTGCCTCTGTATCTAACGGCTTCGTTGAAATAATCTGATTGCAACGTGCCGTTATTATTAACGTCTTCGCCGGTTTGCAAAATGCCGTCGTTGTTGCCGTAAATGTCTTCCATATCATATTCGCCGTCAAAATCGGCATCGCCGCGACGGTCGGAAACGTAAAGCACCCAACCGTTCGAATTGTGAATATCGCTCGAACGCAAAGCTCGTCCGGCGGCGGTTGCAAAAGGCGTTCCTACAGGCATTTTTCCGTCATACACGCCTCTCAAAAAATCGCGCAGATTTTTTACGTCAATATCAACCATACTCATCACGCCTGCCCACGGAACTTTCGTGCCGTAATTTGCGGCGGCGGTCGGATTAAAAACGCTCGTTCCTTCGTAATAAAGACCTTCGCGCGTGTCGAACATATTTATCGGAAACGGCACAACCCAATTATTGTCGGTCGTGGTGTCAAGGATTGCTTTTTTCCAATGCTGCTGATGATCACCGCCGAAAATTCCGCCGTAACTTCCGTTATCAACCCGCGCCGAAATTCCCGCAAGCGGTTGACGCGCGGCGTGAACAAAATTGTAATTTACGGTGTTCCAAGTTGCGTTCGTAATAAAATTCGTCGTTGCGGCAACGGAATTCGTAACAGGTGCGCCCGCAAACATAAATCTTTGCAGTTTGATGATCGAACGGCTGTCATAATTATTGGCGGCATAATTCGGTTCGGTTATCGCAAAATTTACTGTCGCGCCGGTTAAAATCGGTTTTGCTTGTTCAGTGATTCCCAAACTCAAAAAATCTTGCGTAATATCAATCGCTTCAAATGTATTCGAAGTGCCGTTATAACCGATAGTTTCGACTTTTATCCACATTTCCTTGCCGGCAACGTAAAATCTTTCACCGTTAAGACGCGTTGCTTGATAACTTCCGAGCGTTTCGACCATCGGGCGCGGCTGATAACCGCGAGCGTCGCCGGCATTGGCTTCGCCGCCTAAACCGTTGATATTTCCGTCGAGTCTGACACCGCAAACTGTCGTAACTGCTGCTCCGGTCGATGTCGCGCAACCGGGAAGTTTGGCTTTGCTGTCGGAAATCGAAACGCGAATTCCGGGTTTGTTGTAATAACGTTCTTTGAAAGTAACCGCGTCGTCTTGATTGGCGGTAGTTACGGCAGTCGCGCCAGAACCGAAATTATACAGATCGCCGACGGCTTTTCCGCGCCGAATAAGTTCGACATAATCGGTCGCCGCGCCGTTTATCGTGTTCTGAATTTTGATCGGTAAATTAAGCTGAGATTGATTTGAAAGCAAATTTCCCTGGAAAAGATTCGAGTTCGATTTCCAATTCGCGCTTTTATAAGTCGTCGGATAAATCGGCGCATTCGTTACGGGCGAACCGTTGACGACCGTGTTCAAAACGCTTCCCATACTGCTTTTCAATTTTACATAACTGCCCGAAGCATTTTTGATATAAACATTTTCGCCCCATTGTGTCGAAGGTCGATTATTTTTCGCAACGTCAGTAAAAATATGATTATGCGCCGTAACTTTTGAAGCGAAATAAAGTCCGGTGCTTGCCATTAAAAACATACTTCCGTTGGAATGAACTCGTCCGCCGAAATCGAAACGCGGTCCGGGGTGAAGCTCGAGATCGTCTTCGTAAAAAATACCGAATTGAAAGATCGGAATGCGGTTATTAAAAAATTCGCGCCGCAGTGCAACTTTCGTGTCGGTCGAATTTTCCGTCGCCGTCGTTCGCAATTCCCATTTGTCGCGAATCGCGTTCAAGCCTTGAAATTGTTCGCCCGTCATCACGACGATCTGACTTGCTTGAGTTTGGCTGATGTCTTGTTGAAAAGTGTAATTATCGAAATCCGGCGGAATCTGACCTTTAATGCGGTTCAAATCCGTGCCGTCGGGATTTAATTTAACTTCAAAAATTTTGTTAAAATTGCGTGTCATTATTTCCAAACTCGCGTGCGACGCGGCAAAAGTTCGCGTTTCGGCTTGGTCGTTTCCCGAAGCGACAGTTTCGTTCGTCGTGCGCGTAACCGCAAGCGCAACAAAACTCAAAAGCAAAAGCATCACAAACAAAGCAATCAAAATTGCCGAACCGTTTTCAGACGATAAATCTATTTTTTTCATATTCATCCTTCATCCTTCATCCTTCATCCTTCAATTTCACCCTGCGTCGTATTCCAAATTTCTGACGCTGAAAGTTGCGTTTAACGTAATGACTGCCGGTTTTTTTGTTTGTTCATCTTCTTCCGGCGCAAGAACTTGAATTGTTACCGTGATCTGCCGAATTTGATTGGCGTTGAGCGCATCATCGTCCAAAGTCCCGACAATTCCGTCAGCACCAATCGTCGGATTATCAACCGCCGTTCCGTCTTCCAAAACGTATTTGAATTGAATATTTTGAATGTTATAGGCAAGCGGTTGTTCTTGAATTTGTTCCGCCGACGGACGACCTGTGTTGTTGCCGAAAATCATTCTGACCAACGTGCCGTCTTCTTTGACTTTGTATGCGACCCAAGTAAATTTCTTGGCGGAAGCGAGATAAGTCGTGCAATTTTCGACAATTGCGGGCGTGCATTTTTTCAAAAGACTGCCGTTCACACCGCTTCCGTTAAAAGGCTGATTGATGCCGAGCGGATCAGTCGGCGCGATGTCGATTTGGTTAGCGTTCGGAACATTCGTCGCCATCGCCGCAACTTGCGAACTGTCCGATTCGATCAAATACAGATCAAACGCCCGCGCCGATGATGCTTGTCCTGCTAAATTCGCAATTTCCGGCGAAGTTCCCGTAGAAGAAACATTTGTCAACGAAACCGTGTTGCCCGAATTAAAAGTTAAATCACGGTAAGCAAACGAGATAAGATCGGTGCGAACGTTCGTGTCTTCGTTCAAATTGTTGACAAAAACATCGTTACCGACAATCACCGAAGTTAAAATATCGCGCTCGTTATCGGCATCGATCGGCGTTCCCAGACGAGTTGAAATAAAATTGTCGGGAACGATCGCGCCGCGCCGATGATAGCTCATTCCGGCATTCAAAACATCGCGCCCGATGAGATGAATCGCCGTCCGCGCATTTTTCAGCATATCGCTCCGACGGCTCGCCCGATTGCGGTCAATACGTCCGATTTGCAGCATTCCGAAAATTACGGCGGTGACAATTGCGAAAAGCAAGATCGAAACCATCAACTCGATCAGCGAAAAACCTTTTTCATTTTTACAAGATATTTTATTCATCTGATTTTTTTGTCAGAACAGCCTGCGGTAGCGGGCTGGTCAAAGTTTGCCGACACGAACCAGCCCGCTACCGCAGGCTGTTCTGACAGCACTTTAGTAATTCGTAACGATCGTCGAAACAATTTCTTCTCTGGCGAGCGTGTTGTAGAAATAGCGAATTTTTACCTCGATTCGGCGGCGCGAGATCGGATTCGGCGGACTTGGGCGTTCGGAATCGGCAATGTCTGTGATCAAAATTTCGCGTTCGTAACCTTGCACGACTTCGCTCGAATTCGGCGGATGTCCGCTGACATCGCAGATCGAACCTGCGGGACAAGCGTCATCGGCAGTTCCGGCAACGCCGTCCCAACCCAAATCTTCACGAATCGGACACCAACCGTTCAAAAAAACTCCGCGATATTCGCCGTCAACCGGATTCGATCCGACGTTGCCGATCGAATCCCAACCTTCGAGTGCGCCTTCGCGGGCAATGTCGCGGGCGGAAATGATCGATTCGATCGTCGAAAGTCCGATCTGTTTGGCGATAATGCGTTTTTCAGTTTCGTAAGAACGCAATAAATTTGCCGATAAAGCCGATGCCATCTGCAAAACGCCGACCATCAAAATGACCAACGCAATCATCACTTCGATATAAGAAAATCCTTTTTGATTTGAATTTTTTCGTTTCATAATTATTGACCGTAACCGCCGGTTCGCCGTGAATCTTGCCATTTATTTGTTTCCGTCGAATTCTTGTCGTATTCCCAAAGCCGCAAAGAACCGGACGAACCGATGACCGTAATTGCGCGGGCAATATCCGCATCATTCGGCGAAGTTTCGACCGGCGACCAAATGTGCAAAGTTACGCCTGTCAAAGTTGCGCCCGTGCCGATCGCGTCATTTCCGCCATTTAAAACCGTTCCGTTGCTCTGAAATCTGATCGTGCAAACGTTGTGCGTGTTGCTCGTCGGATATGTGCTGATCGTAAAAACCGCATTGGCGGCTGGAAGTGCTTCGGGCGGATTATTAGCGATATTGTCGGCTCGGCGCGCGATTTTCACTTCGTTGACTTCAAATAAAGTAACGCGGCGAATTTCGCGGTCGTCGTTGGCTGTCGTCGGATTATTTTCGTCGATCAGTCGGGCGATATTGTCCGTCGTGTCGAGTTCGACGCGCATAGATTCGCGCTGTGTCAAAGCACGTTGCCGCGCTTCCTGCAAAATATCGATTATTTTCAGCGATTGATCGTCCGGCTTATATAATTTCCGATGCGCCGAATAATAAACCCCTGACATCGCCGCCAAAACGCCGATAATTACCAATACGACTAACAGTTCGACAACTGAAAATCCGTTTTCCCGGAATCGTTTGTTGCACATAATTTCTTCCTGTTCCAAGAGAGTTTTTTTGTGGGTGGGATGCCAAAGTTTTACACAATCAGTCAAAATGATTAGTTACTAATTCTTTGGCAAAAGAGATAGTAATATTGTGAAAGTAAAGCAATGTTGAAAAAATGTCAACAAGTTTTTTCAATTTGATACAGATTATTTTTCATATTGACAGAGTTCGGTCATATTGATTGAAAAATTCTGTGTTTTCAAGGGCTGTCGTCTTTATTTCGTGTCGCATTTCAGCTAGAATGACAAGCACATTCGCTCTTATAAAATCTTTTCCGTTAAACAGAATTGGAGATGTCGCAAAATAAACCTACTGAAAATAAAAAAAGTGTTTCTGTTGATTGGCTGATGCGTGGTTCGCTGACTAAGATCGGCGACATTTTCGACCGTTTTACAGGCAGAAGCTGGACACCTTCGAGCAGTTTAGCGACCAGCGAATTGATCGAAAAATTGAAATCTTTGCTCGACAAAGAAGCGAAGGATTTGGGAATGAAAGGGAAATTTGTGCCCCATAATCTGAAGTTAAAGATTCAATGGGACAAATTTACGCTCGATTCCGACGAAGCGATGCGGAAACTTGAAAACGAACTTCTGACCTCGATAATCGACCACATCAACGACAATCGCTATCACACATACGCGCCGCTGAAACTTCAAGTAAAACCAGATTATTTCACCGAAGGCGTGCGGCTTTTGGCGAGTTTTGATAAATTTTCCGAAGACGACGCGGAAGCATCGGTCAACGTCACCGTTCCGCAACTGAAAAACATCGTCATTCCGCCCGCGCCGGAAGTTAAGATTGCGCCTGAAAAAGAAATCGTTACAGCCGAGTTTACGATTAACGAAAAAACGAAAAAAGTCGAACTCGCGTTTGCTGCGGGCGAACGTTTGAGCGTCGGCAGAACGAAGGAAAATGCTCTAATCATTGAAGATACGAGTATTTCAAAAATTCACGCAACACTTTTTATCAACAGCGAAAAGCAATTAATGGTTGCTGATACAGGCTCGACAAACGGAACATTTTTGGGCGGTAATCGTATCGCTTACGGTAAGGCTTATGCGATTTCGGACACGGATAAAGTCAAATTCGGAAATATCGAAGTCGCGCTCGATTATACGCCGAGAGTGATCGAGCCGGAACCCGAACCTGAACCGATCGTCGAACAGCAAAGCGCGATACGAACCGAAGAATTTAACGTAAATGACGCAGGTTTGGGAAAAACGCAGGTAGTTGAAAACGCGAAACCTTTGCCGCAAACGATGGTTACGCTGAAACCGATCGCGGCAAATATTCCGGCAGAACCGGCGATCAAAAAACCGCCTGTCGAATTAAAACCGATCGTTGCGCCGAATCCGCCACCCGAAAAACCGCCGGAAATCGAGTTTAGCAACGAAAAAACTTTGCCGAACATTGCGGATGATATTTTGCCGAAAGAAAAAGAAACGGATGAAAATTCGAGTAACACGGCGCAGGGAATTGTCTTAGATTTTGGAGAAAAGAAATGAGCTTGCTTTTGTTTCTCTTGCAGTTTGATTTAGCCAAGTTCACTGAAAATATTTTCGGCGGACAAGTTTTAGAGCGAACGCCAGCCGGTCTGAGCATCGTTTATCTCATCGGACTCGGCGTTTTAATGCTGTTTTTGATGCTTTCATTTTTTCGTTCGGCGCGTCCGAAATTTGCGTTCGAGGAAAATCTGCCGAAGGAAGTTTCAAAGCGTCTGAGTTTGACGGTTACGAATCGAAGTCTGAAAACGTGGCTTTTTGTTTTCGTCTGTCTGACGCTGACGGTTTACGGTTTTCACGTTTATTGGACATATTTCGCCGATACGAATAACGAACAATTTCAGACGTTAAGCGCGAGCAATAAAGATTTACGAAATCGGCGCACATCGGCTCTGACACTTCGCGGATGGATGCTTGATCGAACGGGAAAACTCGAAAAATCTTTGGCGTTTTACAAAATTGACAAAGAAGGCAAGATCGACCGTGAATTTCCGCTCGAAAAAGAGATGGCGCATCTGCTCGGAACTGAGCGCGGCACGCCCGGACTTGAGCGCACGCTTTACACGCAGGAAGTTGACCGTATGCCGGAAGCGTGGGAAGTTTTGACAAAAGTTAAGCGCAAAGAGCCGGAAAATAAAGATGTCAAAATTACGATCGACCACGATTTGCAAGAATTTGCGGCAAAACAACTCGAAGGCAAAAAAGGCGCGATCGTTGCGATAAATCCGCAAAACGGAAACATTTTGGCAATGTATTCAAATCCTTCTTACAGTTTGAGCGATGCCGAATCGCTTGACGGTTATTTGAAACTCGAAGCCGATAAATCAAACAAGCCTTTGCTCAATCGGACAACGCGCGAATTTTACATTCCCGGCTCAACATTCAAAACTTTTACGATGATTTCCGCATTTCGCGCCGGAGAACAAGACATAACGCTGACCAGCAAACCTGCTCCCGAATGTTACACGCCGAGCAAAGGTTCGAGACCGATTTGCGATTCGGGCGGAAGCTGTCACAGTTGCGGCGATAATCAGATGACGCACGCCTTTCAAATTTCGAGTAATCAATTTTTTTCACAACTTGCCAACCGACTCGGAAGCGAAAGAATGTCAGAAACGGCAAACGTGCTTGGAATTAAGCCTGTCGAAACGGCGGCAGACGCGCTCAAACAAGGATTTTTTCCTGAGATTTGGAACACGAGTAATCCGCGCATCGCCCGTTCGATTATGCCGGCACGCGCAACAGTTGTGACCGGAAAACAATCGCTCTATGATTCGGGCGTGATCGGAATGGGGCAAGGCGGCGCGGGACAAATGACACCTTTTCAGATGGCTCTGATCGCGGCGGCGACCGGAAATAACGAAGGCAAATTGATGAAACCGAAGATCGAAGCCGATGTTCAATCGCAGATGTTCTCGCAAGTTCTCACGCCGCAGCAAGCCGAAGAAGTTCGCCGAATTATGGCGACCGTAACCGAAGAAGGCACGGGAACGCGGGTGAAAGCAGATTTAGCCGGAACCGGCATTACGACAGGCGGAAAAACCGGCACTTCAGACCGCGACGGAACGCCGCTTTACAACAAAGACGGAACGCGAAAAACACACAAAGAAAAGAGAAAAAATGAAAAAGGAGAATTAGTCGAAGTTGACGTTCCCGATTCTTTTACGCGTTGGGACGGCTGGTTTATCGGAATCGCACCGCTCGATAATCCGCAAATTGCGATCGCTGTCGTATATGAAGACATCGGCGAAGGACGTTACGGCGGCGGAACTGCCGGACCGATCGCCGCCGCCGTCATTAAAAAAGCCGCCGAGCTCGGACTTTTGGGCGATCAATTCAAACCGAAAACACAACCGACAAATAAAAAGAGGAACGGAAAATAATGATTAATCGCGCTACGACAAACATTTTAATCCTGCTTTTAATTGTCGCAATGACGGCAATCGCGCATTATTCGATTTATTACGGCGCGTTGATTCGCGGTTACGAAGCCTCGCCGATGAGCGCGTATCGCAATCTTTTGCTGCTTTCGTTTTTGGCGATCTTGCCGCTTTTTGTTTCGATATTTTTGAAATTCAAAGGCAATTGGACGCTTTACACTTGCGCGGTTTTGCTTTTTTCGATCGGATTAACTGTGCAATATCGGCTTTTTAACGATGGCGAATATGCAGTTGAGATTCCGGCTGAAGTGCGCCAGAAAATCCAAAGTTCGAATATGACCGACCGCGAAAAAGCGCGAGAATTAAACCGCGCCAAACTTCGCGAAATCACCCGCGAACGAAACGCGAAAATCAAAACTGCCCAGCTTCATTACATTCAAGAAAATTATTCACCCGAAAAAAAAGCGTTGATGGGATTGCCGCCGACTCCGCCTTCGCCTGTTGATCTGTCGAAGGAAAAACCGCGTCCGGTTGAAGATTCGGCGTGGGCAACGATGACTTCGGGTAAAACGCTGATTCCGCTTTTTGCCATTTTTTCGATGGTCGGCGTTCTGTGGCTGTTTCGGCGCGACGATGTTTTAAATTATTTGCAGAACAACGGATTTTTAGTTGTTTTGCTGACGCTTGTGCCGCTGATGTTAGCGGCAGTAACTTCGCGTGCGGGAAAATCGATCGGCAATATGACTCCGTGGGAGCTTGCAAAAATTCCGTTTCTGATCGGTTTTGCGGCGATTTTATCGGTTTTGTATAAAAATCTGGCGAAAACATATTGGGGAATTCCGCGTGCGAAAGACGTAATTCCGCTGGTTTTTATGGCAGTTTTGCCGTTCGTGCCGTTTTTTGTTCTGAAGGATTTCGGGCAGATGATGGTTTTCAGTTCGGTTTATGTAACGCTTTATGTGATTGCCGTGCGCCGTTTTTCG
>Ga0209480_10003133_pt1 | contig 10907 bp, 10 predicted proteins | sample JI61114C2DNA_FD_187501 | JGI IMG/M metagenome (GOLD analysis project Ga0209480, IMG submission 187501) | Wastewater effluent complex algal communities from Wisconsin, to seasonally profile nutrient transformation and Carbon sequestration -... | ecosystem: Engineered > WWTP > Effluent > Algae...
GCCGGGTCTGCGCGGTGATCGTCGCGTTGAGCTGCTGGCCGGGCACCGCCGGGTTGCCGCCGAACTGCCCGGCCGACACCTGCGCGTTCTGGGCCTGGATCGCCGCGCTGACGTCGAGCGAGGTCAGCTGATACGAGACCAGCTTGTCGGGGTCGAGCCAGATGCGCATCGCGTACTGCGAGCCGAAGGCCTGGACCTCGCCGACCCCGGGCACGCGGCTCACCGGGTCCTGCAGCGACGAGACGACGTAGTCGGAGATGTCGTTGCGGCTCATGCTGCCGTCGGCGGACGCGAAGGCGGCGATCATCAGGAAGTTACTGGCCGACTTGGCGACCTTCACGCCCTGGCGCTGGACCTCCTGCGGCAGCTGCGGCATCGCCAGCTGCAGCTTGTTCTGGACCTGGACCTGGGCGATGTCCGGGTCGGTGCCGGGCTCGAAGGTGACGGAGATCTGGGCGGTGCCGGTCGAGTCGCTCGACGAGGACACGAAGCGCAGGCCGTCGAGGCCGCTGAGCTTCTGCTCGACGACCTGGGTCACCGTGTCCTCGAGCGTCTTCGCCGACGCGCCCGGGTAGTTCGCGGTGATCGAGATCGTCGGCGGGGCGATCGCCGGGTACTGCGCGACCGGCAGCGACAGCACCGCCAGCGCGCCCGCCATCATGACGATGATCGCCAGCACCCACGCGAAGATCGGCCGATCGATGAAGAACCTGGACATGGCGCCTACTCGGCCGGCTCGGGCGCCGCGGGGACCGTCACGACCTCGGCGCCGGGCCTGACCTTCTGCAGGCCGTCGACGATCACCTGGTCGCCGGCGACGAGGCCCGCGGTGACCAGCCAGGCGTTGCCGACGGCCCGGTCGGCGACCAGCTGCCGGCGCTCGACCTTGTGCTCGGCGTTGACCACCAGCGCGATCGCCTGGCCCTTCGGGTCGCGGGTGACGGCCCGCTGCGGGACCAGCAGCGCCTGCGGGTCCTCGCCCTGCTCGAGGCGCGCGCGCACGAACATGCCCGCCAGCAGCTCGCCGCGGGGGTTGGGGAACAGGGCGCGCAGGTTGATCGAGCCGGTGCCGGCGTCGACGGTGACGTCGGCGAACTGCAGCGCCCCGGTCTCCGGATAGACCCGACCGTCCTCGAGGATCAGCGTCACGCGGGCCGCGTCGCTCGCCGCCTGCAGCTCGTCGGCCGCCAGCTCGCCACGCAGGCGCAGCAGCTCGGCCGTCGACTGGGTGACGTCGACATAGACGCTGTCCAGCTGCTGGATCGTGGCCATCAGCGTCGCCGCCGACTGCTGCACGTAGGCGCCCTCCGTGACCGCCGAGCGGCCGATCCTGCCCGCGACCGGCGCGGTCACGCGGGTGTAGTCGAGGTTGATCTTCGCCGTCGTCACCGCGGCCCGACCGGCGGCCACGTCGGCCTCCGCGGCCTGCAGCGCCGCCGCCGAATTCTCATAGGCCTCGCGGCTCACCGTGTTCGCCGCCAGCAGCGCCTCGTCGCGCCGCGCGGTGCCCCGCGCGCGGACCAGCGTCGCCTCGGCCCGCGCGAGGCTCGCCCGCGCCGCCGCGAGGTTGGCCGCGAAGGGCGCCGCCTCGATGCGGTACAGCAGCTGCCCCTCCTTCACGTCGCTGCCCTCGCTGAACAGCCGCGCCTCGACGATGCCACTGACCCGCGCCCGCACCTCCGCCATGCGCCGCGCCGAGACCCGACCCGGCAGCTCGCGGGTCAACTTCACCGCGCTCGGCGTGACCGTGACGACCGCGACCTCGACGGGGCCCGGCGCGCCCCTCTCCGCCGCGACCACGGGCGCCCCGCAGGCCGTCAGCACGGCCAGGAGCGGGAGCAGGAGGGAGGTCCGGAGCGGGAGCATGAGATGACCCGCGACGTCCGGCCGCGACCCGGAAACGATGCTCCAGGTCGGCTTGACGGTCAAGACTGAACGGTTCAGTTTAGGCGTGCAGGATGTCTCACCCGGACCCATCGCCTGGCTCCCTCGTGCACCAACCCTCGCCGAAGCGGCGGCAGATCCTGGCCGGCGCGCGGGAGGTCTTCCGCGAGACCGGCTTCGAGCGCACGACCGTCGACCAGATCGCGGCGCGGGCGGGTGTGTCGAAGGCCACCGTCTACAACCACTTCCACGACAAGAAGGCGCTCTACGTCGCCTACCTCTCGGAGGAGGTCGACGCCCTGCGCGACAGCGTGCGCTGCATGCTGAGCCGCAGCGAGCCGAGCGGCGAGGTGGCCGCGGCGCTGCAGGCGGTGGGCGAGCGCCTGCTGACGCTGTTCCTCGACCCGACGATCGTCGGCTTTTATCGCAGCGCCTCGGCCGAGCTCGAGCGCTTCCCCGAGCTCGGCCAGCTCCTGTTCGACCGCGGACCCGCCGCGATGTACGCCGTCCTGACCGACTACCTCGGGCGCTGGGTCGAGCACGGCGCGCTGCGCATCGCCGACCTGCGGACCGCAGCCGTGCACTTCGTGACGCTGTGCCACGGCGACCTGGTGGTGCGCTCGCAGCTCGGCGTGCTGCCGGAACCGCGCGGCCCCGCGATCGTCGCCACGGTGCGCCAGGCGGTCGCCGTGTTCCTCGCGGCCTACGCCGCGTGACCGCGTGACCGCGTGACCGCGTGAGCGCGTGAGCGCCCGGCCGCGAGCATCCTCGCGCACCGAGCTTTCCCCGCCACCTGGGCCATTAGCGCGTAGATTGGCCGGATGATGGCACGGTGGGTGGTGGGGGTCGTGATGTTGGCGGCGTGCGGTCGCAGCCCGGTCGAGGGCAACAGCGACGACGCGAGCAGCGGCGTGACAGGCACGACGACGCAGAGCAGCGCGTCGACCGGCGTGACGGCGACGGCGACGGCGACAGTGACCGCGACGGACACGAACGACACCGGCGGCAGCGCGACGCAGGGCGCCGACGACAGCTCCGGCGCGAGCACGGAGCCGACGCCGACGACCGGAGGCCCGGGGAGCAGCGGCGACGAGACGACGGTCGGGGTGTCGGGGACGAGCACCGGCGGTCCGAGCACCGGCGCGGCGGAGACGGACACGGGCCCGGACACGGGCACGGACACGGGCGCGGACACCTCGAGCACCGGCGAGGCGGAGACGGGCTCGTCGAGCACGAGCATGGGTCCCGACACGGACACCGACATGCCGCCGCAGGAGGGGCTGTGGATGGTCATGCTCGAGGACACGTCGAGCCCGACGCGGCTCTACAAGATCGACCTGCTGGACGGGCACTCGACCTTGCTGTGCGCGCTCGACACCAACAACAACTACAACACGAGCACCTTCGGGCGCGACGGGACGCTGTACGCGGCCAACGCGGACACCAAGAACCTCGAGGCGATCGACCCGTGCACCTGCAAGCGGACGGTGCTCGGGCCGACGAAGGTGGACGCGCTGCCGGGCATCACGACCGACCAGGCGCTCGGGCTCTACGGCCTCGAGACGACGGTCGACCAGCTGATGGCGATCAGCACGATGAACGGCAGCGCGACGCCCGTGGGTCCGCTGGGGATCAACTGGGGCACGGGCGGCCTGACCTGGTCCGATGACCTGAAGGACGCCTTCGCGATCAACGGGACCGACGACCGCCTGTACACGATCAACCACCTCACAGGGAAGGCGACGTTGCTCGTGCAGACCGACTACAACTTCGGCAGCGTCGGCATCGAGTGGCACCCGAAGTCCCACGAGATCTTCGCCTGCTCGAACCCCGCCGAGCTGCTCCGGGTCGAGCAGAAGGACGGCGCGGTGACGGTGGTCGGCCCGATGCTGCTCGAGAACAAGCAGGCCCACTGCGACAACCTCGCGGCGCCGTGGGTGCCGGTCGCCTGCGTCGAGAACAAGTAGGTCAGCGCGCGGACCGGCGGCACTCGTGCAGGCCGTCCGGGGTCGCCACCCAGTGCATCGGCACGTCGAAGGGCTCGCCAGGGATCGGCCCCTCGACGGGGTCCAGATCGCCGCCCAGGCACAGGCCCACGCGCAGCGGCGCGGCCAGGTCGCGCACCGGGGCCAGCGCGCGGTCGTAGTGGCCCTTGCCGAAGCCGATGCGCGCGCCGTCGCCGGCGAAGCCGAGGCCGGGCACCAGCACGAGGTCGATGCCCGCCTCGGCCGTCGGGGTCGACAACGCGGCCTGCTCCGGCGCGAGCGGCGGCTCGAGCAGGCCGAAGCCGGCCGGCGCCAGGTCGCGCAGATCAGCGACCGGCACGAAGGCGATCTGCGCGGGCCGGCCGACCATGCGCGGCAACCACAGGCGCTTGCGCTCGGCCAGGATGGCGGCGAGCAGGCCCCAGGTGTCCGGCTCGCCGCGCACGCCGACATACGCGGCGATCCCCCGGGCCCGCTGCCACAGCGGGTGGCGCAGCAGGTGGCCGAGCAGCGCCGCCGACTGCGCGGCGATCTCCTCGGTGTCCCGCTCCCGCCGCCGTTGCTGCAGCGCCGCGCGCAGCTCGGCCTTCGTTGGTTTCGACATGCTCGCACTGTGCCACGGGGCCGGGCCGGCCGCCGGGGGTCCCATGCGCGCCCGGACGCGGTTCACCGGGGCCCGTGGAGATTTTTGGCCGTCACTGCCAGGGCCCTCGACCAGGGCACTTGCGGCGCGCCCCGGGCCCTGGTATCGAGGGGCCTGCCGACGACGCGGGAGTAACTCAGTTGGTAGAGTGTCAGCTTCCCAAGCTGAATGTCGCGGGTTCGATCCCCGTCTCCCGCTCCCCTTGATGTTGATGCCTGGAGGCCCTGACCCCGCGGTCCGGGCCTCTGGCTTTTAAGCCGCTGGCGCTTTGGGCCGCTGGCCTTCAGGCCCGCCGCCGCCGCCGGTTGAGCAGCAGCAGCGGGGTCAGCAGGACCAGCGAGGGCAGGCGCTCGCCGTCGCGGCAGGAGCAGCCGTCATCGGCAGTGTCGCCGCTGTCCTGACCGTCGGCGTCGCCGCTGCTCGCGTCGCTCGCGTCACCGCTGCTCGCGTCGCCGCTGCTCGCGTCGCCCTCGCTGGTGGTCGGAGCCTCGGTGTCGCCGCCCTCGCCCTCGACGGTGACGGTGATGACATCCTCGCCGATCTGGTCCTCGTGGTCCTGGATGCGCGTGGTCAGCGTGTAGGTGCCGGGCGGGAGGCCGATGAGCACGAACTGCTGGCTGAGCTGGTAGTCGACGCTCTCGGCGAGGATCGTGTCGCCCTGGGCGATGGTGATGTCCCAGCCGTAGCCGCCGAAGTTGTCCCACGGGTCGACCTCGACGGTGATCGCCTCGCCGACGGCGAAGCTCGCGCCGTCGGCCGGCGAGGTGATGTCGATCGTCGGCGGGACCACGTCGGGGCCGGGCGGCGCGTAGATCGACTTGAGGGTGTTGAGGTCGTGCTGGTCGACGCCCTCGCCGCCGCAGTGGCAACGATTGACGCCCTTGCAGTACGAGCCCTGCCCGGTGGCGGTCAGCACCTTCGTACACTCGTCGCCGAAGCCCATGTCGATCGGGGCGTTGGTGTCGTAGCCGAAGGCCATCACGCGGTCGGACCCGTAGGTGTGGCCCAGGCCCATCGTGTGCCCGATCTCCTGGCTGGCGATGTTGGCCTGGGTGCTGATCGAGTCGTTGCGGACGAACGCGAAGCAGACGTTGCGCAGGCCGTTGTCCTCGCAGTCGGCCCCGGGCGCCACGCCGCCGGCGGGGCCCGAGCTGGTGTCCTTGTAAGTGCCGCCCATCATGATCATCACGTAGGGGAGCCGCTTGGGCGGGCGCTCGAGGTAGACCACGCGCACGGCCATCTCGGCGAAGTCGGCCTGCACGGCCTGGGCGACGGCGATCGCCCGCTCCTCGCCGCCCCCGTAGCTCGGGAACTGGTGCCCGTGGCGCGCGAGGGTCGAGAAGTTCTCGGCCGAATTCTCGCCGCCGCCGCCGAGCAGGACGGCGCCGGTGTAGTTCATGTAGATCGTGCCGCGCCGCGGGTACTCGGCGCCGCGAAAGAAGTCGCCGTCGTAGGCGGTGCCCTCGGCGTCCTCGGGGAAGGCGCACAGCTCCTCGACGCCGGGGCCGTCGACCTTGCCGCGGCTCGGGTCCCGGCCCGGTCGCAGCTCGCCGAGCTCGGGGTACGAGCGCGGCTCGGCGCCCTCCGCGATCGCCCTCGGGACCACGACGCCGCCCTCCTGCACCCAACCCTCGGGCAGCTGACCCTGCGGGAGGTCGGTCTCGGGGACGTCGCGGTGGCGATCGAGGTCCTCGAAGCGCGGAGCAGGTGGCTCGACGACGCGCAGCGGCCCGCGTGAGAAGTCGAGCACGACGGGCGCGCCGGTCGGGGCGTAGGGGTTGGGGACGACCTCGCCCGCATGCACGACAGGCGCCCACAGCAGCGCGAACGGCAGAAGGGCCCAGGACCTCCGGGAGTCTCGCATTCCGGCATCATAGCTGGATTGACCTGCGGGCGGGCGCGGTTACCATCGCCGGATCGTGCGCCCCCTCTCCGTCCCGGTCGCGAGCCCGACCCGCGCATTCGATGATGTGGACGGCGCGGCGCCGCCCGTGGAGCCCGGGGCCATGACCGGGGCACCGGGCCGGATCGTGCACGAGGGCGACGCGCTGGCGTGGCTGGCGAGTCGCGGCGAGCAGGCGGGCTGCTCGCTGGTGACCTCGCTGCCGGACCTGTGCGAGCTGCCGCTGAACTTCGCGCAGTGGCGGGCGTGGTTCGTCGACGCGGCGGCGGCGGTGCTGCGGGCCTGTCCGCCGGAGGGGGTAGCGATCTTCTACCAGACGGACATCAAGCACGCGGGCACGTGGGTCGACAAGGGGCACCTCGTGCAGCTGGCCGCGGACAGGTGCGAGATGCCCCTGCTGTGGCACAAGATCGCCTGCCGAAAGCCGAGCGGGACGATCAGCTTCGGGCGACCGACCTACGCGCACCTGCTGTGCTTCGCCCGGACGCCGGCGAGCGGGCCCGACGGGACGGCCGATGTCTTCGACACCGGGGCGATGACCTGGACCCGGGCGATGGGCCTGCGCGCCTGCGAGGTCGCCTGCGGCTTCATCGCCCGGCACACGCCGACGCGCACGGTGATCGACCCGTTCTGCGGCCGCGGCACCGCGCTCGCGGTCGCCAACGCGATGGGGCTCGCGGCGGTGGGGGTCGAGCTGAGCCCGAAGCGCTGCCGGCTCGCCCGCAACCTCGCGGTCGACCTCAGGCGGCCCGCACGAACTGAGCCACCAGATCCTGCAGATCGCTGAGCGAGGTCGGCGGCGGCTCGCGCTGCGGCAACAAGAACAGCGGCAGCCGCGGGTAGCCGCGCACCAGCGCCGCGCGGGCCTGGACCGCCTGCTGCCCCTGGGCGTCGAGGCCGCTGTACGCGGCGAGGACCCGTGATAGGCTGTCCTCGAGGACAGCTCCATCGACGCCGTCTGAACCTGTCCCTGCGGACATCTGAGCCGCCAGCGCGGCGCGCAGCAGCGGCTCCGCCGGCGGCGGCGGGAAGGGCGGGAGCACGCGGTTGAGCACCACCGAGTCGACCCGCAGGCCGCGCTCGTGGAGCACGGCGAGGAAGTCGAGGGCCTCGCGCACGCTGAAGGGCGAGGCCGAGGTCGCGAGGACGACGCCGGTGTCGGGGGAGGTCAGGAGCGACTGAAAGTCGCCGGCGCGGGCCTGGAAGGCGCCGAGCACGGTGGAGAAGTCGCGGAGGAAGGCGCCGAGCTCGGTGATGAAGCTGCTGCCGGCGAGGGTGGAGAGGGTGCGCAGGACCAGGCTGTTGCCGATGCCGAGCAGGCGGGCGCCGAGCTTGCCGCCGCCGGTGAGCAGGCGGGCGGCGGGGTTGGTGGCGAGCTCGTGGATGCGCTCGGGGGCGCTGAGGAAGTCGATCGCGTTGGCGGTGGGCGGGGTGTCGAGGACGATCAGGTCGTACTCGCGGGCGGCGTGCAGGAGCTGCAGCTTGGCCATCGCCGCGTACTCGAGCGCGCCGCCGAGGTTCTCCGCCATCGCCTTGTAGATCGGGTTGCGAAGGATGGCCGCCGCCGCCTCCGGGGTGGCCGCGTAGGCCCGGACCAGCTCCGCGAACACGTGCTCGCTCGCCAGCCACAGCGCGTGCAAGCTGCCGCCCTGGCCGTCGCCGCCGCCCGGCAGCGGCACCGGCAGCGGGCGACCGCCGTCGACCGCGCTGTGAAAGCCGAGCGCCTGGGCCAGGCGCCGGGACGGGTCGATCGTCACCACCAGCACCCGGCGCCCGCGCTGCGCCGAACCGAGCGCCAGAGCGGCCGCGCAGGTGGTCTTGCCGACCCCGCCAGGCCCCACGCAGAGGACCACCCGGCGGGCGGCCGCGAAGACGAGCGGGTCGGTCGTGGACAGGGTCGGTGGCATGGGTCTACTCTCCGCGGCCGTGAGGAGCGTCCAGGAATTCGTGGTTCGCATCGGCGACCGCCGGCACACGGTCCGCGTCGACGGCGAGCACGCCGAGGTCGACGGGGTGCCGCTGACGGTGGTCGCTACCCCCGGCGGTCGCACGCTGGTGCGCTCCGAGGACGGGCATCAGCAGCGCTGCGTGACCCTCGACGGCCAGGCCTTCGCCGCCACGGCGTGCCTGGGCGGGGTCGCTACGACGCTCGAGGTCCGCACCGCGCAGCAGGCCTTGCTGGCGGAGACGATGGCGAGCGGCAGCACCGGCGGCGCGGCCGGGTCGAAGATCAAGGCGCCGATGCCCGGCCGGGTCGTGCGCGTGCTGGTCGCGGTCGAGCAGATGGTCGAGCGCGGCGCGCCGGTGATCATCGTCGAGGCGATGAAGATGGAGAACGAGATGCACGCGCCCGCCACCGGCAAGGTGCTCGCGGTCCACGTGGTCGAGGGCGCCACTGTCGAGTCCGGTCAGCTGCTCGTCGAGCTCGAGCTCTCGCCATGAACTGATGAAGCCCGACATGCCGACGATCACCTGGCCGAAAGGTCAGGGCGTTCGAGGCCCGCGAGCACCTGCTCGAGGTCCCCGAAGCCAGTAAAGCCCTGCCAGCGCCACGGCAGCGCCAGCACCGGCGCCCCCGCGCGACCCGCGGCGCGCTCGCCCTCCAGCCACGCCCTCACGCCCTCGCGCTGCCGACGAGCCTGGCGCGCCACGACCGTGGTCGCCGCGAACACCCGGGCGACCGCGCCGTCGGGGTCGAGGCTGGTGGCAGGCGCGCCGAGCTCGGGCAGCCCCGATGGCCACAATCCATTGACGACCACCGCCCCGACGCCGACGTGAAGCTCCTCACGGAGCGCAGCGGCCATCTCGCCGAGCTCGCTCAGCGGCCAGCGGTCAGGCAGGCCGACGAGCACGGACTGGACGCGGCGCGGGTCCTCGAGGCTGTCTTGCATGAGCCTGGCCTCTCGCGGGAGCGGGCCGACGGTGAGGGTGCGGAGGATGGCCTGGGGGATGCCGAGGCAGTAGCGGAGGTGGCCGGTGGCGGGGCCGTCGAAGACGACGGCGTCGAAGTCGTCGTCGCGGACGGCCGCGTGCCAGACCTTGCCGAGGATGGCGAAGTCATCGAGGCCCGGGATGGTCCGCAGGAGGCGGCGCATCGGACCGTTGTCGAGGACGGCGCCGGCGATGCGTTCGCTGTGGAGGATGAGCGCGCCGTACTCGCGGATGCACACGTGGGGGACGACGCGCTGGACGAAGAGGCCGGGGAGGCGGCGGGGGTCGGCGGCGACGGGGCTATCGGAGAGGGAGGGGAGGCCGAGCATCCAGGCGAGGCGGTCATCGGGGCCGACGGTGGCGACTAGGACCCTGCGCCCGCGCCGCGCGAGGGCCATGCCGAGGAGCGCCGCGACGGTGGTGCGGCCGACGCCGCCCTTGCCGCTGACGATCAGCAGTTGGCGGGCCGCGAGGTCGTCGAGGACCGACTCCGGGCTGCTGCTGGCATCCATGCGGGGGCGAACCTTCGCACAGCTTGCCCGGTCCTGCCAGGGAAGCGTCACGCCCGGAGCCCTTGACCGGACCCCACGGTCCTCCCATCCTCCGGGCCATGAGCCTCGCAGGAGCGATTGCGGGGCGTTTGCGCACACTCACCACGCGTGTCTTTGGCACGGTCGGGGAAGCGAAGCAGGACGTGGCCGTCGAGATCAAGAGCAAGTCAGAGATCGAGAAGATGCGGGCGACCTGTCGCCTCGCGGCGCAAGTGCTCGACTTCATCGAGCCGCACGTCGTCCCGGGCGTGACCACCGGCGAGCTCGATCGCCTGTGCCACGACTTCATCGTCAAGCACGGCGCGTACCCCTCGCCGCTCAACTACAAGGGCTTCCCGAAGTCGATCTGCACCTCGGTCAACGAGGTCGTGTGCCACGGCATCCCGGGCGAGCAGGTGCTCAAGGCCGGCGACATCATCAACCTCGACATCACGACCACGCTCGACGGCTACTTCGGCGACTGCTCGGAGATGTTCGTCGTCGGCGGCGAGACCACGCCCGAGGCGCGCAAGCTGATCGACGTGACGCACGAGAGCCTGTGGCTCGGCATCGCCGAGGTCGGCCCGGGCAAGCGCATCGGCGACATCGGCGCGGCGATCTCCGACTTCGCCGGCAGGCAGCACGGCTACGGCGTGGTCGAGGCCTTCTGCGGGCACGGCATCGGCCGCGAGTTCCACATGGCCCCGCAGGTCTCGCACGTCGGCAAGGCCGGCACCGGCCTGCGCATCAAGCCCGGCATGACCTTCACCATCGAGCCGATGATCAACATCGGCACCAAGCACTGCGACGTGCTCAAGGATGGCTGGACCGCCGTCACCCAGGACCGCCAGTGGAGCGCCCAGGCCGAGCACACCCTGCTCGTCACCGAGACCGGCTACGAGGTGCTCACCCTGCGCGACCGCTGCTACCGCCCGACCTGGGCCCGCTGAGCCGCGCGATGAGCCGAGCCCGCCGAGCCCGCCGTCCTGGCCCCGCGGCGCCGACGGCCCTGCTCGCGCTGCTCGCCTGCG
>Ga0209480_10003135_pt1 | contig 10905 bp, 7 predicted proteins | sample JI61114C2DNA_FD_187501 | JGI IMG/M metagenome (GOLD analysis project Ga0209480, IMG submission 187501) | Wastewater effluent complex algal communities from Wisconsin, to seasonally profile nutrient transformation and Carbon sequestration -... | ecosystem: Engineered > WWTP > Effluent > Algae...
AGGCACTGCTGCGCGCCGTCGCCGTGCTCGTCATCGCCTGCCCCTGCGCCCTCGGCCTCGCCACCCCGACCGCGATCGTCGTCGGCACCGGCGCCGCCGCCCGCCGCGGCATCCTGTTCAAGAACATGGTCGCCCTCGAGCGCGCCCAGGCCCTCCGCACCATCGTCCTCGACAAGACCGGCACCCTCACCCGCGGCCGACCCACCCCCGGCGCCCTCCTCCCCGCGCCCGGCCGCGACCCCCTCACCCTGCTCCGCCTCGCCGCCGCCGCCGAGGCCCACAGCGAACACCCCCTCGGCAAGGCCCTCGTCGCCGCCGCCCGCGACCTCGAGCTCGAGCTCCCCGAGGTCAGCCAGCACCGCGCCGTCGGCGGCCACGGCCTGCGCGCCGAGCTCGCGGGCGCCACCCTGCTGGTCGGCAGCGAGCGCTGGCTGCAGCACAACGCCGTCGACACCCGCCCGCTCGCGGCCCTCGCCGCCGAGCTGTCCTCGGGGACATCATCGCTCCCGACCAGCGACCTGTCCCAATGGACAGCCCACCATGACATGTCCCCCGGGACATCCCCCGACGACCTGTCCCCCGGGACAGCCTCCCATGACATGTCCCCCGGGACAGGCTCACATGACCTGTCCCCCAGGACAGCCCCCGACGACCTGTCCCCCGGGACAGCCCCCGACGACCTGTCCCCCGGGACAGCCCTCGACGACCTGTCCCCCGGGACAGCCCCGCGCCTGTGGCTGCTCCCGGGCCACGCCGCGGACACCCCGCAGACGGTGGTGTGGGTCGCCCAGGGCGGCGCCCTGCTCGGCGTCGTGGCGCTGGCGGACAGCCTGCGCCCCGAGGCCGCCGGCGTGGTCGCCACCCTGCGCCGGGACGGTCTGCGCGTCGTCATGCTGACCGGCGATCAGCGCCAGGTCGCGCTGGCGATCGCCTCCCAGGCCGGCATCCCGGCCGCCGACGTGATCGCCGAGGTCCTGCCCGGCGACAAGGCCAGCGCGATCGTCGAGCTCCGCCGCAGCGGCCCGGTGGCGATGGTCGGCGACGGCATCAACGACGCCCCCGCCCTCGCCCGGGCCGACGTCGGCGTCGCCATCGGCACCGGCACCGACGTGGCGATCCACGCCGCCGACGTCACCCTCATGCGCAGCGACCTGCGCGCACTCCCGGAGGCCCTCGCCCTGTCGCGCCGCACCGTCGGCGTGATCCGGCAAAACCTCCTGTGGGCCTCGATCTACAACCTCGTGCTGATCCCGATCGCCGCGGGCGCCCTGCACCCGATCGAGGCCGCCCCCGCCGCGCTGCGCTCGCTGCACCCCGCCCTCGCCGCCCTCGCCATGGCCCTCAGCAGCCTGACCGTCGTGCTCAACTCGCTGCGGCTGCGCCGCTCGTGAGCGCCCCGTCGTGATACGGGACCAGGGCCCGGTCGACATCCGCCTCGAGCGAGGCGATCCCCTGCTCGAGGTTCTCGATCAGCCGCAGATGGGAGCCGAGCAGGAAGCGGTGGTGGTCCGCGATCCGCCCGGGCAGCGCGTCGACCAACAGCCCCCGTCGCGCGCGCAGGGTCCCCTGCGCCAGCGCGGCGAGCTTCTCGGGCTCCTCCTCGCCGCCGATCAGCGCGTCGAGGAAGGCCCGACCCCCGACGCCGAGGATGTCGCTCGTCACCACGGCGAGCTTGAGGTTGCACGACTCCAGCACGTCCAGGATCCACCGCGTGTGCTGGACGAGGTCGCGCGCGAACTGCTCGCGCGCGGCGAGCAGCTCGTGCAGCTCCGGGATCGCCGCGGGCGGAGCGACGCCGCCGCGCACGAGCCCCACCGCCAGCGCGTCGGCCAGCCCCGTCGCGTCGGCGACCTCGGCCGCGGCATCCGCGAGCACGAGCTCGAAGCGCCCCGCCAGCAGGTACCAGACCGGCTTCCAGCGCTCGCCCGTCGTCGCCACCGCCACGTGCGTGACCGCGTGCCGCGCCAGCCAGTCGCCCAGCGCGATCAACCCGCGCGCCGTGGCACCGAAGCGCGCGACCTCGCGGGTGACCTTGTGTCCGATCACCACGCGCAGCGAGCCCAAGACCGTGTCCGCCTGGACCTCGAGGCCCGCACACTTCCTGTGTAGAACTTCCATCGATTCTCTCCTCGAGCTACCCGCGCTTGAGATCCTACCAGAGCCCCGCCTACCTCCGCAGCCCCGGCAACAGCGGCTGCTTCGCGGCCACCAGCGCGACCGGCCCGCTGACGAGCGCGCACAGCAGCACCGCCGCGATCCCCGGCGCCAGCACGTCGACCGCCGTCAGGTGCACCGGCAAGTGATCGACCGGATACACGTCGCCGCTCAGCGGGTAGCGGTAGGCGGCCACCAGCGCGCTGAGCAGCAGCCCGAGGCCGAGGCCGACCGCCGCCCCGACCATCCCGGCGAGCAGGCCGACCGCCTCGAAGATCCAGAACACCGTGCGGCCGTCGGCGCCGAGGGCCATCAGCGCCGCGATCTCGGCCCGCTTGCGACGGACCAGCAGCAACAAGCTGGCGATCAGGGCCGAGGCCGCGACCAACTCGAGCAGGCCGAGCACCAGCGAGACCGCCGCCCGGATCTGGCGCAGGCCGGCGACCGTGCCCTCGCTCTGCTGGCGCCACGTCGTCGCGTGGAAGGTCGCGCCGGCGGCCGCGACCACCTCGGCGGCGACGCGGTCCGCCTGCTCCGGGTCGCGCAGCGCGAACTCCACGCCGGTGACGCGGGCCGCGTCGAAGAACAGCGCCTGCCCGGCCGAGAGGTGGACCAGCGCCAGCGAGGTGTCGAAGTCGGTCACGCCGGTGTCGACGAGGTCGAGCACCTCGAAGCGAGTGTGCCGCGGCGGACGGCCGACCGAGTCGGCGCTGCCGTCGAGCTCGGCGGGGATCACCAGGCGCACGAAGTCGCCGACCCCGACGCCGAGGCGCGCGGCCAGGCGGTAGCCGAGCGCCACGCCGGGCGCGTGCTGGACATCGCCCGGGCGCAGCGCGCCGAGGTCGCCGCCGCGCAGCATCGCCGGCACCCCCGGCAGACCGGCCGCCAGCGCCGGATCCAGCGCCTTCGCCACCGCGATCGCCGGGGTCCGCAGCGGCCGCTCGGGCCCGGCCTCGTCGCTGCTGTCCTCGAGGACAGCTTCGGCCGGACGCCGCTCGCCCGGGCCCGGGACCGGCGCCGGGACCACCGCGGCCATCGCGTAGGCGAAGGGCGAGGCCGCGACCACCCGCGGGTCCTCGCGCCAGCGCGCCACCACCTGCGGGTACTCGTCGAAGTCCTGGCCGTACTCGAGCAGCAGCACGTGGCCGTTGATGCGGGCGAGGCGGGCGGTCAGCTCGTGCTCGAAGCCCGAGGTCACGCCGAGCACGGTCACCAGCGCGGCCACGCCGAGGCCCATGCCGAACACCGCGACCGCGACCGCGGGCGTCAGGGTGCGGACACAGGCGGCGCCGAGCAGGCCGAGCGCGGCGACGCCCGCGGCCAGCGGGGGGATCACCGAGCGCACGCCGAGCAGCACCAGCAGCACGCCGAGCGCCACGATCGCCACCAGCACCACGCCGACGATCCAGACCCGGCCTCGACCCGCCCGGCCCTCGCGCAGGAGCATCCGGCGCGCGACGGTCCACACCAGCGCGCCGCGGGATCGGGCGCGCGGTCTCCCGCTGCCGGCGCGCGCGCTGGTCACGGCTTCACTCGTAGCGCAGGCCCTCGACGGGTCGCAGCTTGGCGGCCCGCAGCGAGGGCGGGAGCGTGGCGACGAAGCAGATCGCCAGGGTCATGCCGAGGATCCACCCGATCTGGGTGACGCTGATCTCGACGGGCAGCGACTCGATGAAGTAGACCTCGGGGTCGAGGGTGTAGCCGTAGAGCTGGACCAGCCAGCACAGGACCAGGCCGAAGCCGACCCCCGCGAGCGAGCCGGACAGGCCGATCGCCATCCCCGTGACCTGGAAGATGCGGGCCACCTGCGGGCCGGTCGCGCCCATCGACATCAGGATCGCCACCTCGGCGCTGCGCCGGACCACCATCGTCCACAGCGCCGACAACACGTTGAAGGTCGCGACCGTGATCACCAGGCTGAGGATGATCGTGATGATGTTCTTCTGGAAGCGGATCGACTTGAACAGGTTCTCGTTCAGGTTTTGCCACTCGAGCACCGAGTACTCGCGGCCGGGCAGCTCGGCCCGGATCGAGGCGCCGACCGGGGCCGCGAGGTCGGCGTTGGTGAGGCGCAGGTCGACCCCGGAGACCTGGTCGCGGCCGCGGTACTTGAAGCGCTGCAGCTCCTTGATGTGCACGTACACCAGGCGGCTGTCGTACTCCTGAAAGCCGGCCTGGAACACGCCGGCGACCCGGTAGTACTGGAACTCGGGCTCGCTGCTGGCGTCCCAGCTCGAGCCGGGGTCGACGACCATGACCATCGAGTCCTCGCGCAGGCCGAGCTCCTTGGCCAGGGTCGCGCCGACGAAGATCGTCGGCAAGGCGGTGGCGTCGAAGCGGGCGTCGTCGCCCCCGGCCGCGGGCTCGGGCCACTCGTCGTCGTCATCGACCCCGAGGTCGCTGCGGATCTCCCCAGGGATCCGCTTGCGCGCGGCCGGCACCGCGGCGTAATGCTCCAGCGCCTGGTCATACCAGCCGGGTCCGCGGGGGTCCGGGGTCGCAGCGACCGCCGCCGGCAGCTCGTCGGGCTCGCGATCGGGGACGGGCATCAGCTCGAAGTCGCTGCGCAGGACCTCCAGGGGGATCGCTCGCCCGCTGCCGCGCTCGAGGTGGGCCGGCAGGTCGATCACCTCCGCCGCGGTCGCCGGCTCGATGCCCTTGACCAGCACGCTGGCCAGCCGCAGGTCGTCGGTCCGACCGCCCTCGGGGTCGAAGGGGGCGAGCATCATCGCGTAGTACACGAAGGGGCTCGCGCCCTTGACGCCGGAGGTCGTGCGCAGCCACGACTCGAAGCGCCGATACTCGGTCATGCCGGTGCCGCGGGTGACGTTGATGTGCGCGTAGACCCCGAGCACGCGGCGCTCGAACTCGTGCTGAAAGCCGGTGGCGACCGACTGGACCACGATCAGCGCCGCGACCCCGAGGACCACGCCGACGATGCTGGTGGTCCCGAAGATCGACGAATACTGGACCAGCAGCAGCAGCAGCCCGAGGAAGCTCGCGGCCGCGACGGCGACCACCAGGGTCAGGCTCTGGAGCCCGAGATTGAGGGCCAGGAGCCCGCCCACGGCCACCAGGAGGCAGACCAGGAAGGCGACGCGGGCGCCCCGCGGGACCCGCTCGGCGCGGATGATCCGCAAGCCGATCGCGCTCTCGTAGCCGAGCGCCCCCGACAGCAACCAGCGCAGGAGCAGCACCGCGAGGGCCGCTACGCCGACCCAGGCGGCGGTGACCAGGACGGGTGGCAGATCCACGAACAAGGTCACCGGACCGAGCAACGCCGCCCACGAGGTGACGAACAGCGCCAGCAAGACCGCGTGGATCGGCCGGCGCGTAGACGCGCCGTGGGGTCGAGATCCGGGTGCGGACGCGCCGTGAAGTGCCATATAGCCCTGCCGCGGCGGCGGACGCTAACAGCCGGCCGCGAGCAGGTCAACGATTGACCCCGGCGCCAAGCTCCGCCACCCTGACGCCCGGTGCCGAGGCCAGAGGCCGATCCTGCCGCGATGGATCTCAGCGGCCAAATCGATCAGATCGGGCGTTATCGCGGTACAGATGGCCCGGGGCGCGAACCTTGACACACCTCGCTGGCGCAAGTTACGCTGCGCCGACCGCTGATTCTCGGAGCTCTGCATGCCTAGACGGTTCCTCTTCTCGTTTGCCCTAGCAGCTCTCGGTCTCCAGTCGTCGGAGGCATGGGCCGGCGCCTACGACCTCCGGCTCAACCAGTTGGGGAACGCGGACGCGGGCACGCCGGTCGGGGACAACTCCCAGTTTCGCAGCCTCTCGTCGGAGCTCGGCGTGTTGATGGCGCCGAAGCCGGTCGACACCGCCGATTCGCTGGGCCTGTCGGGCTTCGCCGTGTCGGCGGACGTCAGCCTCAACACGATCTCGAACACGGAGAAGTACTGGACGGACACGACCCGCGGCACGCCCGGCAAGATGGCGCCGACGCTGCAGGTGATGGGCCGCAAGGGCCTGTGGCCCGGCATCGAGGTCGGCGCCGGCGCGACGCACCTGTTCAACAGCCGCATGTGGACGATCAGCGGCTACGGCAAGTTCGCGCTGCACGAGGGCTTCCACCACCTGCCGATCCCCTCGATCGCGCTGCGTGGCATGTTCTCGCGGCTGATCGGCGCCGAGGACATGAACATGACGACCGCCTCGGCCGACGTGTCCATCTCCCACGTCTTCGGCCTCGGCAAGACCGTCAACCTGACGCCCTACGCCGGCTATCAGGCGCTCTTCATCATCGCCCGCTCCGGCGTCCTCGACGTCACCCCGACCACCGACGAGTACCTGAACCCCTCGGGCAAGCTCAGCGAGTTCGTGTTCAAGGACGCCGGCGTGATCATGCGGCACCGGCCCTTCATCGGCCTGCGCTTCATCTTCAGCGTCATCCGCGTCACCTTCGAGGCGATGATCGTGCCCGGTGGCGGCCGCGCCGGAAAGCTCGACAACGTGAGCGTCGCGGACAAGTCCGGGCTCCAGCAGCAGTACACCCTCTCCCTCGGTCTGGACTTCTAAATGTTCATCGTCTGTCCGTCCTGTTCCGGCCCGTACCGCATCCCCGCCGACCAGATCGCCCCCCTGGTCCAGACCGCTTGTCCGCACTGCGAGTACCGCATCATCCTCGACTTCGAGGCGGCCAACGATCCTTCGCTGCGTGACGCCGGCCAGCAGTTCGCCCAGGGCTTCGAGTCGGTCGAGGCCTACGCCAGCGTCTATGACCACGTGACCAGCAAGCCCGGCGCCCAGCCGCGGCCCGGCGTCACCAGCGTCGGGTCCTTCGCCAGCAGCAGCGCGAGCGGCAGCAACTTGAGCGCGCAGGCCGAAGCCAGGCCGCAACAGGCCGCAGCGAGCGCCGCCCAGGCGCGTCCGCAGCGCCCCGAGACCGCCGCGCCGGCCACCGCAGCCTCCGCAACCTCCGCGGCCGCGACAGCGTCAGCAGCATCGGCAGCGTCAGCAACCTCATCGGCAGCGACCGCTCCGGTCAGCAGCCCCGAAGTGACCCCCGCGGCCGCCAGCTCGGGCAACCGCCACAAGACGGTGCTGCAGGTCCCCTCGAAGAAGCCGGTCAGCATGGACCCGCGCGGCGAGTCGCCCTCGCTGAGCGGCGCCACGAACCAGGCCGCGGGCGCCTCGATGCGCGCCGGCAAGGGCGTGGACGTGGTCGAGCCGAAGGTCGAGGAGCCGAAGGTCGAGTCCCGCACGCAGCCCGCGAGCGAGCCCAGCGAGCGCAAGCCGCCGCACACGCCGCCGACGACGGGCGTGGTCAGCAGCGGGCCGCCCGCGAGCGAGACGCCGACCCCGGTCCCCGACGACATCGCGGCCCAGTCCGGCAAGCACCCGGCGCAGCCGACGGAGCTCAAGCCCGCCGACGCCCAACCCACCGAGACCAAGCCGGTGGTCAAGCAGCCCGAGCCCGAGGGCCCGAACTACATCATTTACCTCGTGATCGTGGTGATCGTCGGCGGCATCATCGCCGCCGTGCTGCTCAACCGCTGAGACCGGCCCGGCTCACCCCGGGCCTGGATGTGGCGAGCCCGCCGCGTGTCTTCCTCGACACGGGCGGGCTCGAACGTTTCTCGGCTGCTTGTTGTCTCGGACCCTCGTTCAGACGCTGCGAGCGCGTTCGCTCGCGGCGCCATGACCATCATCACCGATGATCACGGCGCCATGATCGCGACGGACTCAGCCGGGCCCGGGGTACTTCGCCTTGTCGTCCGCCTTCGGCGTCACGTCGATCTCACCGCGGCGCGCTTCCTCCTCGCGCTTGTCCTGGTCGATCTGCTTCATCTCCTTGCGGAAGCCCCGCAGCATCTTGCCGATACCCTCGCCGAGCTGCGGGAGCTTGGTGGGCCCGAAGATCAGCAGGATCACGACGATGATGATAACGATCTCTAGGGTGCCGAGCATGCCCAGAAGCATGGGCTGAAAGGTAGTCCTTCGGCCCTCGCTTTGCTAGCGTCGCATCGATGCCCCGCCCACTGCGCTGTCGCCGCGAACGCCTGACCCTCTGGTCGTGGGCGCTGGGGGGGCTCGTGCTCCTGCATCCCCTCGCGGCCGGGGCGGCCCCTGCCCCTGCGGATGAGGCGCGCGAGCGGGTCGGTCCGCTCCGGGTCTCGAGCGGAGGCCGCGACTCGGTCCGCGGCGGGCGGCCCGACGGCGCCTCGATCCACGAGACCCACGCGCCGCGCAGCCACGACCCCGACGCCGCCCCGCGCGAGGACCTCGCTAACTTCGAGCGTGAGCAGCTGGCCGGCGTGCGCCCCACGATCATCGACGCGGCGCCCGAGCCGTGGATGGCCGCGCTGCAGCTGCCCGACCTGCCGGTGCGCTGGAACCAGCAGACCGTCGCGTACCTCAAGTACTTCCGCGACGACCCGCGCGGGCAGGCGCTGATCAAGGGCTGGATCCGCCGGATGTCCCGCTACGAGCACATCCTCCGGCCGATCCTCAAGGAGGTCGGCGTGCCCGAGGACCTCGTGTTCGTCGCCATGGCCGAGAGCGGCTTCAACCCGAAGGTCCGCTCGCGGGTCGGCGCCGCCGGCATGTGGCAGTTCATGGAGGGCACCGGCCGCGTCTACGGCCTCGAGCGCGACTACTGGGTCGACGAGCGCCACGACATCGAGCGGGCCGCCTACGCCGCCGCGACCTACCTGAAGGACCTGCGGGTCCGCTTCGGCTCGTGGGAGATGGCGCTGGCCGGCTTCAACGCCGGCTACGGCCTGGTGATGACCAGCGTCGCACGGGCCAACAGCAACAACTTCTGGGCGCTGTGCGCGGTCGAGAGCGGCCTGCCGCACGCGACCACGATGTACGTGCCGAAGATCATCGCGGCCGCGCTGGTCGGCCGCAACCGGGCGGTCTTCGGCGTCGGCCCCGACCTGCAGGGCACGCTGCCGCCGCTGCGCTGGGCGGAGGTCGAGGTCGGGCCCGCGACCTCGATCGCCGCGGTCGCGAAGGCGATCGACGAGGACCCCGCGCTGCTCGAGGAGATCAACGCCCAGCTGCTGCGCAAGCGGACCCCACCCGGTCGCCGCTACTCGCTGCGGATCCCGCGGACCAAGCTCCAGGCCTTCGAGCGCGGCGCCGGGCGCCTCGCCGGCGAGGGCGGCGACACCCGCCCATACAACGTCCGCTACGGCGAGACCCTCGCCGAGATCGCCAGGCAGCTCGGCACCAGCGAGTCCGCGCTGCGCCGCCTCAACGACCTCGACGACCTCGCCGAGCTCGAGCGCGACACCGTCCTGCTCGTGCCGAACAAGAGCGGCGACAAGACCGGCGACAGGAGCGAGGCGAGCCGGCGCCCGCGCGCCGCCGTGTCGCCCCTCGCCGTCGGCCCCGAGCAGCGCCGCGTGTTCTTCGAGGTCACCCGCGCCACCACCCCGCGCGGCCTCAGCGAGGCCTTCAGCGTGCCCTGGGAGCGCATCGTCGCCTGGAACGACCTCGACCCGCAGGCCCGCCTGCAGCCGGGCCAGGTCCTGCAGCTGCTGGTCCCACGCCGCTTCGACGCCCGCGCCGCCCGCGTCGTCGCGCTCGAGGTCGCGGACGTCGACCTCATGGTCCGCGGCTCGCGCGAGCACCTCGAGGCCAGCCTGCGCGAGCGCGGCCTGAGCCGCCGCGGCTACCACGTGCGCAAGGGCGAGGACCTGCCGAAGATCGGCAAGAAGTTCGACCTCAGCGACGGCGACCTCGCCCGCATCAACGGCTTCGCCCGCACCCACAAGCCGGAGCCGGGCACCGTCATCGTCGTCTACGTCGACCGCGCCCACGAGCGCGGCACCGTCGCCGCGCCCTCGCCCCGCAACGACCCCGCCCCCGAGGCGCCGACCCCCGCGAGCGAGACCCTCGACGCAGATGTCCCTTCAGACATGGACGCAGAGCCAGGTCCGGGCAGCGCCGCAGACGAGCCCGCGGACCCACAGGGCGGCCCCTCGACCGAGCGCTACACCAAGCTGCCCGGCAAACAGGGCTGGTCGCGGCCCGCGAGCAAGTCCGAGGCGCCGAAGGACAGCTCCGACAAGCCCACGAAGTCCGGCGAGCAGGCCACGAAGTCCGGCAAGTCCGGCAAGTCCGGCAAGTCCGGCAAGTCCGGCAAGAAGACCCAGGCCGGGCGCCCGCCATCGAGCCCCGAGCGCGGCCGCCTGCCCGGCGCATCCGCGGGGGCCGGCACTGGCTGAGCATGTCTGTAAAGACATGTCCCTTCAAACAGCCTATGAGACCACCCATGCATGAGCCCGAGCTCGACATCGCCGACGCCCAGCGCGAGGTCCTGGCGCGGATCGATCCGCTGCCCGCGGTGACGCTGCCGCTGGTGACCGCCCACGGCCGGATCCTCGCCGCGGACCAGCACGCCCGCTGGGCCCTGCCCGGCGCCGCGGTGGCGACCATGGACGGCTGGGCGGTGCGCAGCGCCGACGTGCTGGCCGGGGATGCGTCGCTGCGCCTGCGCATCGCGGGCGAGAGCGCGGCCGGCCATCCTTCGCCTGGGGCCCTGCGGGCGGGCGAGGCCGCCCGGATCTCGACCGGCGCGGTGATCCCCACGGGCGCCGACGCCGTCGTCGCCCAGGAGGATTGCACGCGCCACGGCGACGAGCTCGCCGTCGATCGCGCCCGCGTCGGTCGCTTCGCCGCCGGTCACTTCGTGCGCGCCGAGGGCAGCGACGTCGCCGCGGGCGCGCGACTGCTGGCCACCGGCGCCCCGCTCGGAGCCGGGGAGCTGGCGTTGCTGGCCGGCTGCGGCTC
>Ga0209480_10003136_pt1 | contig 10903 bp, 10 predicted proteins | sample JI61114C2DNA_FD_187501 | JGI IMG/M metagenome (GOLD analysis project Ga0209480, IMG submission 187501) | Wastewater effluent complex algal communities from Wisconsin, to seasonally profile nutrient transformation and Carbon sequestration -... | ecosystem: Engineered > WWTP > Effluent > Algae...
CGGGTCGTGCGCCACGCCATCCTTCCTGCACGCGAGCTCGCTCGATGATACCAAGCCGGCGACAAGCGGAGAAGCCGTCCGCCGACGGCTCCTCGCACGAGCCGTCGCACGCCTCGTGAGCTGCGTGGCGCGGACATTCGCGCGCGCGACGACTCGGTCGCGGCGGCGGCCGAACTCGCTCGACGAGGGGCCGCGAGTCGGAGTTCTTCAATCAGCGGACATCGCCCGCGAGCCGACCACGGCCTCCATCCGTTCGGCCTCGCCGACCGTACCGAACATCAGCGAGCCCGTATGCAAGCCGACGCCAACGCGAAGATCGTCGGAGCGGGCCAGGTTGTGGCCGCGACGCCGCGCTGGATCGCGAGGGCGTCGCGGGTCACGCGCGGACGCGGCAACGACGACGAACCTCGGTGCCCTGGATCAGGAGGGTAACATCCACCTCCCAGGTGTTCGATCTCTAGCGCCAAGGAGGAACCGGGCTCCTGCACATTGCAGTTGGCTCCTCCATCTCCGCTCACTGCCCACCCTCGCGCCGCGCGAGGTCAGCCTCGCTTGGATCTTGCTCCTGATTTCCTGATTTCCTGGTGCTCGCGTTGTGTTGGGTTATCCCGTCATGCTGGGGGTACTGCCGGTGAGCGATTTGCGGCGGCGAGGACCAGCCCCTGTCTCCGCTTCGCCGGTGCTACGCGTTTCGCCGGTGCTACCCGTTTCGCCGGTGCTACCCGTTTCGCCGGTGGTCCCGGTGGTCGTACCGCTCGAGCCGTCGTCCGTCGTGCCGGTGGTCTCGCCGCTCGCCGTCGCGCCGGAACTGCTGCTTATCGCCTCCGTCGTGCTGCCGGTCGGTCCGGGCCCCGTGGTCGCGTCGCCGGTCGGCAGCGCGCTCGTGGGCGGGGCCGTCGAGTCGCTCGAGGGGTCGCCCGGATTCGCGGGAGTGCTATTGGTGCTGGTGGTGGGTGCTCTCGCTGTCGAGCGTGGTTTTGGTCGAATCGACCGGGGCGCAAGCCGAGAGGCTCGCGCCGAGCAAGAAGATGTTGATGTCGGGGATGAATGACGGGTATCGCATGAGAGTGAAGCTGAGCCTGGTGGGCGCGATGACACGAGGCGCGCGCGACACCAGCGCCGCACGGGTGTGACGATTCTCGACTCGAATGCGCCAGCTTAGCGACGGCCCCCGGCGCGGCGCGTCGGCGGTTGGCGGGCTCTCGATCCGCGAGGACCGACCCATCGCCAGCGTCGCCGTCCGCCGTGGGGCCCCGGTCGCCGGGTCAGGGCCAGTGCAGCTGGAGCCGACCGTCGAGGTGCACAGCGCCGGCGGTCGGCGTGCGCTCGGGGTCGACGTGCGCGTGGACGTTCACGGCCGGGGAGAGCACGGCCTCGCGGCCGCGGGTGTAAGACTGCTCGCGGACGACGGCCCGATACGCCTTGTCGAGCGCGAGGGCGCGGGCGCGAGACGGGGTCAGCAGCTCGGCGAGATCGGCGGCGCGCAGCACCGCGGCCTCGTCGAGGCTACCGCCGGGGAAGTAGCGAGCGAGCAGCTCGGCGTTGGCGCGCAGCTCGTCGCCGGCGCCGACGCGACGAAAGTAGGTGAGGATCTCGCCGTCGCGATGGCCGACCTGCGGCGCGTCGGGGATGCCGCGCAGGTTTTGGTAGCGCCAGCCGTCCGCGCCGGGCAGCTTGCGCGGGAAGCTGAAGGTCTGGTCGACGGTGACGCCGATGCCGTCGTGGCAGCCCATGCAGGCGCGGTGCTCCTCGTCGCTCTGCAGGCGCAGGCGACCCTCGGCGTCCTCGATGAAGCCCTGCAGCTGCCAACCGAGGTCGCCGCGCAGGCCGAGCTCGGCCGAGCCGCGCGCGCGCGGGAGCTTGCCCTCGTCGCGGGCGTCCAGCTCGGCGGCGTAGGCGGCCTGCATGGCCCAGCGGTCGAGTTCCTGGACCTTCTTCATGTAGCGCAGCTCCTTCATGCGCGTGGCGATCAGGCCGGGCGAGTCGGGGTCGAGGTAGCGGACGCTATGTAGTAGTTCGGCGCCCTCGGGATAGAGGCCGCGACGAACCGGGTGATCGGCCGCGCCGCCGAGGTAGTGCGAGGGCAGGCCGCGCAAGGTGGCTGTCTCCGGGGACAGGTGGCCGTCGCCGTCGAGGTCGACGCCGAGGACGCGCTCGTCGAGCGGCTCGATCGCGCGCACGACCGCGACGTCGGTGAGCCGCGGATCGCTGGCGAGGCTGGCCTCGAGGATTGCCAGGTTGGCGCGATAGATCGGCGTCGAGGGGGCGCCGGTTCGGTCGCCACGAAATTGGTCGGGCAGGCGGATGAAGGCGTCACCGGCGCTGCCGTTGGTCGGCCAAAATGCCCCGGGAAACGGCTTATAGCGGTAGCTGCGCCAGCCGCTGCCATCGCGGGCGAGGCCGTACTCGTCGAAGCCGCGGGTGAGGTCGAGGTCGGGGCGATAGCCGTGATAGTCGGCGCGGGTCGCGAGGGCGGCGCGCAGCGGGGTGTAGTTGTCGACGCGCACGTAGGCGAGGATCTCCTCGTCGCGCTGGGCCGCGATCGCGGGGCGACGATCGACGAAGAGGTTGTGCCAGCGATTCTCGAGGCCGACCTCGGAGAACGCGTAGGTCTGCTGCAAGCGCCAGTCGGCCATACCGTTGGGCGCCTGCGAGTCGGTGTGGCAGGTCCAGCACGGGTTCGAGGCCGGGCCCGTCGCGGTGTAACAGGGCGGCGGAATGCCGGCCTCGAGGTTATCGACGTGACCCCGCCGCGTCCGCGCATAGGCCAGCGGATCGAATGCTCCGGCGACGGGGAGCCTGGCCGCGGGCTCTTCGGGCTCCTCGACCGCGACGAGCCCGCCAGCGCTCAGCGGGAGCAGGAGCAGCGCGGCGAGGCCCATCAGGCAGCTCCGCAGGAGACGCTCGGGTATCAGCATGGTGGTCCTCTCGAGGTGAGGGCAGGACGGGTCAGGACGGTCGGTCAGGGCGTACCGGGCCACTGCGAGAAGCGATCCTCGCCGGGGTGCTGCACGGCGAAGAACAGGGTGCGCATGTCGCTGCTGAAGGCGGGGCCGGTCGCCTCAGCGTCGCTCGGGCCGGCGACGACCCGAAAGCCCACTCCCCAGCTCGGCTTGACCACGCCGGGCTCGCCAGCGCGGTGAGCAGGGTCGAGGTCGAGGTAGTAGAGACCGTCGGCGGCCCCGTTGGTGCCGACGTTGCCGTCGGTGCCGAACCACAGGCCGCCATCGGCGTCGAGCATCAGATTGTCGGGGTTGGCGACGTCGAAGGCACCGGCGCCCTTGCTGCCCTGGAGGACCTTGAAGTAGGTGAAGCTCTTGGAGCCGGCGGGCTTGGCGGGGTCGCTCTCTTCGATGGCGAAGATAGTGCCGACGCTGTCTTCCCGCTTGGGTGCGTTCATGGCCCACTGGTCGGGCGGGTAGAGGACGCCGTCCTGGTCGAGGGCCGTCTGGGCGCCGTGCTTGGTGAAGGCGACGTAGAGGCGGGGCGTGCCGCTCGGGTCCTTCGGGTTCCACTCGAGGTCCTCGGGGCGGTTCAGCTCCATCACGCCGATCTTGTTGCTGGCGGTGAACAGGGCCTTGCGCACGTCGTCGTCGCCCGGGAAGCCGCCGATCGCGTTCCAGGACATGTCCTTGAGGGCAGCTCCGACCTTGGTGCCGGCGGCGCCGGCCGCGGTGCCGGCGTTGGGGGCGATATCGCCGGTGTTGGTGGTCGACAGCGAGATCCACTGGCCCGCGCCGGGGGCGGCCTCGGTCGCCTCCTTGCCGCTGGCGAGGGTCGTGCCGGTCTTGTTGTCGAGGTCGGCGAAGTGCGCGACATACAGGTCGCCCGCGGCGAGCAGCGCGCGCAGCTCCGGGCGCTTCATGCCCGCCTGGACGCTCTTCTTCGAGACCCACTTGTAGATCCTTCCGCTCCGCCGATCATCGGCGGCATAGACGACCAGCGGCTGCCCGGCGAGCGGCTTCCAGTCGCCGTCGACGACGAAGGCGGCGTTCTCCCAGTGCGCGCGACCGATGCTGCCGAGCTTCTGGTGGCCGACGCCGGGGCTGGTCTTGCCGTAGTATTCGCCGGGGGCCTGCCCGGGGTCGAGCTCGACGAGGTAGCCGTAGCGGTCGCGGGCGTGGCGCGTGCTCGCGTCGGCGCCGATGCTGAACGCGCCATCGTCGGTCGGTGCGTTGTCGAGTGTGATCGCGGCGCCCGGGTCGCAGCCGGCCGCGAGCACGAACTGCTGCCCGCTCCAGCACTCCTCGAGGTCACCATAATAATCCTGCACGTTCTCCTCGGCGCTGATGATGGTGCCCCACGGGGTCTGCGCGCCCGAGCAGTCGCCCATGATGCCGGCGGCGAGGTTGTCGCCAGGCAGCGGCGCGCCCATGTCGTCGGTGTCGGGACCGGCGAAGCCGAGGCCGGTGATCGCGGTGAGGGTCGCGCTGCTGGCGTCGTAGCGGACCGCCGGGGCGCCGCGGTCGAGCTGCCACTCGCCGCTGGCCGGGTCCTGGACCGCGTGGAGCCAGGTGCCGCCGATCTGGCGCTTGTGCTCGCGGACGTAGGCGGCGAGCGAGGCGTCGTCCCACACGTCGCTGGTGACGTCGTTGGTGAGCACGCCGAGGCGCGCGAGGAAGCCGGCGAGGATCGTGTGCTGGCTGGTCGGGGCGGTGGTGCCGGTCGGCGTGTCACCCGAGACATACTCGTGATTGACCCAAAACCACCCGGCGCTGCCGCTGCCATGCCACTGCGGGGCATCTCCGGCCTTCGCGTCCCAGCCGTCGCCGAAGTACGCGATATAGTCGTTGTTGGCGCCGAAGCGCGGCGCCTCGGCGTTATCCTCATAGCCGAGCGGATCGAGCCAGCGCACCACCACCGAGCCGTGTAGCCCCGCGATCGCCCGCACGTCGTCGGTCGAGGCGGCCGCCAGCGGAAATTGCAGCCCGTCGAGCGGCAGATCCATGGCGTGCTTCTGTACCAGCGCCTTGACCAGCTCGGCCACGTTGGTGGCCCCCGTGCCGAGGTCGTCGACGAAGCTCAACCCGACGACCGCCGAGCGCGGTGCGCGGCTGAAGTCCTGCCCGTCGCCGCCGTCCTGCCCGTCGTTGCCGTTCTGCCCGTCGTTGCCGTCGTTGCCGTCCTGCCCGTCGTTGCCGTTCTGCCCGTCGTTGCCGTTCTGCCCGTCGTTGCCGTTCTGCCCGTCGATGCCGTTCTGCCCGTCCTGTCCGTCGACGCCGGCATCGCCGCCTGTGGCCTGGGCGGCATCGTCGCCGCAGGCGCCGAGCCCGAGCAGCGCGATCCAGAGGGCATTGAGAGGGAGGGTGCGTGTGAGTCGATCGAGCCGCTGCATGCCGCGTAAACGTAGGCGACGCGATCGTCGGGGGCGTCAATGCGCGGCCAAGACTGTGTGACGATTGCGCCACGGACCGACTGCTCGCTCACTCACAGCGGGTCGCGGCGTAGCTACCGGGCGAGATGCTGTCGATGCGCTTGAAGTGGCGGAGGAGGGGGCTCTGATGGTGGAAGCCGACCTGCGCCGCCACCGCGGCGCCGCTCAGGCCGCTCCCGAGGATGCGTGGCGGGCGCATTCGGGGCACTGACGTAGGTGCCGGTCGTTCCGCAACTCCCACCGGCAGGTGATCGTCACTCGAAGTGATGGTCTGGCAGCGTAGACTTCGTCGATTCGCGGCGGAAGATCAGCGTTGTATGGGCCACATGAAAGCTCAGGAAGCCCACGGAGAGCGCGACGAAGGTCCACCGGACCCCTGGCTCGTGGCCGACATAGGAGGTGGTCGACAGCGCCACGCCAGCCAACCATAACGAGGGCGTGTAGGCGGGGGCCAGGAAGCCCACCGCGTGGCGGCTCCACCAGCTTCTCGGGCGGTAGATCAGTGCGAGCCAGCTCGCGAAGTAGGCGGCGAGGCCGAGGCCATACGCGAGCCAACCCGCGATCTCGGTCGAGCTGACCTCGAACATCGTCACGCCGGGCAGCGCGAACAGGCCGATCCTCAGGGTGTTCTCGGGGATGCTGATGGCCCTGGGGATCTCGCGCCAGAACACCTCCCGCGAGAAGGCGGCCGGCAGCCTCGCCGTGAGCAGGATATTCCACGCCATCACGGGCGCGAGCAACCACATGCCATTGTACATTACCACGGTTGCGATCGTAGGCATGGCTCGCGTTGCCCAGCAGCATACGCGACCTGCGTCCCGCCAGCAGACGCGCCGGGCCCACAGCGACATGCATCCTTTGCGCGCTGACGACGCTGCGCCCCCTGGAGCCGCCGGGCCAGCCCGCCGGGCCATCCCGCCGGGCCATCCCGGCCGCCTCCGTAGCAGCCGGGTCCGGCTGGCCCAGAGCGGCGAGTTGCGCACGACCCCCGACGGCCCCTGGATGTCGATCACCGCCGAGCAGGACTTCAGCGTCGAGCCGCCCGGCTTCGTCTGGCAGGTCCGCACCACGATGCTGCGCGTCCTCCCGATCGTCGGCCGCGATCGTTATCACCGCGGTGTCGGCAGCATGCTCATCACCGCCGCCGGCCTCTACCCCTTCGTCGACGCCAGCGGCCCGCAGATCGACCTGGGCGCGCGCCTGCACTTCCTCGGCGAGATCGTATGGTTCCCCTCCGCCGCCTTATCACCGAGGATCCGCTGGAGCCCGATCGGCGACGATACCGCCCGCGCCACCCTAGTAGACGGCGACGAGGCCGTCTCCGCCGAGTTCCGCTTCGACGCAGTCGGCCGCTTCATCGCCCTCGAGGCCGAGCGCGCCTACGGCGACGAGGTCGGCGGACGTCAGCGCTGGATCGTCACCGCCAGCGAATGGCGCCGCCACTCCAACATCGAGATCCCCACCCGCGGCGAGGTCCTCTGGCGCCTCCCCGCGGGCGACTTCACGTACTTCCGCTGGCAGGTCGACGATCTTCAGCTCGAGCCGTGAAGCGCCCGCTCACGGGCGAGAATCCCAGACCCCGAGCAAGGCCAGCACAAGCACCAGCTCCACCAAGCGGAGCGCGAAGTAGACGAGGCCGAGGATGAGCCCTGGAATGAGAAACGATGGACGAGCGGGTCAAATCGCTGGAGCTGTGCGACTCATCCGCCCTGATTCGGCGCGCCCTGGGTCGGTGTGCACCCCGGCGTCCAGTCACCGTCGGGTCCATCGGGCAGGCGGCAGTAGGACACGTCGGCCTGGCCCGCGGTGTAGGACACGCGGTCGGCGACGCTGAGGTCGGGCCGAAGCAGGGTCACGGTGTCGCCATCGCCGCTGAGACCGAATGGGTGCTGGCCGGGGCCCATGCCCTTCGTGACCACGAAGAACCCCTCGGAGACGATCGTCGTCGGTGCCGCGAACACGACCTTCTCGAGGTCGGTCGCAGGGTCGTAGTCGGGGCCGACGGGATCGTCGGTGAGGATCCAGCCGCCGACGTCGATCGCTGTGTCGCCAGCGTTGTACAGCTCGATGTCGTCCTGGCCCGACTCGAGCTCGTTGATGACGACCGCGCTGCTGGACTTGCAGGCGGTGGTGTCGCGCAGGCAGTCGGCCGTGCAGGCGAGCGCTCCCCCGACGAAGCCGAAGACCTCGCAGGTCTGGCCGCCGAGGTCGGCGCCGTCGCACTCCTCAATGCCGTTGACCTCGTCGTCGCCGCAGCTGCCGCTGGCCGCGAGGTTGGCTGTCCCGAAGGTCTGGTCGCACGCTGCCCACGCGCCGTTCCCGTCGGGCACGCGGCACCACGAGGCGCGCGCGATGGCGCCGTCGAAGGTCACGCTGTCGATGACCTCACCCCTGGCGTCGACGAGCAAGACGGTCTCCTCCTTGTTCTGGGCGATGCCGAACAGAAGGTCGGTCTCGATCAGCACGCGCCATTCGCCCGGCGCGAGCACGAAGCCGGCGGGGAACACATAGGTCTTGTCGGCCGGGAAGGCCATGTCGTCGGACAGCTTGTAGCCGGAGAGGTCGGCAGCGACGTCGCCGGCGTTGAACAGCTCGATGAGGTCGCCCTGACCGGCCCACTCGCCGACGAGCGCCCCGCCCGAGCTGATCTCGTTGAGCGCGATCAGGGCTGTCCCGGGGGACAGGTCGCAGGCCGAGGCGTCGAACGAGCGGCAGTCCGCGGCGCACGCGAGGGTGCCGCCCGCGTAGCCGGCGTTGACATCGGGACAGCTCGTTCCGCCGAGGTCGTCGCCGTCGCATAGCTCGCCCGGGCCGAGCTCGCCGTCGCCGCACTCACCGGCCGCGGCGGTGTCTTCGGTGGCGGCGGTGAGGTCGACATTATCGACATCGCTGGGTCGTCCGGCGCCGCTGCAGGCCGCGATCGATGCGAATACTGTGAAGAGCGCCCCGATCGGGTAACTACGCATGGTGATTTTTCCCCGGGAGCAACGAGAGGTGGGTCGCCATCGGTGGCGTGCGCGAGGATCGAGGCGCGAGCCTGACGACGTGGGCACCATAGGCCCGGCGCGTGACACGAATGTTAACTGAGGGCGACAAAACGAGCGGACCCGCACCGTCGACACCCACGCCAACGCCTACGCCCGGACCCTCCGCGGCGTCGGCTGCCTGTTCACCGACGACGCCCCAAGCGCATGTCCCTCGGGACATGCGAGGGCGACGTATCCGCGTCAGATGCGCGATGCTCGCAACCGCCAGTCGATCTCGGCGGCCGGATCGCCGGGCGACGACGCGGGCCAACTCACCCGTGGCGTAGATTTTGTCGAACCGTGTTGGAGCTGTCGCGAGTGTGTCGCGATTCGCTGGCTCGACGCGCGATGGTGCCCACAATGCGCGCGTCCACGTATTATTGGCGCGTTTGACGCGGTGAGGATGATCCCTCCCAGGAGCACTGTTTCGACTATCATCCCTCCCCCGGTTATTTTGGTCACAGTGCGCGTGTGCGCGCGGTAGAGGGGCGATGGCGGCCAATCCTACGATTATCGAACGTCGTGAGTTCAAGTATCTGATCCCGTCGCGGCTCACCGACGGGATCAGGGCGGCGATCCAGCCGTACTGTGAGATCGACCCGTGGGCGGCCAAGTGCCCCGGGCAGCGCTACCTCATCGATAGCATCTACTTCGACGCGCCCGACCTGGCGCTGTTCTGGGCTAACGACCACGAGAAGGTCGACCGCTTCAAGCTGCGGGTCCGCGGCTACCCGATGGCGCCCGGCGGCCCGGTGTTCTTCGAGGTTAAGCGCCGCTTCAACGACGTCATCAGCAAGTCCCGCGGCAAGGTGGCTCGCTCGCAATGGGCCACGATCCTCGGCGACTCGTCGGCGCCGATCCCGGCCGAGATCTGCGGCAAGGACCGCATGGCGGTCGAGCGGTTCGTGACGCTGGCACGGACGCTGCGGGCGCGCCCCTTCACGATCGTCCGCTACCACCGCGAGCCGTACTTCAGCCGCATCGATGACTACGCGCGGGTCACCTTCGACTCGAACATCCGCGCCCAGGTCGTGCGTAACCTGTCCTTCGAGACAGAGCCTCGCGGCTGGCGGGCGCTCGACGACGCGGTCACCCAGCGCACGCTCGACTCGCTGGTCGTGCTCGAGCTCAAGTTCACCGCCGCGGTCCCGATCTGGCTGTCCGGTCTGGTCGGCAAGTTCGACCTCCAGCGGCGCTCGTTCTCGAAGTACGGCACCTCGATCCGGGCATTCTACGAGTCGCCACAGCCGCGGATCGCCCGTCCTCGCTGGAGGTCGCGATGATCGATCTGGCCATCCTCGGCGCCGACGAACCGGCCAGCCTGCAGCGGGTGTTCCTCGCCACGCTGCTGTCGTTCGGCCTGTCGCAGTCGATCGCCGCCGTCTACGTGTGGACTTTCCGCGGCATGTCGTACTCGCAGGGCCTGGTCCACGCGATCGCGGTCGGCGGGGTCATCTCGTGCATGCTGATGCTGGCCATCGGCAACAGCATTGCCGCTGGCCTCGGCATCGCTGGCGGCTTGGCGATCATCCGCTTCCGCACCGCGCTCCGCGACCCGCGCGACATCATGTTCGTGTTCGCCGGGCTCGGCAGCGGCATCGCCTCCGGCCTCGGCGCCTACCTCGCGGCGACCCTCGGCGCGGGCATGTTCTGCGCCTCGATCCTCCTGCTCACCGTCAGCGAGTTCGGCAGCCAGCGCCGCATCGACGGCCTGCTGCGCTTCCAGCTGCCGTCGTCGTACGACGAGCCGACGGTGATGGCGATCCTCCGCAAGCACACGCGATTCGTCGCGCTAGCGACCCTCCGGGAGGTCGCGCAGGGCGCGGCGATGGAGCACTCGTATCAGATTCGCCTCGCCGACCCGCAACAGCGCAGCGAGCTGGTGCGGGCGCTCGAGGGTGTACCGGGTATCCAGGACATCTCGCTCCTGCTGCAAGATCCCACGGTGGAGCTCTAGATGTCGACAGACTGGCTGCGCAGGACGGTGCTCCCGTGGTTGATGTGGAGCGGGTCGCTGGCCGGGGCCGGCGCGCTGTGGTGTGGCATGCAGCGCATCAGCGCGATCGGCTACGTGGTCAGCGTCGACTACACGGTGTCGGTCGCCCGAGCCGGACGGGTCGACGAGCTGATGGTCGAGGTCGGCGATCGGGTCGAGGCCGGCGAGGTGGTCGCGACCCTCGACGCCGCCGAGAGCGAGGCCGAGCTAGCGATCCTCGCCGCCGAGCGCGAGAAGATCCTGGCCCAGCTCGGCGCGGCCAAGGTCGCCGCGGTCGCGCTCGAGTCGGATACCACCCGCGGCCTCGATCAATCATTGTCCTCGGCCGAGCTGGCACTGCGCTCGGCGCAGTCGCGGCGCAAGGTCAAGTCGGCCGAGCTCGGGGCGATGTCGGCGCAGATCCGTCGGCAGCGCGAATTGGTCGATCAAAGAATGGCCGATCGCCGCGAGCTCGACGCGCTGACCATTCAACAGGCGACGACCAGCCGCGAGGTCGAGGCGCTGGAT
>Ga0209480_10003143_pt1 | contig 10890 bp, 10 predicted proteins | sample JI61114C2DNA_FD_187501 | JGI IMG/M metagenome (GOLD analysis project Ga0209480, IMG submission 187501) | Wastewater effluent complex algal communities from Wisconsin, to seasonally profile nutrient transformation and Carbon sequestration -... | ecosystem: Engineered > WWTP > Effluent > Algae...
CAACGAAAAAGATTTCATGGGACGCCCTCTGGCCATCAATGAAGCCCGTCCAAAAGAAGAACGCCCAGCCTACGGTGGTGGTGGCGGCGGTGGTGGCCGTGGCGGCTACGGTGGTGGTGGCGGCGGTGGCGGTGGCGGTCGCTACTAATCCCGCACTCTACGCCAGATCCCCCTTTAAAGATCTGCACGACCCTGACAGGACTCCGTTCTTGTCAGGGTTTTTTGCGTCTTCCAATTTGGGTCGGCTGAAACCACCAAATGCCATCTGGAGCAAGCGACAATAAGCTTCGCTATTGGCTCACTGCCCGCTTGAGCCTGATCACTCTCGACATTCGGGAGCTGTTCCCTGGCTGAGGCTGATAAAATTCGAGGTTTCGATTTCTGATTTTGGCACTACAGAAGAGATGGGTCGGCCGGAGTGGTCGCTCGTCGGTTTGGCTTCGGCTCGACGCGGACGAGAGGAAAGTCCGGACACCACAAGGCAGTGTGCCGAGCGCAAGCGTCGGAGGTCACGGGGCAACCCGAGGCAATGGAAAGTGTCACAGAAAACAAACCGCCCATCGTAGCTCGCAAGAGCGAGAAGGGTAAGGGTGAAAAGGCGGGGTAAGAGCCCACCGCTCCGACAGCAATGAAGGAGGCATGACAAACCCCACACGGTGCAAGACAGAACAGGAGAAAGGCCCGCCTGGCCGCAAGTTCCCGCAAGGGGATGGATGACTCCGGGTAATAGTCGCATTCCGCGTGAGCGGGAGGAGGCTCCGCGAGGAGGCTCCAGATAAATGACCGCACTGGAGGCCGAAAGGCTGAAGGAACAAAATCCGGCTTATGAAGGCCGACCCACCTCCCATCCCCACTTCAAGACAACTTCAAGACAACTTCACGACCTCCATCACGATCTGCAGAAGGCAGCCAGTTCGTCATTGTGACAGTCACTCCTCATCCTGCCTGCCGCCCATCAAAAGCGGCAAAAGGTATTGAAGAAAGCCGGCGAGGGCGCTGAGGAACGCAGCGACATATGTGAGTGCAGCGGCATCAAGCACGCGGCTCATGGCGCTGTACTCCGCCCCGTGGGCAACTGCACCAGTAGTAGCAAGCACCTTTTTGGCTCGAGCGGTGGCGTCAAATTCCACGGGTAGAGTCACGAGTTGAAAAAGCATCACGATACCAAAGGCAGCTGCCAACAATGGGAAGACGACCTTTGGAGCCAGGAACCAACTACCAATGGCTAGGATGGGTATGAGATTACCAGCCATCGTCGTGATGCCGACCGCCGCCATGCGCCACTGAAGCGGAGCATAGGCTTTCGCGTGCTGGATGGCGTGACCGCATTCATGAGCGGAGATGCCGAGTGCGGCGACGGAATTTCCATAGAAGTTCTCGTCCGAGAGCACTAGGCGTCGATTCGAGGGGTCGTAATGGTCGATCAAATGCCCCGGCGAAGCGTGGATGGACACGTCACGGATGTCATTGAGATCAAGGATGCGCTGGGCGATCTGAGCTCCCGTGTAACCAGAACTGGCCGGCACCTGGGAGTAGCGGCGATAGTTCGAGCCGACTTTCCACTGGGCATAGAGTGACAGTGCGAAGGTGAGGAGGATGATGAGTAGCATTGGAGTGGGAGACTTTGTTCAAGTTTACGAGCACCATGAGAAAGCGGAGGCAAGTAGAGTGTTGAGTAGAATTTTCGCCCGAAATTCCAGCCAGCTTGGGAGTTTCCATGGCAAGCACCGCAACCTTCGTCTCTGCATGTCCGTTCATACCCGCCCTTGCTGTCACTTCCTGTGACTGCCACTCTACCATCACGATGATCTTTACCCTCACTTCGCGCATCCTCCGCACTGTCGATCCTGTCTGCCTCGCCAAGGTGGGCTGGAATTTTGGCTACAAAGGCGCGCGATCCGTCCTGCTTTTCAAGAAGCGCATGGAGAAAGGTGTTTTCTTCCCTCCTTTCCTCTACGTCTCCATCCTGAACTCCTGCAATCTGCGCTGCCAGGGCTGCTGGGTGGATGTGGACAAACCACGTGAGGCTATCAAGCTCGATGAATTGAACAAGATCGTGAACGATGCCAAGAAGCACGGCAATGCCTTCTTTGGCATCCTCGGCGGAGAACCATTCATGCACCCAGAGTTGCTCGACTTCCTGGCGATGCATCCGGACTGCTACTTTCAAGTCTTCACCAACGGCCAGTTCATCACCGAGAAAGTCGCCACTGCGCTCCGCAAGCTCGGTAATGTGACCCCGCTGATCAGTGTCGAGGGAAACAGCACCGTCAGTGATGAGCGCCGTGGCAATAAAGACGTCCTCAATCGTACACTGCGCGGTTTGCAGAACTGTCTCAATGCCAAACTTCTAACGGGTGTGGCGACGAGCCTATGCCAGACCAACATCGACGACCTCCTCAATCGCGAGTGGCTACAAAAGCTCATCGACATGGGAGTTCACTACACTTGGTATCATACCTACCGTCCGGTGGGTCCGAAGATCAATGACCAGCTCGCCCTTAGCCCTGACCAAATCACCAAGGTCCGCCGCTTCGTCACGGATATGCGCGCGGAGATGCCCATCGCGATTGTCGACGCTTACTACGATCACAATGGTAAAGCGCTATGCCCCATGGCCACCGGCATCAGCCATCACATTGGCCCCACTGGCGGTTTAGAGCCATGTCCGATCATCCAGTTTGCCACCGAGAATGTGCGCACAGATCGCGACCTCTTCGATGTTTTCACCGAGTCAGCCTTCCTCAATGACTTTCGTGAGACCGCAGCTCAGCATACGCGCGGCTGTATCGTCCTGGAACGGCCCGACTTGGTAAAGGAGCTCGCATTGAAGCATGGAGCCAAGGACACCACGATCCGCCAAACCGCCATGGCTGAGGTTGAAGGGATGAAGTCACGCACCAGCCAGTGGCGTGAAGAAGAGGAAATTCCTGAGAAACATTGGATGTACAAAGTCGCCAAACGCTACTTTTACCACGACTTCGGGGTCTATAAGCAACTCGACCCGAAGGCACATAGCCCCTCCAAATGAGGAAAAAATGTCACCAGCATGATGAAATTCACACTTGCCGAAACCTATCCTTTCTCTGTAGAGTAGTATTACGGACCCTATGAAACACCTCATCACCCTCCTCGCCTTCAGTGTCGTCACCAGCAGCTTCGCTGGCCCTGCCAACTCCACCGTAGCCAATCCACCACCACCGGCACCTGATGCCACGGCTTTCTGCGGTCATCGTCCAACCAAGTCCATCTTTGGTGGCTACACCTCCATCAACCGCAGCATCAACAATGGTCAAACATCCATCTCTAAAGATCAAATCATTCACTACGACGATGCCACACTTGAGAAATTCCAGGGTGAATACTACTGGGCCATCACAGTGACTCTCGCCAATGTTGCTCCAGCCCCTCATCGAATGTATGGCAAGCCTCTGTCTGATGGCGTGCATATCTCCAAGGCCCGCGCTCTTGTGAGCTATGGCAATGTGATTCACTGGCTCTATCAGCCAACTCATCCAGAGCGCTCCTCAATCCCTGTGCGCTAATTTGCTGAAAAAGCACAGTACTTCTACGAGGCGGGCCATAATCGGTCCGCCTCGTTCGTTTTCATCAGACTGTTGAGTGCCTGAGCTTGCGCACTCTCCAGCCGCCGCCATCATCCGCGCCCGATCATGCCAGAAACTCCCCCCACACTTCTTTACTGCCGCTGTGCCTATGCCCAGGTCGTCCCCACGGGAGTGAAGAACGAAGTGCTCCAGCGCCTTTGCGATTCCGGGGCCAGCTTTGAAAGCGTCTCAGACCTCTGCGAAATGGCCGCGCATCGTGACCCGCGCCTCACTGCCCTCGCGGCCTGCGGCAAACTACGCATCGCAGCATGCTACCCGCGCGCGGTCAAAGGCCTCTTCCAGCAGGCTGCCGTGCCACTGAGCGAAGATGCCACGGTGCTCAACATGCGGACAGAGACGGCCGAAAACATCGTTCAACAAATGCTCTCATGATCACCCATACCCACCGTCCACTCCGCGTTGTCCTTTACGAGGGTCAGGGTGCCATCCCGCTGCCTGTCGAAGCTCGCACCAAAGTCATGATGGCCCTGTTGGATAAAGGCTATGCCGTCACTCGTGCCAGTGCCGGGGGCGTGCCCGCCATGCCACATGATGATCGCAGCCTGCTCGTGCTCGGCATCTTCCCCGAACAAAAAGCCCCGCAGATTGAAGATGCCTCCGGTCAGGTGAAAATTGACACGCGCGACATCAGCGGACTCGAGGTCGAGGCCATCCTCGGACTCGTGGAGAAGAGTCGCGGCACTACCACCATGAACGAACCCGGCAAATGGAAGCCCTGGTTCCCCGTCATCGACTACACCCGCTGCACCAACTGCATGCAGTGCCTTAGTTTCTGCCTCTTCGATGTCTATGGCGTCAGTGAAGACCACAAGATCCAGGTGCAGAACAACGACAACTGCAAGACCAACTGCCCCGCCTGTTCCCGAGTCTGTCCCGAGGTCGCCATCATGTTCCCCAAATACATGGCTGGACCTATCAATGGCGACGAAGTCAACGCCACCGAGGCCAATCGAGAGAAGATCAAAGTCGATATCTCATCCCTGCTCGGCGGTGATATTTACTCCTCCCTGAAAGATCGCAGCGCCGCCGCCAAATCCCGCTTCAGCAAGGAACGTAGTCCGGACAAGGCGCTCGATGAGCGGAAAAAGTGCCTCACCAAACTCGTCGGCGATGGTTTTATCCCTGCGGATGTCCTAGCCTCCCTGCCGAGTCCCGACGAGATCCTGCGGAAAGCAAGTGAAGCCAAGGCCAAAGCTCAGGCCGCTCTTGCTGCCCAGCCGGGAGCAACTTGATCAGATCAACTCCGGCATCGCTTCCCAGCCATCCACAAGATATTGGGGGCGGCCCTGCAGGTCAAAGACCGTCGTTTTGTGCGGGTCGATACCCATGTGCTTGTAGAGCGTCGAGAAAACCTCACCAAAATGCACTGGGCGTTCGGTCGGTTCACCTCCTAGACGATCCGTAGCACCTATGACCTGACCAGTTTTGAAGCCGCCCCCTGCGAGCAGCGCACCACCCACGCGCGGCCAGTGGTCGCGACCACCATCCTTATTGACAGTCGGCGTGCGGCCAAACTCCCCCCAAGCGACGACAGCCACATCATCGGACAAACCGCGCTCATGCAGATCCTGCACCAGTGCGCTCATGCCTTGATCGAAAAGCGGGAGATGACGCAGAAGCTGCGGATAGTTGTTATCGTGGAAATCCCAGCGCCCGAAATTCAGCGTCACCACGCGTGAGCCAGCCTCGACAAGGCGGCGTGCCAGAAGGAAATGCTCCAGATTCAGTGGTGCACCGTCGCCATAGTTCTTTGCATCGCCTTTGCCGTAGCGTTCACGGGTCTTCGGGCTTTCCTCGTTTAAATCGAGCGCTTTAAGCAGCTTGCTGGAGGTCAGCACGTTGAAGGCCTGCTGATTGAAGCTATCCATGCTCTCCACCAAGCCACTGTGGTCCAGTTCACGGCGAAAGTGGTCAAACCCACCCAGCAGAGATCGTCGATCATCGAGCCTAGCCACAGAAATATTGTTCAGCTTCAGATCTTCTACGCCTGCGCCATTCGGGCGGAAAGCTGTATGCGCCGAGCCAAGATACCCAGCATGTCCGGGTGAGCCATAGGGAGGATGACCCGCCTTTGGAGCCAAGCCCACAAACGCTGGCACGGCAGGATCAGCAGGGCCTTTCAGACGAGAAACCACCGCACCAAGTGAAGGCGGGTCTGAAGCACGTCCTGTCGGAGCGCCTCCACCATTCGGCGGAGGCGTGCGCCCTGTGTAGCAGATGAAGGAATCATGCGCCCCATTGGGAGAACCCCACATGCTTCGGATGGGCACCAACTTGTCCATCATCTTTGCCAGTCGTGGTGAATGCTCGGAAATCTGGATGCCGGGTACATTGGTCGAGATCGGCTTGTAGGGACCGCGTATCTCCAGTGGCGCATCCATTTTTAAATCCCACATGTCCTGGTGCGGTGGTGCGCCACAGAGGTAGATCATGATGATCGATTTGAAACTACGTCCCGTCCGCGCCTCGGCCTCCGCTTTGAGTAAATCCGGCAGCGACAGCCCGCCCATAGCCAGCCCGCCAATTCGCAGAAAGTCACGGCGGGAGACACCGTCGCAGAGTTTGCCGTGGGAAGGTCCGGAGATTGTCAGCATAGGAGATTCAAATCTACGCCTTCACACGCAAGATTCTTGCCACACCAAACATCGCCTCTGAGCCCAGTCCTACCGAAGCTCTGTGGGAAATTCAGTGCGTTTCCATTTTGTCAGCGCCAGCAAAAGCCAGCCGAGCATGAGCAGCAGACCACCCAGGGGTGTCACCGGGCCGAGCCAAGTCCATTTGAAATAGGCCAGCAGGTAGATCGACCCACTGAAAAGCAGAGTTCCATAAAAAAGAAGAAGCCAGCCACACCTCGCGGATTTGCTGGCACCGCCCAAAAAGAGAGCCAGAACATAGAGAAACATCGAGTGCGGAAGTTGATAGCGCACTCCTGTCTCCCAGGATTCGAGCTTCCCTGAGGAGGCAAGCACGTCATGCACCGAGCCATGTGCCCCCAAAGCCCCCAAGACCACGGCGATAAGGGCTGAGAGAGCTGCGAGACGGAGAAGAGGGGGAGCTGGCGATAGCAACATGAATGGATGGGATACAGTAGGCAGCCCATGTCAATGGCTGTACTTTAAGGGGGCTGGAGACTTTTTTTGAATCAATGGCGTGAGGATGAGAGATTTTTCTCGCCATTTTGAGGCCAAATTTGTCTAATGACAGCGGGTGCCGGGATATTCGTCCCGGCGTCCACCATACATCATAACCAAACCCAAAATACGCACTACTATGAAACGAGCACTCCAACGAGGTTTCACCCTCATTGAACTCCTGGTGGTGATCACCATTATCGCGATCCTCGCGAGCCTGGCGGTCCCCACTTTCAACGTCATCCAGGACATGGCGAATCAAACATCCGCCGCGAACAATTGCCGACAGATCATCATGTCCATGAAGATCTTCGCCAATGACAACAACTCCATCTACCCAGACACCTACAACAACCCGCAGACAGGCGGCATGGCGCTCACCGCCAATGATGCCTTCCGCGTGTTGATCCAGGAAGAAATCATCCAGGACGAGCGCATCTTTGGCGCGAAGGCTTCGAGCTTTATGCCAGACAATAACATCGGCACATCTCCTTCCTTCGACCAAGCACTCCAAGCAGGTGAAAACCACTGGGCGCTGACTCAGGGACAGACCACCTCCAGCAATGGCATCATGCCCTTGGTGTTCGAGAACCCCCTGGCCCCAAGCTGGCCTCCACAATGGAACTGCGATGCCGCAGGTCAGCCAAAGCCGGGCCGCGCCTGGCGTGGTGGTAAGATCATCATTGGTCGCAATGATAACTCAGTGAATGTCGAGTCCCTCGCCTCGAAAAAAGGTCCAGCAGTGGGTCCCAAAGCGATGACTGGTGGCTACGACATCTTCACGATGGCCAGCCAAAACCAGCCCCAGCAGATCCTGAACATCCTTACCACAGGTGGGCAGTCTGGCATGGGAGGTGATCCTAGCTTCACGAATCCCGGAGCACTTCCTGGCGGCCTTCCCGGCGCCCCCAGTGCTGGTGGTCTTCCCGCACTCCCAGGCGCAGCTCCATCAGGTCTTCCTGGTCTTCCCGGCGCTCCAGCAGCAGCCCCGGGCGGCTTGCCCGCTCTTCCTGGTGCTCCAGTTCCTGGAAAATAATTTAGACTGAAGGAATCTAAAATCGAAACGCCGTCGGGAGATGATCCCGGCGGCGTTTTTTCTTTGGGCTGGATGAACCCCGATTAAATGGCGTCGGATTACGCAGCGACCCGCTTCACCAAGCGCGAGATCATCTCACGCACATGCGAGGCTTTTGGCGCACGCGGTTTCAAAATGGCTAAGCTCTTCGAGTACGAACCCCACTTCAAAATGCGAATCGTCACCGTGCGTGTGCCCCACAGATTCATGGAGGAAGTCGTCGGCTTGTAGAGATCGATCGTGCGCGTGCCAACAAGGGCAGAACCATAATCATCAACGACATAAAGACTCGCATCACCTGCAATCTGGAAAACCGTTCCCATGGGAAAGATTGACCAGTCAGCCGCCGCGCTTCGCACCTGTCCATGCATCAATTTCGTTCCAGCTCCTGTGCGGGCACCATACTGGATGTGGTCAGCCTCTGAATGAGTGTATGCAGTAGTGCGCACACCTGAAATGATGGTGCCTGATGGCACTGTCGGTGTGGCGGTGGTCTTCTTGGCATCCTCCGCATGTGTTTGTTGGGTCACGAGAAGAATGCAAGAGAGGATCAGTCGGCGCAAAATAAGTTGGGGTAGTTGGGGCACACTCTACAAATCCAAGAGACCAGACCGGCAGAGGGACGCGCATGGTGTCGGGAACAGCACTTCTGTCAAACGGGAAGTCTTCAACTCAAGTCATGCTTAACATGTGGGAATTACAGGACATACATATCATTTCAGGTTAACGCTTTTTGAGCGCAAACGTATTATACTGAGTCAACCAATCCCTCTTATGAACCTACATCTTTACGTTTCCCCAACCTTTCGCATGGCCTGTCAGCAGTTTGACCAAGTGGCCGACTTCATGGAAATTCCCGAGGTCGCTCGGGAACGTTTAAAAATGCCGAAGCGCGCGCTCGCAGTCTCCGTCCCCATCCGCATGGATAATGGAAGTACCCAGGTTTTTATGGGGTATCGCGTGCAGCACCATCTCACGCTCGGCCCAACAAAAGGTGGCATACGTTACCATCCAGAGGTGACCATTGGTGAAGTTGCCGCACTCGCGATGTGGATGAGCTGGAAGTGCGCCTTGGTGGGACTACCTTATGGCGGCGCCAAAGGCGGCGTTACCTGTGATCCACGTTCACTCTCCACAGGTGAACTTGAACGTCTCACCCGGCGCTACACGCAGGAGTTAATCCCTGTCATCGGCCCGCAGGTGGACATCCCCGCGCCAGATGTAGGCACCAATGAACAAGTCATGGCCTGGATCATGGATACCTACTCACTTCAAATCGGCCATGCCGTGCCTGGAGTTGTCACAGGCAAACCCGTACTGCTCGGCGGCTCGTTAGGCCGACGCGAGGCCACCGGGCGTGGTGTCGCCTATCTCATCTCTCGTGCCATGGACACTCTCGGCATCCAAGCCGTGGGTGCCACGGCGGTCATTCAGGGCTACGGAAATGTCGGCTCGGTCGCTGCTCTATCCATGGCTAAGCAGGGCATCAAGATCATCGCAGTAAGTGATGCCTTTGGCGGTATCCACAACGCGGCAGGCCTCGATCTAAACAAACTCGATGCTTATGTCGCAGAGACCCGCAGTGTTGTCGGTTTCCCCGATGCTGATGCAATCACCAATGAGCAACTCTTGGTGACACCTTGCGACATCCTCGTCCCTGCCGCATTGGAGCGACAAATCACGGAAGCAAATGCCGCGCAGATCAAGTGCCGCATTCTCGCCGAAGGTGCCAACGGCCCAACGACACCTGAAGCAGACGCCATCCTTGCTGCGCGTGATATTTTTGTCATCCCAGACATCCTTTGTAACAGCGGTGGCGTCATCGTCTCCTACTTTGAATGGGTGCAAGACTTACAAAGCTTCTTCTGGAGCGAAGGCGAAGTCCTGGACAAGCTTTTCCGCCTCCTGGAGCAAGCCTACATTCAGACGCTGACACTGGCAAAAAAGAAGAAGATCACCCTTCGGTTCGCCGCGCTGAGTCTCGGCATCAAACGAGTCCATGATGCCAAGACCCTGCGCGGTTTGTATCCGTGAGCCAAATCAATAAAGCTCCACAGGCGAGCGCTTCCCGTCTTCCACGCTGAGGTTTTTTGCGGCATCTTCGCCCAGCGTGGCAACACGCAGATCCCAGATGTCGCGATTGATCGCAGCAAAGCGATCCAGATTAAACTGATCAGGCTTCACCAATCGCCTCTTCGTCTTCTCGATACGCATGAGAGCATCGTGTAGCACCGGATGCTCCACGCCTTCGAGATGCTGCCGCGCCAGCTCCACCATCTCCAGTCGATGGCAGATCATCACGAGGTCATTGCCCGCGCGCACCGCTTCTTGAATGGCTTGCTCAAAAGTCACTTCATTTAAAATGGCCCCCATGTCGAGGTCATCCGTCATCGCCAGCCCTTCGAAGCCGAGCTGATCACGCAGGAGCTTCGTGCAGATGTTATGACTCAGGCTCGCCGGCCAGCGTCCGCGATCTGGATCATACGCGGTGTAGTTGCTGTGGCAGGTCATCACGCTGTCGATCTCCGGCAGCAGAGCAGTGTAAGGCATGAGTTCGCTCATCTCCATCTCACGGCGGCTTTTGGTGATCACTGGAAGGAATTCATGCGGATCACAGTCCGCAGGGCCATAACCGGGGAAGTGCTTTGCACAGGAGAGGATGCCCTCCTTGCGCATGGCACGATTAAAGATACCAGCGTTGTCGATCACCTGCTGAGTCGTCTTCCCCCAGCAGCGGCCTTTCAAAGAGTTGTCTGCCGTGTCGTCGTAGCTGATGTCGAGCACAGGGCAGAGATCGAGATTGAACCCGAAGAGGCGCAAAATTTGCCCAGTGAGCTTGCCGTGCTGTTTGATCAAAACTGGATCACCTTTGTCACGCAGCGCTTGCGCATTCGGCGGCTCCTCCCCGATCAAACGCAACCGTGACACACGGCCACCTTCCTGATCGATGGTGATGAAAGGCTCGATGTCCGAGAGATCACGAAGATCGTCGATGAGTTTCCTCAGTTGCTTCGGCGAGACGATATTTCGGCCAAAAAGGATGAAGCCACCTGGCTGA
>Ga0209480_10003147_pt1 | contig 10877 bp, 23 predicted proteins | sample JI61114C2DNA_FD_187501 | JGI IMG/M metagenome (GOLD analysis project Ga0209480, IMG submission 187501) | Wastewater effluent complex algal communities from Wisconsin, to seasonally profile nutrient transformation and Carbon sequestration -... | ecosystem: Engineered > WWTP > Effluent > Algae...
TCTATAAGTTGTAACTCAAGAAGATATAGAGTCTACTCAGCTCTAGCTCGTTGAGTTGGGATAGAACGGCCTTGCTATTGGCCAAGAAAGTGCGAATCTCGAACAGTAGATCGTTTCTGCTGCTGATCTGGCATGAGAGCACAGACAGGATTAAGAACGCTTCTTCTTTGGACAACAAACTTTTTCCTTGCTGAGGTCGGAGTCCGAACTGTACAGTCAAACTCTCGAGACAAACACTTACCACCTTTGAAACAAATCCGTCCACATAGTCAGCCAGTGCCTCAAGTACAGAAGCTGCTTGCGTTTTCATGGATTCATAGGTTTGATTCTCGCAAGTGTCCTCAGCCAAACTGTGGAACTCACTTGCACTCTATCGGAAAAGGATCAGTTACTCCTCCTGAATCGCCATCAGCGGCACTAGCACTTTCTCGAGGATGTTTTAAGCTATGTTTGAAAATACTGCGTAAAAGACCGACTTTCTTATGAGACACCTGAGCACCTTCATCATGGAGACTACAAAGTCTTAACATTCATATGTCTCCACGAGTGATTGATCAGAAGCCACTATTGCGAGAGAGTTCAGGAAAAACGGGATGATTTGATTAGCAAGCTGAAAAGCAGGGCAAGCAGTATCCTCCACATCGGGGCAGGGAGTTAACAGTCGAAGTTGTACTAAATTATCAAGGTGCATTGTACGTTCACAAACCTCATACTTGAGCAAGTTCAGCTAAAGGAGAGGCGCGGCTGTGGTGATGAGGTGGCCAACATTGGAGCCCAGTTGAAAAGCACCATGCATAATCTTCGACACCAAGGGTTAGTTTGCGATTTCAATAGCTAATGCTGTTCCCTATGGACTTTATCCCTCGTCCTTATCGATGGTGAGTTTGTCCATGACTTGGATCATAGACTTTGCCCATTCGTTGATGGCCATCGCGAACTCGTTGTTGATGTTGCTAGCGAGCAGTTCGAGAGGCATTCGAAAAGTTTCTCTGGTGTAGCGATAGAACTCGGCTGGCTTTGCGTCACTAACTGCGAAGGCTCCCATCAGCATGAACACAGAGTCCAACTGTTTAGATTGCAGCAATTGCTTGCTTGAGACGATTAGCTCTTCCACTAAGTCTAAGTTACTCGCTATGCCTACATGCATTCAGCTTGGACAGTAATGCGATTGAAAAGCGTTCGAGGATGCGTTTATGGAGGTTCTTTATGCCTGGTGTTAACAAGTATGACGAAAAGAATTGCAGGAGCGCGATGGGCTCTGTGCTATCCAGTCGGTCCAGCAAGAGGCTGTTGAGATAGGTTGCTGCCGATAGCTGTGTGACGTCTAAGTCAGACCAAATCTACCTTCGAGGTCAGACACTAGTACAATCTTGAGTAGCTACAGCATGTGAGGGTTGCTATCGTCCATCTTCGCAAGTGCTTCTTCCGCCTCCTTCTGATGTTCAGGTAGTTGAAGCTTTCGTAAGAGCAGCACCAGAGCAGGGACGTCCTGATGCATCTTCAACTTATTATTATAGCCTTTAATCCACCGAAGAAAGTCGAGTCTATAATAGAAATGTCAGTCACGCTGTCCAATTGCCAAGAGATTTGCAACTCGCCGCTGAACTGCAGCAAGGCCAAGATGCTCTACAGCTTCCCGCGCAGCCAACGCTTCCGCAGCTCCAAGAAAATACTGTACATAAGTCGTAATTCAGCTGCGACAAGTTCTACAATCTTCCATCAACTGTCGACAGCCACACTTCCAGCTTCGGCTATGGTACCAAATACGACTTTACAAAAAGGTATGCTGGGGCTTATCTAGTGTTCCGAATACTCCTCCACCGAACTCGTATCAGATCAAGACACTCTTCGACGAGTCTAAGGAAAACAACACTGGCTTCGGTTTTGGGGAAGGCCGTGAAGAGATGCAGTGCACTGGACCACTGTCGATCGTTCGTACAAACAAGAACCCCGGACCGGGTAGTTACGACATTCCCTCCACCTTGTCGAAGAGTGCATATTCCTTCCGCGAACGAACTCATATCGAAACTGACGAACAAAAGAAAGTACCAGGCCCCGGCAACTGTAACCGTTCTTGCTAGATAGACCCCGTGACCTTTACTATGAACAAAACTGGCGCATACTTCCTCTCCAAGTTCAAAAACAGCTGTGCTAGCACCTTTAACCCTCGCAAAAGCGAGCGGTTTAAATATGCTGCTAACAAGGTACCAGGACCAGGTGCTTACGATCTTAACCAAACTAACCTTTCACCTGACGGAAAGTACTTTCCCTCCAAGTTCCGAAGCTCTCTTGTGAGAAGCTTTCCCCATTCGCTACGTAAGACAGTCTCCATGAACTCTCTCAGTAACCTCTATGCTAATTCAGCTCCCGGCCCGGGCAACTACAGGCTTCCTAGCGAGTTCGGTCACTACATTGCGAAGGATGCGACAGCGGATCGAGATCATCGGATCTCCAAAGCCGAAGGCAAGACAACTGAACCTCGGACGGAAGGAGTTCGCAAGGACTAACCCCCTCGGAGCCGTTGATGATTCTGACCCACTTGACTACTTCTTTGATTAGCGAGAGGATCGGTGAATCATGATTTCTCAGCGTTGAGGCCATCCAGCTGAATGATAGATGAAGTTACCTCTTTCTTGAGTTCTTCAAGCTGCTTCTTGAGCTTGACGTTCTACTCTTTAGCCTTTTCGAACTCAATCTTCAGCTTGTCGACATCCAGGTCAGCAGGAGAACCCAAATTCTTCTTGACGTAGCTGAATTGGCTGCTGATTGTACTCTATCGCGTTGTTGGGCTTATCCGGTTCTTCGTAGAGTCCTACCAGCACTCGCGTAAGCTGGTCAACCACTCCGGCCTTCTCCAGGTACTTCTTGAACTCTTCCTTCTTCGATTCGGTGGTCTACTCTCTCCCAATCAGGTACTTGGTAAGCCATCTTTCGTAACTTCCTGTTTAAATTAATTATAGAGAATCAATGGAAGATAGCAAGTCACCGACGTCTGCCTTGAAACCGGTTCTTCTCAAGGATCTGCAGAATATTCTCACTGTCTACGATGTGGCTCATTGCGTTGCTAAACATCGCAGAATTTTAGGCTCGGCGCTCTTCCTCCATCATCTGCTTATAGACCTTCTCGTGCTTATCTCGAGTATTCTGGCATGACATCTTTCTCATTTCCCGGTCGGGTGCAGAGACATCTTCCACCGTCTGGTACTTGCGGTGTTTTGTAGCTGCAAAACTCCTGCGGGTCACTTGCCTGGACTCTGTTTTTCTATGGAATTCAGAGCTGCCGTGACTTGCCGGCTCTTTCACAGAGCTCGAGATAGGGTTCTATGTGGTTTCAGTGAGTACATGACGGTTGAGCGAACGGACATTGCTGAGCTCGTCGACAAGCTTAGAGAACTGAAACGGTTTGCTGAAGCCACTTTTTTCTTCCATGTAAGTGCTGTATGCTTCAGGGACTTTGTGCTGATGCGACTCGACATACAGATGAGGGACTTCGTACTCCTTCTTCTGTCCGAAGATCCTATTTTGAGTCATCAGTACTTATTGATGTAGATTTGCCTTTGGCGAGGCTCTTGGCTTGGCGTAATTTCATCGCTAAGGAGAGTTCCAATCATGGACACATTCTTGATAGAGCCAGGATAGTGGCGAACTTCGGGTGCTCCCGCGAAGTCAATTGTGCTCGTGTTTCGGGTGGGATTGATCTTTTTGTTGCTTTCAAAGACCCTTCTCTCATCGAAATCGAAGAAGCGGCTGTGCCGACTCAGAAAGAATGTCGGCATTTCGCGGCTATTGTTATTCTTCGTCTGGAATTCATTGCTTTGCTGGTTTATCTTGAGTTTCATAATAATCTTTATTTGAAGGGTGGCGCAGATCTCTATGCCTCCTTCACCGTTCTTGTTTTTTTTCCTCAGTTCCCACCATAATAATTATTTGTAGGCATGACGAAAATTGTCGACAATTTCAAACTCACCCTCAAGTTCACCGACTCTCGAGAACTGGTGGTTGACGTCGACCCAACCACCTCGATCGAATAGCTCAAGGCGATTGTTCAAGCCGATACCGAAGCTCCTTTGGAAAAGATCAAGTTGATCTATAAAGGAAAGATCACGACGGACGCTGACACTCTTAAACTACTCGGCATCATAAAGCCTTCAACCATCATTGTTGTCATCAACAAGTTCGAAAAATCCAAGCCAGTGCAGCAGCCTAAATAGTCCATCCCGACGAACTTTCAGACTGGGCTTGGAAACTTCAATCCTGTGGGATTCGGCAACTACGGTACGTCCCAGCTGACACAGGCATAATGAACCATCCCCAGTACATGAGCACTTTATCTGGGCTGAATGAGGATAAGTTGGAAGAGATGATGGACGATCCTTTTTACGAATCGATGATGGAAGAGCTTCTGAAGGATCCTGAGACTATGGTGAAGATGATGTAGGATAATCCCCTTACCAAGAAGATGATGGAAAGCAATCCGATGATGAAAGTGATGATGAGCAACCCTGAAACTCTGAAGATGATCATAAGTAAGCATCAGATCCAATGTAGATCCCGAGACCATGAAGATGATGAAGCAAATGAAAAAGAATGGAGGCGGATTGGGTGCTGGTGGGTTGGGAGGATTGGGAGGAATCCAAGGTTTCGGGGGATTCGGTGGAGGGAACACAGCGTCTACACCAGGATTAGCGAACCCAATGAGTGGATTTGGTTGGCCAGGAATGATGCCAAATCTTCCGAACCAAACAAGCCAAACTTCTCAGTCCCCTCAACTCCCACCACACCCTTTTCAAAATTTTGGAATGGGAATGAATCCTCTTTTTGGTGGATTCAATCCGTATATGGGTGCGGGCCTGAATCCGGTCGTCGGGAATCCGTTTCAGAATCTAAATCCAACAGCTAATTCAACGGGAAACGCGGCTAAAAGCCCATCAGAAGCAAAGCCGATGGAGTCATGTTCTACAGTCGAGCCGGACGAGTAAGTTCGGTTCGCCAAACAAATTAAGGAACTGTAGTAAATGGGATTCACCGATAAGGAAAAGATCCTTGCGGCGCTGCGCAAGGCAAAAGGAAAGCTTGACGATGCAATCGATTACCTTGACGAATGATCTTCGCAACTTCTCACATGCAAAAGTACTCAATTATCCATTCTATTATAAAATGTAAGAGGAACGCCCGCCACGTGAGGACGAAGACTTCGGATTCGATGACCCAGACAAGAAGAAGAAGAAGACTAAGAAGAAGAAACGCAAGAAGTCCGAAGACAAGGAAGCCGAAGAGTTAAAGGTCAAGGACGCAATAAAAAATTCGTTTCTCCAAGGGGTCTAAGAGCTGACACCAGAAGAGCGGCAACACTATGCCGAAGTTGAGAATGACAGTATGAAGCTGGTCTGCATGAACCTCCCCCTGAAGATCACGATCGAAGAGATATTCAAATACTTCAATACGGTGATTTCTACCAGCAACCCAGAACTGGCTGAGCCAGCTCCGATTAAGGATGTTGAACTGGACAAGCTCAGGACCTTTGCCATATTGGAGCTGTCTCAGAAGCGAATAAAAGATTTCTTCAGATCGCACTCTGACTTTACGTACGTCGACGGCGTGACTACATTCAAGGTTGTCAAGCCAAAACAGTTCTTCGAAGAGCGCTACGGTAAGAAGACCGAGAAGAACACAATTAGCATCAGTAGTGGCGAAAACAAGATTTACTTGGGTGGAATGCCTCTGTATTTTACTGATGTTGAAGTTCGAAAGATTTGCGAAACCTTTGGTCGGCTTCGATACTTTACGCTTGTGAAGGAGAATAATGCGTCAAAGGGATACTGTTTCTTTGAGTACGACGAGCCTCAGAATTCGGAGAGGGCTATCCAAGCACTGAACAACCTCGCAGTAGCTGACAAGAAGCTAAAATGCCAGCGCGCTACTGTTGGAAATAAGGCAATGTCTCTGGGATTCATTCCTGGAACTCAAACCGGTCTCATCGAGGAGATCAACCGAAAGCCTGCCAATTCCTCGGGTTCATTCTTGCTGAGCTACGATAGCATAAAAGACCCATTTATCCAGCTTACGCTCAAAAACGTGCCAGAGTGCAAGATTTCAAGTCGAGTGGTCCAGTTCTTGAATATGTTCTCCATTGAAGATCTGTTCGACGACTAGTTTTACCACGATTTGGAGGCCGATCTGAGGGAAGAATGCCAAAAGTATGGACCCGTGGATAAAATTGTGATTCCCAGACCAGATCCCAACTGCGGATATGCTGTACCTTCCGTCGGCAAGGCCTTCGTCAAGTTTATGTACATCATTCCAGCCAAAAGGGCTCGACTGGCCATTGCAGGGAAAGTGTACAATAAACGAACAGTGGTCACATCGTTCTATCCGGAGGAAAAGTTCAATCTCAAGGTCTACCTCATAGAAGTTTGATAAATGCGTAAATATCAGTGTGTTTAGCTTGCCGACCGCTAGCTCTCGATGTACCATTCGTACAACAGCTGGCTATCCTCAAACCGCTTTTCACTGTTGATACTGTTTAGGACGACTATGAAGATGCTGTCTCTTACGCTTACGAGGCAGGAGCCAGCACGTTGAGTCTGACCGGTTTTTATGCCTTCCCAACCTAAATCTAGCAGACGATTAGTGTTACGCCATTCCATTTCTATTCCTTTTTCTTCGTCGTCTTCCGGTTCCTGAAGTACGTAGGCAGTGTATTATTTTGCTGATGCGATCTTCATAAACAGCGGATTTTTGTGACAGTACACGCTCAGAGTGAGAAGATCCTTCGCGGAAGAGACATTCACTGATGTTGTCATACCATGTGGATTGGTGAAGCTTGTATTGTAAAGCCCCAGCATCTTACACTTTCTATTCATCGCCTTAATGAACTGATTGCTGAAGTTCGCAGTGCTTTCGTAGCTGGTCAGGTCAATCGAAACAATATTCTCGTAGAGATTCTCTTCTGGCTTGATCTTCTCATAGAACATCAGAAGCCCGAATGCTTCTGCGAGCAGACAAGCAGCATCGTTGCCGGAGGGGAGCATTAAGGCGTAAAGTAGGTCTATTAGACGAATCCAGTAGCCATAGGGAAGATTAGCGGAGGTTCCAATCATACACGCAGCCCCCTTGCTCACCCGAATTTGAACATCTACGTTAACTTCTAGCTACCGTGATCGATTGCGTGTCTGTCCATCATCTCCAGGGCGAGAACGCAGGTCATAATCTTGGTGAGACTGGCAATTTCCTTTTCCATGGTGTGCTTCATGCCGTAGGTTTTCTTCCTCAGCGAATCATGAACTAACCATGAGGTGGCGGTTACTGCATAGGTTTCGCGGTACTGTAGCTTCGAAGCGGCTCGAGCTCCTGCTGCCGGATAGACTGCATTAGAGGTGTGCTCATCTTGCTGGTTGCAGACTTGCGAATCTTGAAGCTGCCGTCGCGCTTGTTCTCATCCCTTCGGGAAACCTTCCGGCTGTATGCTATGCTGAGGTTGTCCTTGCTGCGTCGGACTAGCAGAGCTGACCGATTGTCCATAGTCCAGCGATAAATAAAATATTGGTTGGGTGCCAATTGTGCCAATGTGGTAGTAAACGTCGAAGTCGGAATTCATAGGCTTGATTTGAAGATCAATCAACTCGTAGTTAGTATTTGATAAAAATTGAATGGAGAAGAAGTCCAAGATTGTGAACTGGCGCTTTACCAAGAAACAGAATATTGGATATGGGAAAGCCTTATACCTGTGTGGAAGCATACCCGAACTTGGTAGCTGGGAGCCACTCAATGCTATCAAGCTCCAATGCTGTGAGTCAGATAATTGGACTGCGCAAATCGACATCCCTTACGACAAGAACATCGAGTACAAGTACATCGAGGGGGGATACGATGATATCAGGTCCTGTCTTTACTCAACTTAGAAACGGTCTGAAGTGGGAAGCCGGAGTCAATCGAAAGCTCAACCTTTCAGAGATATTGCACTACCGGGATGGGCTGAGCATCATGACCTTCAATATCCGGTTCTAAAACGATAAGGACGGGGACAACAGCTGGTAAAACCGCAAAGAAAATGTACGACATGGAATGACGTAGGTCTGCAAAATGATTCTCACGTAATTCCCATGTATATTGGGTGTCCAAGAGGCCTTACCACAGCAACGTAGTTATATCCAAGAAAAACTGAAGGAGTACTATAACTATGTAGGCATCCCTCGCGACCTAAACAAAGGAGAGGAGGTTGGAATCTTTTTACTATCCCACAAGTTCTTTGTCATCGACGAGGGGTACGTGTGGCTCAACGAAACGAAGAAACCTGGTCAGCCAGGGTTTGGAGCTCGATTACCTCGACTCCTAACATACGCTGTGGTGGAAGATCAGCAATTGAACGACAAAAGTTTGGTGATCAACACCCATTTAGATCACTAAAGTAAGGAGGCACAGAGAGGTGGAATCAGAATCATTCTCGATACCATTGACAGCCTGATTGCTGAGGACGCAAAGTACCGCAAAAAACCCATTGACAGCATTTACATAACCGGAGACTTCAACATCGACGACCGCGACCCGATGTTCGACGTGCTATACCAGTCAAAGTACAAGTTTGCCTCTGCAAGGCATGTTGCTGACACTTACGATTCCGATGTCACCACCTTCCACAGTTTCAAGGGTCCTGCTTACAATGGTGTTGTCATCATCGACCACATACTCTTCTCTTCAACCAAGGCCGTAACGAAGTTCAAGGTCCTCCGCGGTGAGGCACCTTATATCAGCGATCACTATCCCGTCATCACAGACTTCTTCAAGGCCTGATGTGTGAAAGTGTATCATTAAACGCCCATGTCCTTTACGTTCTTGAGATCATGAGTTTGGTAGTTCTTGTAGAATTCGCTGAGAAACTCGTTCTTGGCTAACATCTCTTCCGGCACCTTCGACAGCAAGCAGAAGATAAAGTGCTCCATTGGCTTTTCGGGTCGCTTGGTGATCAGCTCTTTATAGCCCTCGGAGAGCGACTTGTTGAACTTACTATACTCGGCTGCGTTCATAGGTTAGTTACAATTTATAATGGACGTTCCTTCGGAGAACGAGCAGTTTTGCGAGATCTATGCAAAGGCCCTCGAAAGGGGGAAACAACAAGCATCTACTTATGGTCACTCATAGCACTATGAAGCAGGCCTAAAGTACGGCAAAGAAGTAAAGAGCAAGTTAATGCTAGTGGGGATTGGAGTACGGCTACCAGCGAGGTTTTCTTGATCATCTGAAGCAACTTACTCAAAGCTCCAGCTCACCCATTCTAAAGAACGGGAAGTAATCTTTGATAATTGAATGTAGACTCAAATAAATCACCAAAGAACTCGATGAGCTACTTTCAAGCAAATTTCTGTTGTAATTGGATGTTGAGCAGATCAACGAGGCGAGGACAACCATCAATAAGAAATTTAAGGTAAGGGGCGTGTTATGGTTTAGATCCTTCTGGCGTTACTCAACGTAAAGCATCACGACGCCAAAAAGCCCGAAGAATCCTTTGACTTCTGATTTCGTGTAATATCTCCCATAAGATTGACGTCAGAGAATGGCAACTCTGAAACTTTTCATTGACCATGCCTCTCAACCCTCCAGGGCCATCCTGGTGTTCTGCCTGATCAACAAAATCCCCCATGAGGTCGTCGAGACCCGTATCGGGAAAGCAGAAGTATCCCATACTCTACTCAGCATCTTTCTCCCGAATTTGCAAAGATAAACCCCAACAGGAAGGTGCCCGCTATCGTCCACGGAGATCTCAACCTCGCAGAAAGTCACACAATTATGCGTTACCTTGCACGCACATTTAATGTACCTGAGCAATGGTATCCTCGCAACGACTACAAAAAAGCAGCCAAGATCGACGAATATCTGGACTACCATCACACCGGAACAAGAAAGTTCTCCAATCTCGTGTTTTGGTCGGCATTCGCTCCAGGTATGGGACTTCCGATTCCAAAATCCTTCAATGCGGAATAGGCGAAGAAAGACGTTGAAAGGGCCTTGAAGTTTTTGAACAGTCACTACCTCGGTGCAACCCCTTTCATCAGTACTGATTATGGAAATTTAGATAGTGACTTACCTTCAATTGCCGACCTGTCTGCTTATGAAGAGCTGATCCAACTGCGCTTCTTGGATTATGACATCACTAAGTACACGAAGGTGCAGGACTGGGTAAATCGAATGGAAAAGATCCCGGAAGTGGCTCAGGAGAACAACATCTTTAATAAATACCTCAACGGCTACAAGGCTAAGCAGCAAAAGGCAAAGTTGTGATTGGTTCGTGGAAAGTACAGGCAAATGAGAGATTGCCCCGTTAATGCTGAGTATTTAGTTTATTGATAAATTATCATGGACAGGTAAGAGTGTGGTGGCGGTGCAGACTACCACCGCAACGGCAGAGATATTAGCAGGTAGTACACTCGGTTGCCAATTCACAGCCGACAAGGCACTCAACTTCCAAGTTTTGGAGCAATCCCTGAGGAAGAACCAGCTTAGCGGACAGTCAATCCTGAAAAGCCTTCGCAAAGTAGACTCGAAGGGAATCGTGTTCGGGATCCAACCGATCCTTTTCAAAAGCAGAGGTACGGAATTAGCACACCTAGATCATTCTCACATTTCCTCACGGAAGGTAGTAGCCTCATCCAGCAAGTCGCCGACCTAAAGATGATGGGGGAAATGGAAGTAGTTCGAAGGCAGCAACTAGAGGCTCTGGAAAGCCTAAAATCTGAGATCAAGGAGATGAAGCAGTTCGGCGGGCTTTCTACAGCCGTAATCGACCGCATCAGCAGTATCGACTCTTCAAGCTATCAGGAGAGCAACACAAATTCAGATCAGCGACCAACAACGAGAGAAGTTCTGTTGAATGGACAGAAGAA
>Ga0209480_10003148_pt1 | contig 10876 bp, 10 predicted proteins | sample JI61114C2DNA_FD_187501 | JGI IMG/M metagenome (GOLD analysis project Ga0209480, IMG submission 187501) | Wastewater effluent complex algal communities from Wisconsin, to seasonally profile nutrient transformation and Carbon sequestration -... | ecosystem: Engineered > WWTP > Effluent > Algae...
AAGCACCATTGACACGGCTGACCATGGACCGAAACGGTCACTTCTGGAACAATGGCAACAGAACATCGTCGATCGCATGGCCATGCAACCATCGGACCGGTCACCAGCGCTCGGAACTATCCGAATCCCTTTTCCGGATCAACCACCTCCAGCTTCACAAGGTCGATGCGACCATGGTGCACCTGGGCCACCGTCACCTTGAACGGTCCCTCCTCGATCACCGTGCCCTGCTCAGGCACCACGCCCGTATGGTGCAGGATCCACCCGGCCAAGGTGTCATAGTCCTCACTATGGGGGAAGTTCAGTCCGAACTGCTCGGCCAGATAGTCCACATCCAATCGCGCGCTGAGAACGAACTCGTTCTCTCCGAGGCGTTCCTCGACCAACTCACCCTCATCATGCTCATCCTCGATATCACCGACGATGGTCTCCACCACGTCCTCGATGGTGAGCATGCCGGCCGTACCGCCGAATTCGTCCACTACCACCGCCACATGGGTGCGTTGCTTGGTGAACCGTTGGAGGGCCTCATCCGCGCTCATCGTGCCGGGCACGAAGTTCACGGGGCGCATCACGGCGCGAATGCTGCGCGGTCTGCGGAAGAGCTCGTAGCCGTGGACATAGCCGATCATGTTGTCCATGCTGTCCTTGTACACCAGCAGCTTGCTCAGGCCGGTTTCCACGAAACGCGCGTGCAGGACCGCAACGGTCTCCTCCACATCGATGGCTTCCACCTCGGCGCGGGGGATCATCAATTCACGCACTTTGATATTGCTGAGTTCGAGGGTGTTCTTGAAATACTCCACCTCGGAGTCGAGGTCCGTATCCTTCGGTGCGCTGTCGGTTACTTCCTGGAGGAAGGCGTCCAGATCGATACGTCCGAAAGCCACTTCCCCGTGCTTGTGCTTCGCACCGAAGAGGTTCAGCACGCCATCGCTGAGCACGGTGAGGATGATGGTGGGCGGCCATAGAATGAAGTACAGGACCCGCAAAGGCAGGGCGAAAATGCTCAGTGTGAAATTGGGATCGAGCCGGAAGAGCGCCTTGGGTATGAACTCGCTCACGACCAGGATGATGAGCGTTTCGATCACGGTCTCCATGACCAGCACGAATCCCTCCCCTGGATAAATGGCGTGCAGCTTCGGCTTGAGGATGTCGGCCATCACGAGGCCGTACACCACCAAGCCGATGTTGTTGCCGACGAGCAGGGCGCTGATCACACGGCCCGGCCGCTTGAGCATGGGCGCAACGAGCCGCGCCCAGATGGCGCCTTCTTTCCGCTTGAGCTCCACATAGAGCTTGTTGCAGCTCACGATGGCGATCTCCAGACCCGCGCATAGCGCGGTGAAGGCCATGCTCACGATGAGCAGAAGGAGCTGTGCTGTGGACACGGGGTTCACCTCTGCGCTGTTGCGCTTCGGCGGAACGAGGGGCGAAGATGACGGTGTTTCCGCATAGTGTGCACCGGTGGCGGCGTTCTGCGGTGCGCCACGCCGTATCCGCCCGCCCTACCGGCTGCTTTCCCTGCTTTTCCGTTCCGCCCATTGGGCCATCTTCCTACGCGTGAACCGACGATAGAAGAACATGGCGAAACAGATCATGGGGAACCAGAGATAGACCTTCGCTGGCGTCCACCCCAGCAAGTGGATCTGCCAAGCTGTCCAAAGCGAGCTGACGACGCCAATGGTCAGCCAGAAGTACTCCATGATGCGGGCGAGCCGGTCCATGATCACCTGGGTTGTGCAGCCAATGTATCCTCCGGATCCACGTAGAGCGTACCGGTCAGTCGACGGATCGTGTAGCGGCTGAAGTCCTCGTTGGCGTCCATCCCTTGCCCGTAGAGGATGTCCTGTGCCCTGATGATCTTCACCGGTTGGTCCGTCCACACGCGGTCGCTGTCCTGGCTCCAGACCAAGTGTTCGGTCTCCAGCCGCTCGCCGAGCGCATTGGTGAAGACCACATGATCGCGCACCTCCATACGGTTCTTCCGGGGCTTGATCAGTCCCTCGCGCGCGGTGAGCACGCTGCCGTGCCCGCCGTCGGGGTTGAAGAACACGAGTTCCACGCCATCGGTCATAACGGTCTTCTGACGTTCCTCGGCCATGTACTCCTCCACGCGGCCCGCTCTCAGTCGATTGCGGACGATGCCACTGTCGCTGTAGTAATACTCCGCCTGGGTGGTTATCCGATCGGGAGCATCGGCATCCATATCCACTTGGGCCAGCTGGTCCAGATCGTTCTTGCAGGCGAGGAGCGTACAGGCGATGATCAGCGGCCAGTATCGCTGCATCATGGTCACTGGATACGGGTGCGCTGGAACCAGCGTTCCCGTTTCCAAGGGGTAACGCTCACGCCGATCCACAGGTGGGTGAATGTCTCCCGCAGCAGTCCTTCGCCCACTGTACCCCGCTGACCGTACTCCGCGCCGAGATGCAAGTAACTGTTGGTCTGCACCGCGTTCAGCGGAAACGAGATCCCCGCGCTCACACTTGAAGTGGAGAGCGGCGTGCCCTTCACTTGGAGATAGTCCTCTGTATAGCGGACACCGGCACGGTAAGTAGCGCGATCGAACACGCCACCTTCATCATCGGGCTGGAAGCGTGCGCCCAACGCGTACATCATGCTCGCCCGCAGGGCGGAAGGCAGTGCGTACCCGTCAAGGTCCACTTCCAACGCCCCCCAATCGCGGCGGCGCGCTTCGGCCGTGATGAGCCACCGGGCGTTATGGACACTGAGGCCGGCACCATAAGAAAGCGGGATGCTCATCGTGCCTTCCACTGTACCGTTGGATGGCAATGTGTCCACGGTCTGCTCGACACCCGTGGTCCCACGGAAGAAAGAGGTCACCAGATCGTTGCTCGTCGCACTGAACACCGTGGGCAGGCCTGCGGTCAACCCGATAGTGAAGCGCCAAGGCCGCACTTCCGCGATATCCTTCAACCGGGGCATGCTCGCGCTGTCCGTGTAGGCCGTCTTCCAACTGATGCTCCGGAGCCAAGCCAGTCGGGCCTCGTCCGTCCGGGCCGCACGCCATAGCAACAGGTCGCTGTGGGCGATACGGGACGTATCCACATGGTCCATCCGCCATCGATCGATCCGTTCTTGGGCTTTGGCCGTACGCGCCTCGCGGGAGCGCGATATCCGGGCTTTTGATGTGATCGCATCGCTGTAGTGGATGCCGAAACTTCCTGTCGGCGCGCGGAGCACGAGGGAAGAAAAGGCCCGCGTATTGGTGAACGCCTGGCCACGCGGATACACGGCATTCCGGGTCTGTTCAATGGAACCGAAAATGAAGTCGAAGTTCCCGCCGATAGCCAAGCGGCCACCGAGATGCCCGAGCGAATCGGGTTTCTCCTCCCACAGAACGCGGCCCACACCTGCGAACACGCGGCTCAGACCACCTGTGCCCGAGTACTCGTAGGTCACTGGGCCTTCGTCGATCGCTTGGGTCTCCGAGAGGGAATACCCTACATCGCTGAACGGGGTGATACCCAATCCCATTCCCCAACGGCCTTTCCCGAAGGGGATACCGACACTGAGCCCCATGAACTGTGCATCGGAACGGTTGGTCGAGCCAGAGCCGCTTTCCTGTTTCAGGAAAAGGCCGCGCACTCCACCTTCGAAAACGGGCCGCACCAGCCCTTCGCCATTGATGTACCGAGCGGCCGCATAACTCGCTGGATTGGACGAGAGGATGCTGAACGGCTCGGTGTACGCGATACTGGCACCGCCCATGAGCGCCGATGGCACCTGTCCGGTAACGAGCAGATCACCAAAGCCGAATGCGCTGTACGGGGAACCATCGCTCGCGATCTGGGCGCGCGACTCACCGACGTGAGCGAGAAGAAGGAGCGCCAGCAGCCGGGCGATCGAAGAGGGATAAGGCATGCAGGCCGAAGAGGGTGAGGAACGGGTGCGCAAAGATGCCGTTTTCCAATCCCCGCGCGAACCGCACGGCATCGCCGCCGGTGAGCACAACGGCAAGCCTCTCGTGTTGTTGCCTGAATTCCGCGATCAACGCCTTGAGCTCAGCGCGCAGGCCATGGTATGTCCCACTGGCCAAGGAGGAAAGTGTATCCGTACCGATCAGTGCGGCGTCCTCCGTTGGGAACACCTCGGGTAGCCGCGCAGTGAACTCATGCATTGCTCTGGCTCTCATCCGGAATCCGGGAGTGATGATGCCACCGTGATACACCCCCTCAGTGTCCACCAGGTCATACGTGACGCACGTACCCAAGTCGATAGCGAGGGTTGGGCGACCTGGGAAGAGTTGCGCCCCCGCTACCGCGTTGGCGAGCCGGTCAACGCCCAAGGTATCGGGGGTACGATAAGCACTTCTCACAGGCGAAGGGCTTGCGCCCGTGAGCCAAGTCAGCGAAGGATCCCCGATCCGCCGGAGAGCCTCGCTCCACCCGCCTTCAAGCCTCCCCGACCGGGCGATACCGATGTGGTCGATCGTTCGCCCGGCCATGAACGCGAGCAAGGGACCCGGGTCGCCCGTCTCGTCCCACATGGCGCGGTCCACCATGCGTGATCCACTGAACAGGGCGGCTTTCACCCGTGTATTGCCCACGTCCAGAATGAGGTCGGTCATCATGTCTTCGCCGGATCGGAGAGCTTTCTATCTTCGCGGCCCCTTGCAAAGATGCACGGGAACCAGATGGTGCCTTAGCTCAGCTGGTAGAGCAATGGATTGAAAATCCATGTGTCCCCAGTTCGATTCTGGGAGGCACCACCACGAAAGCCCCTCCGAAACGGTGGGGCTTTTTCGTTCCAGCCCCCCCGCTTGTGAGCAACCTGCGCATCTTTCCAGTTACGGGTCTGTTGCTCCCAGCTATGGGCCCTGCGCTCAGCGATTCCCGTCCGAACTTCCGGACCGAGGGTCCGGAATGGCGCACGCCGCCTGTATGGGGATGGGCCTCACCCGGGTGGTGAACGGGCAGCAGAACTCCTTGCATGATGGCAGGGCACGTTCCTTTCTCGAAGCCGTGTTCTGGCATGGCCGCGAGGCTCAACGAAGCAGTGATGCCGTGCGATCGATGACGACAGAGGAGCGAGCGGCTCTCTTGGCCTTTCTCAACGCGCTTTGAGGCGCCTACCGTCGCCATCATCGAGCTTTTCGATAACAGCGGCCAAGTGCTTGCGTTTCACAGGCTCGCGCACGAGTTTGCTCCGGCGCGTGAAGTAGTGGTGCTTCTCCAAGAACCGCACCTGCAGTTCATTCCATTCGCGCTCCGTGGTCAGCACTCCATAGTGTTTGAACTCGCTGAACAGCGTGGCTCCGATGCGGAAGAAATCAGGGCGCCCCAAGTAGTCGAGATCGGCATCGCAGAGGATGCGTGAGAGTTCGTCCGTAGGGTCCTGCGGGATCTTCGTGGCCATGATCATCACACAGATACGTTCGATCTGCACGGTCGTGTAGCCGAAATCCGGAAGCGCTTCCCGGGCGATCGTGCAGCTCCCTTGTTCGTGCTCCTGATCCTGCGTGATGAAGCCCGCATCATGGAACAGGGCAGCGGTCTTCAGCAGGTCCAGGTCTTCACCACCTACACCTTCTGCAGCCGCGATGGTGATGGCCGTGCGGTATACGTCCAACGTATGGTCGAAGCAGTGATAGCTGCGATGCGAAGGCAGCCCTTCGCGCAGTCTTCCCAAGATGAAGGTTTCGGCGGCTGAGGGATCCATGATAGTGGAACGCAGGCAATATAGCGGGAGGTGTGGAAGAGGGGGTCATACTTTTGGGTGATATGCGTTACGCAACAGGTCGCGGACCGGCGGAAAAGACAGTGGCACCGGTGCTGCTTTTCGGCTTGGTGGGCGGGTACATCGTACTTCAATTCCTTTGGTGGGCGTGGCTTCTGGTAAGCAAGGACCGGGAAGTCCAAACACTTCAAACGCAGCTGCTCACAGAGGGGGTGATCCCTGCAGTACCCGTGCAGGCCCCGGACCGCACCCTGTGGATGGTTGCCGGTGAAGGCGGGGTCTTCCTCCTGCTCCTGTTGTTGGCGCTCTGGCTGATCCTCCGCACAGTGAAACACGAGCTGGGCCTGGCTCGCCAACAGCGGGACTTCCTGCTCGCCGCGAGCCATGAACTGCGCACGCCGATCGCTGGCCTGAAACTGCACCTGCAAACACTTCAGCGGACAGGCCTTGATGCGGCCCAACGCGAAAACCTGAGCGTTCACGTGCGTATGGAGGTGGATCGCTTGCACGCGCTTACCGAGAAGATCCTGCTGGCCACCCGTTTGGACGAGCCGCACATTCCGCTGGATCTGGCACCGGTGGATATCGCGGCTGTGCTGCGGTCGGTGATCACGAACGCATGCGCGAGCTATGCGCGCGGACATGATCTTCGAACTGTGGCACCGGAAGAAGCCAGGCTCACCACGGATACCGACGCGTTCCGTTCGGTGGCCGTGAACCTGTTGGAGAACGCCTGCAAGTACGCCCAGGCGGGAACCCTGGTACAAGTAGCCTTGACACAGAAGGAGCATGCCTGGGAACTGTCCGTGTCGGACGCTGGCCCAGGAGTCCCTGAAGCGGAACGAGGGTTGATCTTCCGCAAGTTCCACCGCGGCGGCCGGGAAGAAACGCGTGGCACCAAGGGAACTGGCTTGGGCTTGTACATCGTACAGCGATTGATGCATGGACTGGGCGGCCGCATCGAGTACCGACCACGGCCGGAAGGCGGGGCTACTTTCGTGGCCTCATTCCCGCACAGTTGAAACGATCGAGAAAAGCCGCACTGATCATCCTGGATGGTTGGGGCATCGGCGCTGGGGACAAGACCGATGCCATCGCACAGGCGCGAACGCCCTTCATCAATGGGCTCAAGGCCAAGGCACCACACTCCACCCTGCTCACGCACGGCGAACATGTCGGATTACCGGACGGCCAGATGGGCAATAGCGAGGTGGGCCACTTGAATATCGGCGCGGGCCGCGTGGTGTATCAGGAACTCGTGCGCATCGATCGCGCCGTCGGGGATGGATCGCTGGAGCGCAACGCGGTGTTGCAAGCGGCGTTCTACGAGGCGAAGAAAACCGGCAAGCGGCTGCACCTCATGGGCCTGATCGGACATGGCGGCGTTCATGCGATGCAACGTCATTTGATCGCCCTTTGCCACATGAGCGGGCGGGCCGGACTGACGGACGTCTTCATCCACGCGTTCACGGATGGCCGGGACACGGACCCGAAGAGCGCGCTGGGCTTCACCCGTGACCTGGAACGCGACATCGCCGGAAGTCCGGCGCGCATAGCGTCGATCTGCGGACGCTATTTCGCCATGGACCGGGACAAGCGTTGGGAACGCGTGAAACGCGCGTACGATCTGCTCGTCCACGGTTCGGGAACCACGGCAACGAACGCCACTGCGGCTATCGAGGCGAGCTATGCGAACGGCGTTACCGACGAGTTCATCGAACCGTGCACGATCACCGATGGGGCCGGTCAGCCACTGGCCATCATCCATCCGCATGACGTGGTGATCTGCTTCAACTTCCGGACGGACCGTTGCCGGGAGATCACTCAAGCGCTCACGCAACGGTCCTTCCCGGAGCAGGGCATGGAGCCGCTACCGCTCCACTACGTGACGATGACGGAGTACGACAGCACCTATCGCGATGTGCGCGTCATCTTCCACAAGGACAACCTGGCCATGACGCTGGGCGAGGTTCTCGCACGCGCCGGGAAGAGCCAAGTGCGCATCGCGGAAACGGAGAAGTATCCGCACGTCACCTTCTTCTTCAACGGCGGTCGTGAAGCACCCTTCGAAAGGGAGCAACGGATCATGGTGCCTTCGCCGAAGGTGGCCACCTATGACCTGCAACCGGAGATGAGCGCGGAGAGCATCACCGAGGCGATCATCGCGGAGATGGAGAAGACAGGGCCGGACTTCATCTGCCTGAATTTCGCCAACCCCGACATGGTGGGCCACACCGGCGTATTCTCCGCGATCGTGAAGGCGGTAGAGACCACGGATGACTGCGCGCGGCGGGTGGTGGAAGCGGGCCGGGCACTGGGTTATTCCATCGTGATCATCGCTGACCACGGCAACGCGGACAAGGCGGTGAACCCGGACGGCACGCCGAACACGGCGCATACCATCAATCCCGTACCGATGTTCGTGTTGGATGACCGGCCTTGGAGAATGCGCGACGGCGTGCTGGCGGACGTCGCACCGACACTGCTGGAACTGATGGGCGTGGAACAGCCTGCGGAAATGACCGGGCGCTCGTTGGTGGAACGCGGCTGAAGCGCCGGACTACCGCCGTCGGCCGTTGCTCAAGATGGTCACGTGCCCGGTGTAGGGTTCCGGTGAACTGTTCACCTTCACTTCATAGAAATAGGTACCGTCACTGACGTCATTCGCGGCCCAGGTGTTCTTATAGTTGTTCGCCTCGAAAACGATCTGTCCCCAGCGGTTGTATACCCGCACCGTGTTGGTGGTGCCAAGGATCCCCGTGATCTCGAAGCGATCGTTCTCGCCGTCACCGTTCGGACTGAACACGTTGGGGATGTCGATCTCGCAGCCGCTGTTCACTGTAACGGATCCAGTGGCCACCTTGTCACAATCGTCGGTCACGGTGAGCGCATAGGTCCCGTTCACCAGCCCTTCCGCGTAAAAGCCCGTGCTGGTGATGTCGGAACCCCACGAATAGGCCAGATCCCCGAAGCCACCACTGGCCTGCGCGGATACGAGCACGCTGTCCTGATCACACTCCAGGAAAAGATCCTCCGCGACGATGACGATGGGAACGTACTCGCGGATGATCACGCCGGCGCTGCTGGTGGATGTGTCCCCGCAGGCGTTCACGTACACGGCAGTGAGCAGTATCTCCTCGTCACCTTCGGCCACATTGTCCTCGAAAGCCTCCACGGGGTAGGTCACGCTGTTCTGCCCTGCGGGGATCGTGATCACCGTGGGGATCTGGGTGTAGTCGGTACCATTGGTAGCGGATCCTCCCACCAGCACGGTGATCTCCAGGTCGAGCTGGTCACCAGGCCGGGAGATCGTGAAGGTGGCATCGGAACAACCTTCGGTAAGCGTTCCATCCGTGCTGGCGGTAACGAGTTCGAGCTCCACGGCGTTGGGGCTGCTGAAGCTGCCGCCCTCGAGGAAGACACTGCTGTCCAGAATGGGATCACCGGCATCGGCGATGGCGATCTTGATGTGATAGGTCTGGCCGCATTGGACCAGGGCACGCGCGGTCAGGGGCACGGTGAAGCCGTCGAACTGGATGTACTGGGGATCGGTGCTGAAAGGGGGGTCACCACCGACGCCATTGTCCACATAGAAAGCCGGATTGGCCACGTCATTCACGTTGTCGATGGAAACCGGCTGGGACGTTCCGGGCACAAGCGCGATGTTGGCGGCGTTGCCGGAATACGGGCCGCTGATGCCCGGACCGCTGAGGAAAAAGCCGAACACATCATTGAACCCCGCACTGACCCATTCCAGATACTCCTCGGAACCGAAGACATAGTTGAAGCGGAGCGAGTCGCCGGCGGGTACGAAATCGAATTCCAGTACAGCCCGATCGAAGGTGGTGGAGTTGCTGGCCAGGTCCAGGTCCGGATCACTGGGCCCGCCCGGAGTACCAAGCGTGGCCGCGCTCTCGGAATTGGGTCCCACGGCCACGGCGATGTCGCCGCTGCTCAAGGTGACCCCTTGTGGCAAGCCCACATTGCAGGCGTTCCCATCGAAACTTCCGATCTGGATGTTCGTTTGGCTCGCGGGCTGGCCGTTGAAGGTGATGTTGCTCACGGTGACACCGCCGCCCAGCAGGACATCCTCCACGAGCTGCTGTACCGTGATGGTATTGTCGACCACGAGCTGCGCACGCAGCGTAGTGGAGACGAGGGTCAGCATGAGTATCGTTCTTGTGCGCATGGCAAACGCCGAAGCCTTCGGCGAGGAAGTTGGTTCGCGGTGTCGTCCGGACAGCATGATGACGGCGACACCCCCCCCGACGGTGCCCGCATCATTCCATGCTTCACTGGATCGCTGAAATGCGGAAGGCCCGTCGATCGACGGGCCTTCCAAAGCGATGGGTACAAAGAACGGCTTACCTGCGCTTGTTGCTGAGCACGGTAACGTGTCCCGTGTAGGCTTCGGGATCGCGGTCCACTTTCACCTCGTAGAAGTAGGTGCCATCGGGGAGACCCGGAGCAGCCCAGTTGTTCCTGTAGTTGCTGCTCTCATAGACCACCTGGCCCCAGCGATTGAAGATGCGCACGGAGCTGCGCGAGGCCAGGATGCCCTCGATGTAGAAGACATCGTTCTCTCCATCCCCGTTGGGGCTGAACACGTTGGGAACGATGATGGCGCACTGGGGATCCACCACCACATCCAAAGAGGCCGTGTGCTGACAATCGTCCGTAACGGTCACCGTGTAGGTTCCATCCAAGGCATTGGACGCGTAGCTGGTATTCCCGAGGTAACCATTGCTCCAAGTGATGGTGAGCGGGGCCACGCCACCGCCGACTTCCGCCGTGAGGGGGATGCTGTCCGCGCCGCAGGGGATGATGAGCAGTTCTTCCGTGGTGAGTTCCAGCGGCGGCGAATCCACGATGTTGGAAAAGACCGTGTCGCTCACCGTTTGTTGGCAGGCATTGCTGTAGCTCACCGCGAGGGTGACGGACTCGGTGCCTTCCTCGGTACCATCCTCATTGGGGGCCACAGTGTTGCTCACGGTAGCGCTTCCGCCTGGAATGATCACGGGGTCAGGGAACGGGTAATCGCTGCCCGGACCGGCCACACCCAAGTGTGTGATGGACACGAGCAGATCACCGCTTGTACCGGCAGGGCGGGTGATCACGAGGTCGGCGTCATCGCAACCTTCGATCAGGGGATCCGGACCTGTGAGGGTGGCCG
>Ga0209480_10003152_pt1 | contig 10873 bp, 10 predicted proteins | sample JI61114C2DNA_FD_187501 | JGI IMG/M metagenome (GOLD analysis project Ga0209480, IMG submission 187501) | Wastewater effluent complex algal communities from Wisconsin, to seasonally profile nutrient transformation and Carbon sequestration -... | ecosystem: Engineered > WWTP > Effluent > Algae...
CGAATTTCGCCATCCGAATAACCACAAAGGCGAATCATCTTGCGCGCCAGATCGACAATCCTGACCGGCTCACCCATGTCGAGCACGAATATCTTGCCCCCCTGCCCCATCGCTGCCGCCTGCAAGACCAGTTGCGCTGCTTCGGGAATCGACATGAAATAGCGGGTAATTTCCGGGTGGGTGACTGTTACCGGCCCACCACGCGCTATCTGCTCTTGAAACTTGGGAATCACACTGCCAGTGCTGCCCAGTACATTACCGAAGCGCACCATCCCGAATTGCGTACCACGACCTTGACGATGTAGCGCTTCGCAGACCATTTCAGCCAGCCGTTTGGTGGCCCCCATGACATTGGTCGGATTCACTGCCTTGTCGGTCGAAATCAGGACAAAACGCGCCGCGCCAAAACGGCTCGCCGTTTCAGCCACCAGCAAGGTGCCCGTCACGTTATTACGCACCGCCTGCCAGGCATTGCCCACTTCCATCAGTGGCACATGCTTGTACGCTGCAGCGTGGAAAACCACTTGAGGCTGATAAGCAGCAAATACCTCATCCAACCGCGCCGCATCCTTGACATCACCAGCCAGCGCCACCAGGGCGATCTCTGGCATATGGACTGCAAACCATTGTTCCAGCGTGTAAAGCGCAAACTCGCTCTGTTCGTAGAGAACCAGTTGAACCGGCGAAAAACGCGCCAACTGCCGACATAACTCACTGCCGATGGAACCACCCGCCCCAGTCACCAGAATGGTTTTTCCCGCCACCATGGCTGCCACATGCTGGGTGTCGATCCACACTGGCTCCCGGCCCAGCAAATCCTCAATTTCTACCGGCCGAATCGACGATATGGCGACCCGGCCGGTCATCACATCCTCCAGGCCGGGCACCGTATACACATGCGCCCCGGCCTCCACGGCAATATCGGTCGCCCGGCGACATGTCTCGGCTGCCGCCGAGGGCATCGCCAGAATGACGTGTAGCGCTTTCTCGGAAGCCAGCACATCCGCCAGACCATCGATTCCACCAACCACCGGATGCCCGGAAAGCTCCCTGCCCCATTTGCTGCGATCGTCGTCCACCAGACAAACAACCCGCCAGTCGGCACTACGCTCCAATTCGCGCACCAACATCGCCCCGCCCCGTCCGGCACCAACAATTACCACCGGTTTGCCTTGGGCAATCAAGCCTCCATACAGGCGATGCTCCTTCCACATCCGGTAAGCCGCCCGGCCGCCCCCCATGTAGAGCAGCATCAGCATCGGGTAGAGAGCCAGCAAGGAGCGCGGAACCACTTTATTTTCAAAGCGATATAACGCAAAAAATACCAGCAATGCGGCGGTAGACAACCCAACTGCACGCAAAACGCGCTTTAAGTCCGGCAAACTGGCAAACATCCAGATGCCGCGATACAGGCCGGCAATACGGCAAGCCACAGCATGTGCCGGCAACAGGAATAGCAGGCCCCAACCGAGTACTGCAAAAAAATTGCTGGGGATATCAAAATTGAAGCGCAGCAAAAAGCCGCCCACCCAAGCAAATACCAGGGCGGACAGGTCGAATAGAAAAACAAAAAGGGAAAGAAAGACTTTAGTCACAAAATATTCGGGCAAAGCCGCGCCGACCTTGGATTTAGCCAGCGATTGTAACCGCTCCGAACTGTATCCAGAACAGCCAAACTATCTTGCTTGCATCAATGGGTGACACCATCGCGCTTGAGTACCTTGACAGCCGTCCGCCAAAGAATCCGAAGATCAAACCAGAAGGAACGATGCTGCAAATAAAAGGCATCCAGTTTGACCTTCTGAGGAATTGGCAGCTCATCACGCCCATTGACCTGCGCCCACCCGGTCAACCCGGGCACCAGTTCATGCACGCCACATTCGGTGCGCAAGGCAATCAGGTCGTCCTGATTGAACAAGGCCGGCCGCGGTCCGACAAAACTCATGTCGCCGACCCAGATACTCCATAATTGCGGCAGCTCGTCGAGGCTGGACTTGCGTAGAAAGGAGCCAATTGGAGTCAAATAGGTCTCGGGATTCTGTAATAAGTGCGTCGCCACTGCAGGTGTACCAATTTGCATACTGCGAAATTTCGGCATTCTGAAAATCCGGTTACCGCGCCCCACCCGATCCGACCAATAAAAAGCCTCTCCCGGTGAGGTCCAGCGCACCAGAAGAAAAACGATGAGAACCGGCAAGCTCAATACTACGGAAGCAAGCAACGCCAGACACAGATCAAAAAGACGTTTCATTCTTTAATGACAAAAACTGCCAAGGCAACCTGCCACCCTTTCATTCTTTGGCTTGCTCCCTCAACGCCAGAGCTAGCCCCTGATCTACCGAAAAACGCGGCTGCCAGCCCAGCAGGCGACGGGCTTTGGTGTTATCTACCTCGAGGCTGCGGCACAAGCCTCGAGCCATGCTCCCCTTGCCCAGTCCGCACAAGAATGCATCAAGCCAGAGAGGCGGAAAAGGGAAACATCGGCTCTTCTTCCCAAGCACTCTTGCCATGCGACGTAAAATTTCAGCCGTCGAAAGTGATTCATTGTCGCCGGCCAAGAACAATTGATTGGCTGCTGCCTGATTATCAATACCTGCGATTATCAGATCAACCAAGTTATCCAGTCCGATCATCGTCCGCCGATTATCGACGATGGAGGCGAACGGCAGTGGCCACCCCAAAGCTACTGCCCGTGCAAGCAGACCAAAGTTACCCGGCGCCCGCGGTCCATAAACTAGAGGCGCCCGAATAACAACAATCTCCATACCGGTTTGACGCCCCAGTTGCCACAAGCGCTGCTCCGCTTCCCATTTTGTTTGTGCATAAGGCAAATCCGGGCACACCGGGTCCTGCTCGACCAACGGACGCACACTTACACTGCCATTGACACCAATGGTGCTGAGAAAAATAAAACGCGACACGCCAGACACAGCGGCCTGCTGCGCTAAATGCAGGGTTCCAGCCATGTTGATCGCTCGAAACGTCGACAAGGCGTTGAGAGTACGATCAGTGGGCTGATGAACCCGGGCCGCTACATGGACGATAACCCGGCAATTACTGAGGAGCGGGTACCAGTCACCCAATACTTCCAGCGGGGGCATAGTGCAAGTATCGCCTTCCGTAGCACGACGCACAGCTGCCCGAACGACATTGCCGCGCTGACGCAACGCTCGCGTCACTGCCGAACCGACAAAACCGCTTGCGCCGGTCACTAACACAGTCCCTCTCTCGAGATTATTTTCAGCAACTTCACGCATGCGAACGAAATCGTTTTCCACTGACGCAAACAAGGAGACAAATCAAGAAAAATAGGAAGCGACCCAATAGTTGACGGCGGCATTGATTGGCATTTCGTGCCAGCCAGCAATCGCCGCGTGTTTGCCATTCCCTGACGAATGGCTCTGCCGACAGGCCAAGCAAATCCACGATCAATGCAGTCTGCGACAGCGCCCAGCCGTTGCTAACCTTTTTCCAGCGCTGCCATGCAGCAAACCAGCCACTATTGGCTCCCAACTCGTTATGATTATGTTGTCGATAACGCAACCCTGGCCAAGAATCAATAACCCAACGCGAACCACGAGCGCGCACAAAAGCATAAATAAACCAGTCATGATAGCCAACGCCCATGAGTTTGGACCAGTGGGCAGCCACAAAAGCTTGCAAATTTTTGCCCAGAGCTGCGGTCAGTACAAAAGTGCAGCCTGGACCCGGCCCTTCGAACAGGAAATCCCAGCGCCGCTGCGGAAAAGCTTTCTCGATCAGGCGTTCACGCCCATCCGGCCAGAATGCCAAGACGTTGCTGGAGTAGCCTTCGGCCTCGTCCTCACGCAGCAGTTTGCAGGCCCGCGCCAGTTTGCAGTCGAGCCAGACATCATCCTGATCTGCTAGGGATATATAATCGTAGCCCGACAAATCAACATCGCGAAACAGTCGGAAAAAATTACGCGCCGCTCCGCCTGAAGGTGCGATTTTAGGCAAAACGACGACCCGCGCATCGCGACTAGCCCAAGCCTGTAGCAAGTCGTCCGAAGCATCTGTGGATGGGTCGATGCTAGCAAATACCGTTAAATCAACATCGCGGGCCGCCAAGATACTTTCGAGTTGCTCGGACAACCAGTCCGCACCCTGAAAAACCGCCATCAAGACCGCAATTCGAGGCCGAACAGGTAGTGCAACAAAATCAGCCTCCATAACACCCCATCCGGCCGAACAAACCATGCACCATGCCGACTGTCATCATCCAGCAATGGCGCCAGCGCGGCTTGGCAAACAAAGTATAAAACCCGTACTTCAATACCAGTCGATAACCGTCGGTGAACTTCCAGTGAATCGGTATCCAGGACTGACGGTACATCCAAATCGCATTGCGGAAATGGTAGTAGTGGCGCAACGCGCTGTGACTCGGGTATTTTCTGCCAAAGAAATGAAATGGCTCGTCACCCAGATCGTGGCCCATCAATGCACCGCACGCACCAAAGGATTGATATCCTTTGGTTTTGGCACGCAAACCCCATTCGATATCGACATAGTCTATGAAAAGCTCCTCCTTCATCGGACCCACGATGTCAAGTGTCTGCATAGGCATAAGGCAGCCAGAGGCGATCAGATAATCGACATCGACAACAGAATCGCCGCACGTACAAGGCTGCCTTATGACGCGAAGACCTACGATCTGGATAAATGGCGGCGGATTGTCCCGTCGTTCGTCCAGATAGCGCGGCCCGACTGCCGCCACATTTACACCTGAAGCAGCCTTGGCCTCGGCGACGGCATGCAACCGGGCAACCATATCCGGTGCAGGATTGCTGTCATGGTCAAAGAGAATCACGTAGTCAGCCTCTTGCCGCTTCGCATAGTGGATACCGACATTCTGTGCCGTCGCAATCCCCTGGTTATCACCGAGCGCCACAAGCCTCAATTGCGCCGTAGATTGATAATGTTCAAGCCAAGCCAATACTGAATCCGAAGAACCATTGTCTACGACAATAAGATCGTCCACCTGTGGCAGGAGGGCATCAAAGAGTTGCCGCAATTTTTCCAGATTCGGTCGATAAGTGACGACAACAGCACAAATTCCACCCTTATTTTTTTTCATTATTTTTTGCACCACTCAAGGTAATGAACTCACGCGAGTCCTTAGAAAACAGAGCACTAATTTCGGCAAGCAACAGATTGAACACAGAACCCCTGAGCAACCTGACGGCACATGCATTCGTCATAACAGACCAATAGGGTGCAACAGAAAAATTGGAATTCATGCTTAAGGCTTAACGGAAGGGTTGGTACTACTGGTCGCCTGACCAAGCAAGCGCAACTGGCGAGGCAGCAAAATACCACACGCCAAAAGTAATAGGCAAAGCAAGCTCACCCGCCCAGGCAAACTATCAATCTCGCCAGCCAGTCCGAGGAGAACCATCGCGCTAAGGGTGCAGCCAATAAGCAGCCAAGCAAACCGCCTGCTATCGCCTTCCAGGCGCTGAACCAAAAAAACCATGGCGAGAGTATCAACCGCAACACGCAACAACCAGGCGACGGCTACTCCCTCAATGCCATATCTGGTTGCCCCGTAAACCAGCACCAGTAAATAAAACGGCAATTCAAGCAAATGCAGCTTGGCCGACCAATCCGCGCGCCCCGCCCCCTGTAAAACGGTGATCGCCACGTGCCCTAGGGAGTTAACGAATACGCCAACGAGCAATATTTTTGCCACCAAATAGCCGTTGACCGCGAAGTCCGCCCCCAGCCACCAGGTCAGCCCCTCTGCGGCAAACAGGAACAACAACATCACCGCCGGTAACAGACCAAGAAACAAAACCTTCATCGCCCGCTCGTAAGCTGAAAATGCACGCGGACGGTCGGTAAAAAACTGCCCGGCAATGATCGGAAATAACACGCCCGTCATTGCCCCGGGAATCACCCACAAACGGGTCGCAATTTCATACGGCGTGGCGTAGTAAGCAACTGCCGCGGCTGAAATCATGCCGCCGATCAGAAACCTGTCGGCATAAACCATTAAAGGACTAATTAGATTCGACAAGGTCATCCAGCCGCCAAAGCTGATCAAGGGCCGAAGCAAGGCGCGATCAAAGGCGCATTGACGAGCTAGCGAAGGAATTAAAGCGCGGCACAAATATCTCGAATACCACCAGGCCAGAATACGTGTTGCCGCCAATGCCCCAACCACCGGCACCAAGCCTTGGGCAAAAGGAAGAACCAGCAAAGGCGCCACAAAAATCGCAACGCCCAACGGAATACGAATCAAATTGACCAGGTCGAAGCGCCCGTACGCCTCCAGAACACCACGCCACCCGGCGGCGAGAACAACAAACGGCAATGTCCCAGCCAAGATCAGACAGGCGATCAAGGTCTCACGCTCAAGTGCAACAGGAATCTTCAGCCAGTTGGATGTCAGTTCTGAAGAGAGTGATGCGACCAAAGCAGCAGCCCCAATACCGAGCCACTTCATCAAGCGCATCGCGGTACCAACCAGTCGTGGTATTTCGCTCACCTCCCCAACCGCCAGTCGCTCGGCAACCAGTCTGGTCAGCGCTCGGCCCAGGCCAAGGTCGAACAAGCTGAAGTATCCAACCAGCAACCAGCCGAGATTGAGCAATCCGAAGCGCTCGACACCAAGCGCCTCCACCAGTTGAGGAATGGCCAACAGTCCGGCGGATAGGGGAAGGAAGGCCCCCAAAAGGTTCCAAAGCATACTTCTGAAAAAACCCAAGCGCATCCGTCGTAGCCCTGCGTTGTGTGGAACAACTTGATAAGTAAAAAAGAAAGCCCCGTATCCGCAGGAATATATTTTTTCAATCATGGATTTGGGGAAAACGGATGGCTGGCAAAGAGTAACTGCACTCAAGCCTGAAAAAAACAGGCGCTGAGCCAGAGATGGCGATCTGGCAGAATTACATTTGCAGCATCACCAGCACAAATTGCAATTCAATCGGTGATGAACTGTTGCCAGGACATGCCTTTTTCATCTTTTGAAGACATGACCGTGCTTTCGAGAAGCGGCCACGCTACAGCCAAGGTTGCATCGTTCCAGAGGATGCAACGTTCATACTCCGGGGCGTAATAATCGGTTGTCTTGTAAAGGAATTCCGCAGTCCCGCTCAGTGTCAGAAAGCCATGGGCGAAACCTGCCGGTATCCAGAGTTGCTTCTTATTCTCCGCGGAGAGGGTTACGCCAACCCATTGCCCCAACGTTTTCGAGCCTTTTCGAATGTCGACCGCAACATCGAAAACTTCGCCCTGTACAACCCGGACCAATTTCCCCTGGGCTTGGGGCGACACCTGGTAGTGCAAACCACGGAGAACATTTTTGGCGCTTTTCGAGTGATTGTCCTGAACGAAGTCGACCTTTTGTCCGATAGCTTGACAAAAGTCCTTCTGGTTGAAGCTTTCATAGAAGAACCCCCGATCGTCGCCGAATACTTTGGGTTCGACGATGAGAAGATCGGGAATTTTCGTCGGGATGACATGCATCAAAATACTCGCTCTTTCAAAAGACTGATCAGGTATTGGCCATAGGGGTTTTTGAGCATGGGCCGGGCTAGCTGCTCGAGTTTTGCGGCATCGATGTAGCCCTGATGGTAGGCGATTTCTTCGGGGCACGCGACTTTCAGACCCTGACGCTTTTCGATGGTGGCAATGAACTGGCTTGCGTCAAGCAGGCTTTCGTGGGTGCCGGTGTCAAGCCAGGCATGACCGCGGCCCATGACCTTGACGTTAAGCGCATCCCTTTCCAGATAGACGCGGTTGACATCAGTGATTTCCAATTCGCCCCGTGCCGATGGCTTGAGATCGCGAGCGATGTCGACGACCTGATTGTCGTAAAAATAAAGACCGGTGACAGCGTAGTTGGACTTGGGCTGAGGCGGCTTTTCTTCGAGACTGATTGCCCTGCCTGCCGGGTCAAACTCCACGACGCCATAGCGTTCCGGATCGTGCACATGATAGGCGAAGACAGTCGCACCATCGGTTTGGGCACCGGCTACTTTGAGGTCATCGGCGAATTCGTGACCGTAGAAGATGTTATCGCCAAGGACCAGGGCACTGTTGCTGTTACCGATGAATCCACGGCCGATGATGAAGGCTTGGGCCAGACCGTCTGGACTGGGTTGCACGGCGTATTGCAGGTTAAGTCCCCACTGGCTGCCATCGCCGAGCAGTTGTTCGAAACGCGGCGTGTCCTGCGGGGTGGAGATGATCAGGATATCTTTGATACCGGCCAGCATGAGGGTGCTGAGCGGGTAGTAGATCATCGGTTTGTCGTGGATGGGGAGCAGTTGCTTGGAGACGGCGAGGGTAACCGGGTAGAGCCGCGTGCCCGAGCCGCCGGCGAGGATAATGCCTTTTCTGGTGTTCATGCGTCGGCTCCGTAATTTTTGTTCATCCACTGACGATAGGCACCACTGGTGACGTTTTGTACCCATGGCTGGTTATCCAGATACCACTGCACCGTTTTCCGGATACCGGTCTCGAAGGTTTCCGCCGGTTTCCAGCCAAGTTCACTTTCGATCTTGCCGGCATCGATGGCGTAGCGCCGATCATGGCCGGGGCGATCAGTCACGTAGGTGATTTGCGTCTTGTAGGGCTGGCCATCCTGGCGCGGGCTGAGTTCGTCGAGAATTGCGCAGAGGGTATGCACGACATCGAGATTGGGCTTTTCATTCCAGCCGCCGATATTATAGGTTTCACCCAACCTGCCGGCTTCCAGCACGCGACGGATGGCACTGCAGTGATCCTTGACGTAGAGCCAGTCACGAATTTGCTGGCCATCGCCGTAGATCGGCAATGGCTTGCCGGCCAGGGCGTTGTGGACAACCAGCGGAATGAGCTTTTCCGGGAAGTGGTACGGCCCGTAATTGTTGGAGCAATTGGTGGTCAGTACCGGCAGACCGTAGGTGTGATGGTAGGCGCGCACCAGATGGTCGCTCGCCGCCTTGCTGGCTGAGTACGGGCTGTTCGGCTCGTAGCGATGGGTCTCGGTGAAGGCGGGATCGTCTTTTCCCAGCGAACCATAGACTTCATCGGTCGATACATGGAGAAAACGGAAACGCTCTTTGGCGGCGCCTTCCAGCTTGATCCAGTAAGCGCGTACAGCTTCAAGCAGATGAAAGGTGCCGACGATATTGGTCTGGATGAAATCTTCCGGACCGTGAATGCTGCGGTCAACGTGCGATTCAGCGGCAAAATTAACGACTGCACGGGGTTGGTGTTCTGCCAACAAACTGGCAACAAGATCGACGTCGCCAATGCTGCCTTTTACAAAAACATGGCGCAGGTTGCCTTGCAGCGATACCAGATTTTCGAGATTGCCGGCATAGGTCAATACGTCCAGATTGATTACTGCTTCGTCTGACTGCGCCAGCCAATCGAGAACAAAGTTGCTACCGATAAATCCAGCTGCACCTGTGACGATAATCATCGACAGTACCCTATTAAATAACATAACATTCTAATGCATTACCGTCGCTAGCCGAATCCGACACCTCGGGAAGAGGCAAACTAAACAACTGCCTGACTAAAATTCACCCGCATCACCCTACTCTTCCCGAACACGCAAAAAACTGGCGAACCGGGGCAAACCGCTGTTGGTTAAATCGCGATAACGATAGGTAATCGTTGTACCTATCGCCGGAGGATTGCGCCGCTGCATATCGCTGAATCCTGTACCAAGCAAAAACTCGCGCCCTTCCGGCGTCCGCAACCGCAAAGCCCCCAAGGCGCCTTCATGCTTCCCCTTGCCCGGCTGATAGCCGATAACGACAGCCTCGGTATCCTGCCAGGGTTTTAGCTTGAGCAGCACATCACTGCGTCCGGTTTCGTACGGGGCGTCAGCTAGGTGCAGCATCAGCCCCTCACCACCGGCCTGAACGACTTTCTTGAGTTGTTTCTCCAGACTGCTGCGGTCGACCGCAGGAATTTGTTCAATTTCACGCAACCAAGGCACATTGACATGGCGAACGAGTTGCCGGATCTGTTCGGCACGATCACTGAAAGGGCCTGAGTCACCGGGCAACTCAAAAATCATGTAGCGCACCTCGCGCCACTCGGTTTCGTCAGGGACTTCCCTCCGAACGATGCCGGAAAGACGGCCGAAACTACCTCGCCCCAGCCACAACTCACCGTCAAGGGGCTGTTTCGGTAAAGCCGCAACGAACCAGCGGGGCGCATTGATTTCCTTGCCGCTGCGAAAACGCAGGGTGCTTCCATCCCATACGGCTCGAACGCCATCGAGTTTTTCGCTGACCAGATAACGCGAAACGTCGACCTGCTGCCGGTAGACGCCTGCCAGCAGGATTGCCGGCGCTTCTGCCCATGCTGGAAAAGTTGGCAGTAAAAATACCAGCCCCACCAGCAGGGGACGCAGGCGCCGCAACATCAGCTTTCGCCAGCCCAGTTTCGGCGTGCCTGGCGGGCAATGCCAAAGACCTCCTCCAGACGCTTGCCATCACTGCTGGCCAACGCCAGACGAAGCTCGTCGAGTTGCTCGCGGTAGATATCCAGTTCTTCAAGCAGCGCGCGACGATTGGCTAGGCAGATATCGCGCCACATTTCGGGGTGGCTGGCGGCAATCCGGGTGAAATCACGAAAACCGGAGGCCGCAAAAGTAAAGAAGAGATCGGCGTCTTCACGCACCGCAAGATCATGGACCAGCGCGTAGGAAAGCAAGTGTGGCAGATGGCTGACTGCCGCAAAAACACGGTCGTGGGCTTCCGGGGTCAGTTCATAGATATCCGCACCGCACAGCGACCAGGCGCGCTTGATGTGGTCAAGCGTATCGTCGCTGTTCTCGGGCAACGGCGTGACCACCACTTTTTTACCTTGATACAAATCCCAACGCGCTGCCGACGGGCCGCTATTT
>Ga0209480_10003154_pt1 | contig 10869 bp, 11 predicted proteins | sample JI61114C2DNA_FD_187501 | JGI IMG/M metagenome (GOLD analysis project Ga0209480, IMG submission 187501) | Wastewater effluent complex algal communities from Wisconsin, to seasonally profile nutrient transformation and Carbon sequestration -... | ecosystem: Engineered > WWTP > Effluent > Algae...
GGCAGGGAACTTGGCGCGGATCAGGTCGGCCTCATTGCCCATGCAGCCGGTGACGATCACCCGGCCGTTCTCAGCAATCGCCTCGCCAATTGCGGAGAGGCTTTCCTCCTTGGCGCTGTCGAGGAAGCCGCAGGTATTGACCAGCACCACGTCCGCCCCAGCATAGTCGGGCGACATGGCATAGCCATCGGCCCGCAGCCGGGTGAGGATCCGTTCGCTGTCGACCAGAGCTTTGGGGCAGCCGAGACTGACCATGCCGACGCGTTTTTGCTGGGGGATTACCGTTGCCATCGCGCCGGGCCCTACACTTGTAAGAGCCGAAGCGCTAGGGTGGGCACCAAGGAGCAGCACAATGGGTTCGATGGACTGGGTGACGGTAATCGCAGCGGCATGCGGCGGGGCAATCGTGCTGTGGCTGTTCTGGCGCGGGCGGCTGCCAGTTTGGGGCTATGGGCTGGCGTTCGTCCCGGCGGCGATGCTGGGCCATGCTTTGGCGCGGATCGGTGCGGAGAAGCTGGCGGTGAAGCCCTGGCTGTACTTCATGCAATCGGGCGGGCTGGCGTTGGCCTTTGTGCTACCGGCGCTGTGGATGCTGGGCCTGCGCAGCGGTGCAGCGAAGCGCGATTTGGCCCGCGACAGCGCCGCCTTCGTGCTGGCCTATCTGGCGATGGGCGCAGTGTTCTACTTCTTGGGCTGAGCAGCCTTCACCTTCGACAGGAACTTGACCGGATCAAGCGCCACGCGGTTCTTGCGGACCTCAAAGTGGAGCTGGGGTTCGGTCGCCATGCCGGTTTCGCCGACTAGACCAACGCGCTCGCCAGCCTTGACCTCGTCACCTTCCTTAACGGTGACTTTGGACAGGAACGAATAGGTGGTGGTCCAACGGCCACCGTGGAAGACGATCACGGTCAGGCCGTAGTCTTCAGGGCCTTGCCCCGCGAAGATCACCTTGCCCGCCGCAGAGGCGCGGACCGCAGTGCCTTCGGGCGAGAGTAGATCGATCCCTTCGTGCGGGCCGCCCTTGGCCTCAACGCCAGCGAAGGAACGGCGGACTTTGCCGGTAAGCGGCCAGGCGAACTTCGGGGCAGGGGTATCGGCCAGAGCAGCTGTGCTGGCACTGGGCGAAGGGCTTGGCACTGGCGTGGCGGCAGGGGTGGCAACCACCACCTTGGACGAAATCGTCGGGATTGCTAGCTTCTGCCCGGTCTTAACCGGATCACCGACTTTCAGCCCATTGGCTGCGGCGATCGAAGACCATGGCACGCCATAGTCGAGCGCAATCGAAAAGCCGGTCTCGCCATCCTTCACGGTGTGGCTGCGGCGACGCGGGATCACCAGCTTCTGCCCGGCGCGCAGGGCATAGGGTTCTTTGAGGCCATTGGCTTCGATGATCAGCACGCGGGGCACTTCGGCGCGGACGGCAATCCCGCCCAGCGTTTCGCCCGGTTTGACCACGTGGGTCGTTTCAGTCTTGGGATCAGGCGCCTTTGCCTCTTGCGCCAGCAAAGGCGCGGCTGCGATCAACGCCAGACCAAGGCCGAATGCCCACTTCACCCGCCGTACCGTCCGGCAAGTTCGGCCAACGAGGCGTCGTGGGTCAGGTCCAATTGCAGCGGGGTCACTGAAACGTATCCATCCTGAATGGCCTCCAGGTCGCTCGCATGGCCGGGCGTATGCTCGATCCCATGCAGGCCGAACCAGAAGTAGCGATAGCCCCTTGGATCGGTTCCTTCAACCACTGATCCGCGCGCATAGTCATGAAATCCTTGGCGAACTACGCGGATGCCCTGAACCTGATCGGCCGGAATTGCCGGGAAGTTGATATTGACCAAGGTGCGCGGGGCGAACGGCAGGCCGAGCAACGGCGCGATCGCCTTGGCCCCCCATTGCTCGGCGGCGGCGAAGGGAACGCTGTCGCCCATACCTTCCTTGGCATAGACCTGGCTCAGCGCGATCGAGCGGATCCCCGCCAGTGCGCCTTCGATCGCGGCGCTGACAGTGCCCGAATAGGTCACGTCGTCGCCCAGATTGGCTCCGCGATTGATCCCCGAAAGGATCAGATCGGGCCGCTCTGGCATCACCGTGCGCAGTGCCATCATCACCGAATCGGTCGGCGTGCCCGATACGGCAAAGCGCCGCTCGGAATACTGCCGCAGCCGCACCGGACTGCCGAGCGTGAGCGAATGGCCCGCACCTGACTGCTCTTCCGCCGGGGCGACGATCCAGACGTCATCGGAAAAAGTCCGCGCGATCTTTTCCAGCACTTCAAGGCCGGGGGCGTGGATGCCGTCATCGTTGGTCAGGAGAATACGCACTAGGCTGGCACCAGTGCAGTGATCCCACCCATATAGGGCAGCAGCGCGGTGGGGACGGTCACCGAGCCATCCTCTTGCTGGTAGTTCTCCAGCACCGCCACCAGCGTGCGGCCCACCGCGAGGCCCGAACCGTTTAGGGTGTGGACGAATTCGGTGCCCTTTGCGCCTTCGGGCCGATAGCGGGTGTTCATCCGCCGGGCCTGAAAATCGCCGCAGTTGGAGCAAGATGAAATCTCGCGGTAAGTGTCCTGCCCCGGCAGCCAGACCTCAAGGTCATAGGTTTTACGCGCGCCAAAACCCATGTCGCCGGTGCAGAGCAGCACCTTGCGATAGGGCAGTTCCAGCGCCTCGAGGATCGATTCGGCGGCTTTGACCATCCGCTCGTGCTCGGCATCTGATTCCTCTGGCCGCACAACACTCACCAGTTCACATTTTTCGAACTGGTGCTGGCGGATGAACCCGCGGGTATCTTTGCCCGCCGCCCCGGCTTCGCTGCGGAAACACAGCGTAAGCGCGGTCATCCGCAGCGGCAATGCGGCATCGTCAAGGATCTGGCCCATAACCGAACTGGTCAGGCTGACTTCGGCAGTCGGGATCAACCAGCGGCCGTCGGTGGTGCGAAACGAATCCTCGGCGAACTTGGGCAATTTGTCGGTACCGTACATCGCTTCGTCGCGGACCAGCACCGGGGGGTTGCATTCGGTATAACCGTTTGCGGTGGTCTGATGGTCGAGCATGAACTGTCCCAACGCGCGTTCCAGCCGCGCCATCTGCCCGCGCAGAAAGGTGAAGCGCGCACCGGAAATCAGCGCCCCGGTTTCGAAATCGAGACCAAGGACAGGGCCGAGATCGGCGTGTTCCCTGGGGGCGAAGTTGAAGCTACGCGGGGTGCCCCAGCGGCTGACTTCGACATTGTCCGCCTCATCCGCGCCTTGCGGCACATTGGCGGCGGGCAGGTTCGGGATGATCGCCAGAACGTCGCTCATCCGCTGGGTCAATTCGCGTTCGTCAGCTTCCAGCGCGGGGAGCGTATCTTTAAGGCTGGCGACTTCGCCTTTCAGCCGATCCGCCTCTGCCGCATCGCCTTTGCCCATTGCGGCGCCAATCAGCTTGGAGGCTTCGTTGCGGCGGTTCTGTGCTTCCTGCATCCGGGTTGCGACGGCCCGGCGCTCGGAATCGAGCGACAGGATCGCAGCGGACTGAGCGGCAAGACCCCGCCGCGCCAGACCGGCGTCGAAAGCTTCAGGGTTTTCGCGGATGAATTTGATGTCGTGCATGGTGGAGGCGCTATGCCGCCTCGCGCCGTCACGTGCAACTCTCACCCGCCGTCATCCTGAACTTGGTTCAGGATCCATTTCGCCGCTCAAACCGGAGCGCAGTCATTCGCTCAGTCTCACCAAGCGGCGATGCAACATTTCCGTTCGTCGCTCCGGTCAAACCGCACGATGGATCCTGAAACAAGTTCAGGATGACGGAGTGTTTGGGGTTGTGGTGCTTGGCGATGGTGGGCGCGGCAGGGATTGAACCTGCGACCCCACCCGTGTGAAGGGTGTGCTCTACCACTGAGCTACGCGCCCATTCGCGGGTTCGGCGCCAGCAGGGCCGATGCGAATGAAGGCGGGCCATTAGTCCGCCTCGCGCGAATTGACAAGACTGCAAAGCGGGGTAGTGCAGCGCGCCATGAGCGAAGAAAACACCCCCGAAGCCACGCCCCCCGTTTCCGGCGCCGCAGATGTCCCGCCCGATCGGATCGCGATCAGCCCGCGCAGCCCGTTTTTTGACGAGGACAAGCTGATGCGCGGCATCGGCATCCGTTTCAAAGGCACGGTCCGCACCAATATCGAGGAATATTGCATTTCCGAAGGCTGGGTGCGGGTTCAGGCTGGCAAGACCATGGACCGCCATGGCCAGCCGCTGACGCTGAAGCTCAACGGCCCGGTCGAAGCCTGGTACGAAGATCTGGGCGAAGGCGCGCCCGTCGCGAAGGCTTAATCCTCCCCGGCACGGGGAGGGGGAGGATCACCACTTCATCTTGCGTTTGATGATATCGCCGATCGGATCGCGGCTGGGGGCAGCTTTGGCGGCGCCGGCAGGCTTTGCCAGCTTTTCGCCCGGCTTTGGCTTGGCCGGATAGATAAAGCCTTGCACCGGCCAATGCGATCCGCCCAGCGCCTGCAGCGGCGCGTACCAGACCCGCACCGCTGACCAGTCGTTGGCTTCGGACACGTCGACCACTTTGACATTGTCCTCAATCTGGCCGCGGCGACCGTTAATCACGCTCCAGTTGGAATGGCGGATCAGGATCGTGCGGCTATCGACGATCCGGCTGACCGCTGCGACATGACCAAGCGTGGAGCCGCCGCTGGGCTTGAGCGCCATGACCGCACCAACTTTGGGCCGGAATCCACGGGCATAACGCCCTTCGGCCTGACCCCACCAGGTATGGGCATCGCCATAGATCTGGATGCCCGTCACCCGGCGGGCATAGGGTACGCATTGCAGATAGGGCGGCAGGCGTGGGTTATCTTCGGCGTCAACTTCGGCCCGATCGGGCAGCGAGATTCGCGCGGAAACCGGCGCTGTGAAGAGCACGGCGAAGGCGGCGGCAAGCAGAAGATGGCGAGAGTTCATGCCATGGTGATGCACCAGCCATGGTTATGGCCAGCCTGCTCAGTGTGGTTAACAGCGCGGCAAGGATTTGCCGGAGTTCTTGCAAAAATTTGCCGCCCGGCGCAGGGCGGCGCCATGGCCCTCCCCCAAGTCATCATCATCGGTCGTCCCAACGTCGGAAAATCCACACTGTGGAACCGGCTGGTCGGCAAGAAACTCGCACTGGTCGATGATCAGCCGGGGGTGACGCGCGACCGCCGGTTTGGCGAAGCGCACCTGCTGGGGCTTGATTTCACCATCGTCGATACCGCCGGGTGGGAAGACGAAGACGCCAACACCCTGCCGGGCCGGATGCGCGCCCAGACCGAAGCCGCACTGGTCGGCGCGTCGGTGGCATTGTTCGTGATCGATTCGCGCGCCGGGCTGACCTCGCTCGACGAGGAAATCGGCCGCTATCTGCACGAAAGCACGGTTCCGGTGGTGGTGATTGCCAACAAGGCCGAAGGCAAGGCTGGCGATCACGGGGTCTATGAATCGTTCGCGCTGGGCTTTGGTGATCCAATCCCGTTCTCAGCCGAACACGGCACCGGGATGGCTGATCTGTTTGAGGCGCTGTTGCCGCTGCTCGAAGGCGACAAGTCTGAAGAAGACGAGTTCGAACCCTTTCCTGAAGAGGACGAGGAAGACGAAGAGGTCCTCAACAAGAAGCCGCTCAAGCTCGCCATCGTCGGGCGGCCCAATGCCGGCAAGAGCACGCTGATCAACGCGCTGCTGCAGGAAGACCGGTTGCTGACCGGGCCTGAAGCCGGGATCACCCGCGATTCGATTGCGATCGAATGGGAATGGACCGATCCCGCCACCAGCGAAGTCCGCCCGGTTCGGCTGATCGATACGGCGGGGATGCGCAAGAAAGCGCTGGTGGTCGACAAGCTGGAAAAACTGGCTGTTGCCGATGCTCGCCACGCGGTTGATTTTGCCGAAGTGGTGGTGCTGTTGCTCGACGCCACGCGCGGGCTTGAGCATCAGGACCTCAAGATCGCCTCGATGGTGATCGAAGAGGGCCGCGCGCTGATCGTGGCGATCAACAAATGGGACGTCGCTGAAGACGCCTCGGGCTTGTTCAACGGGGTCAAGGCGGCGCTGGAAGACGGGCTGAGCCAGGTCAAGGGCCTGCCGGTTCTGACGCTTTCGGCGCGGACTGGAAAAGGGCTCGACACCCTGATCCAGACCGCGTTCGAACTGCGCGCCGCCTGGTCAAAGCGCGTGCCGACTGCGCTGCTCAACAAGTGGTTTGACGAGGCACTGGCCAAGAACCCGCCGCCCGCCCCCGGCGGCAAGCGGATCAAGCTGCGCTATATTACCCAGGCCAAGACCCGCCCGCCCGGCTTTGTGCTGTTCGGGACCAGGCTGGACGCGCTGCCCAACAGCTATCAGCGCTATCTGGTGAATTCGATGCGCCGTGATCTGGGCTTTGACGCGGTGCCGGTGCGGCTGATGCTGCGCAGTCCTAAGAACCCGTTCAAGAATTAACCCTAGATCTCTGACAAAGCCTCCTCCCGGCGTCTTCCCGGGGTAGATAGGACGCACCAGCCGATCTCGCTTTCAGGGCGGGGCGTTAGGAGGCTTGGCCGTTCGTCCCGCCGTACCCATGCAGCGTCGAGTTCGGCCCGGTGTTTTGTAATAGACCGTTCCCGAACGGCCCGGTCCGGGATCACGAGATCGCGCCGTTCGATTTCCGTGCCATCATCGCGAACTATCACCAGTGTCCACCGGTCAGACCGACCGAGCTTCGCAAGTTGCTCATCGCCTGAGAAGAAGACCGTACTACTGGTCGTGCCGCGCTTAGCCCCTTTGGCACCGAGTATTCTTGCCGAGGTCAGCAATTTTCCGTCAGCAAACAGGAATGCCCAGATTCCTTGAGTGCCGATTGTTTTGCGTGGGTCGATATCGATCCAGAGCAAGGAATCGGAAAACGAAAACGGGAAGACTTTGGGATGATGCGCCCAGTTGGCGCGCAAGCCGTTGCCCTGCAAATGGTGTTCTTCGCGCAGCAACTTCCCATCGGTTGAAACGAAGCGGACCAAGACGCTGTGAAAGCCATCCGGCTTGATCGTGAAAGACTGATCGCATTGCCACCAGCTATCCTTGTCCGCTCTTTGGCGTGCCAAAGCCGGGTTGGAAGCTATCAGGCTCAGTAAGGCAAAGGCTGCTCCTGCCACGAGGATTCGATGCTTCATGTCAAACGCCTCCTGAAAGCCAGAATACGCCACTCCGTCAAACAGCGCCACAGCCATTCGAGCGGGCCTTGGCGGAAGCGCGCGAGCCACGGTTGGCTCCACGCCAGCATCAGCGCCCACGCGGCGATGACCGCCAGCCATTGCCCGGCAGCACCGACTTGCCCGAACAGGCCCAGCCCCCAGCCATAGAACAGGGCGCACATCATCACGGTGCAGGCGATGTAGTTGGTGAAGGCCATGCGGCCTGCGGCTTCGAGGCGCTGACCGAGGGCCGATGCCAGAAAATACGGCGCGGCCAGTGCCAAACCCGCGGCATAGCCCAGTGCAGTCAGCAGGTGCGGAAAGCTGAGTCCGTATCCGATCGCCAGATGCATCGCGAATTCGGGATAGCCGCGCGGGTGGGCCCAGAGTGCGAACAGCAGGGTCAGGCCAAGCCCCAGCCCAGTTCCGCCAATCGCCAACTGACTCAACCTGTGCCGGGTCCACCCACCAGAGAAGAAGCCGGTTTTGAGCAAGGCCATGCCGATCATCATGTAGCTGAGCGTTTCGCCCCAGACATTCGCCAGCATCGCGATCGGATAGGCCGGGTGCTGGCGCTGGCGGGCGACGACTTCCATGCTCCATGACGACAGGCTGACCTGCGCGTCGACACCATCCTCCCGGCGCTTCTCGGTGACCAGCTTGGTGTGATTGGCCAGTTCTGCCGGACTGGCAGTACCCGCTGCGACCCGCTCTTCGCGCAGTGCGCTGGAAGCCCAGCTCAGGCTACCCCAGGTCTGCCAGACAGTGAACAGCAGCAGTGCGATCACCACCAGTTGCAGTGGCGGTGTGCGACGCAGGATCAGCGCGCCGAGGCCGACGCAGCCATAAAGGAACAGAATATCGCCGTCCCACAACAGCAGGAAATGCAGCCACCCCAGCAGCGCAAGCCATAGCAGGCGGCGAATCTGCAGCTCGGCCCCCTCGCGCCCAACCTGGTTCTGGCGTTCGACAAACAGCAACAGGCTGGCCCCGAACAGGATCGAGAACAGCGCGCGCATCTTGCCTTCGAAGAAGACCAGCGTGACGCCAAAGGCCCAGTTGTCGGCGGTGGTGCCGGGGGCGGGCAAGTTCGGTGAATAGCCCGCTCCGGTCGGCGCGGCAAAGCTGGTGATGTTGACCGCCAGGATACCCAGCACGGCCACCCCGCGAATCAGATCAAGGGTGTGGATCCGGACAGGCGGGCTTTCGGGCACCCGTCAGCCTGAAATGGCGACGCATTCGAACCCGGCGGCCTTCAGCTTGGCACAGGCGCCTTGCGCTGCGGCCTGGCTGGCAAAGCCGCCCGCTTGCAGTTTGGTCACCGCCCCAGCTTTGACATTGAGGCGCGAGTGCCCAGCCAGTTCGGGGCGAGCCTTGATCCGGTTCCACAGTGCATCGGCGTTGGACATTTGCCCGAATGCGCCGAGCTGAATGCGCCACTTACCGGTTGCCGCTGGAGCGGGGGTAGGAGCAGGACGCGGCGTTGTGGCTGCCACCGAAGGCGGCACGCTGGTGTGGACCTTGACCGGTGTCGGAGCAGGTGCGGGTGGCGAGGTGCGCCGGGTATAGTCGGCCCCGGCGGTGGCGGGGCTATCGGTCCCGGCCACGCGGCCTGCGGCGCTGACCGCATCACCGGCTGAGGCCATGGTTGGCGCTCTGGTCGGAGCAGGAGTCGGCGCTGGTCCGGTTGGCACCTGTGTACCCAGATCGACTGACGCCATCTGGCGGGCGCGGGTCGCATCGGCCTGCGCCTGCAGCTCTCCCGCCATCGCAACGCCCTGCTGGCGTTGGTCAAGCGGGATATGTTCGTCCATCTGCTGCAGCGCCGGTCCGGCCTGCGGCAAACCTTGCTGACGCGCGAGGCTGAGCAGGGCATAGGCCCTCGGCCAGTCCTTCGGCACCAGATCGCCGTTGAAATGCGCGATCCCCAGCAGATATTGCGCGCGCGGATCGCCGCGATCGGCGGCAGCGCGAATAAAGGGAAGGGCGCGGTTCTTCTCGCCGCGCTGGAACAGCAGCAGGCCATAATTATCGCTGGCCTGCAGATGGCCCAGCGCAGCGGCCCGCCCGAACAGCTCTTCGGCCTTAGCCAGATCCTGCGGCACGCCCTTGCCCAGCTTGTAGGCCTGGCCCAGGTTGAACATTGCGTCGACATCACCCTTGGTGGCTGAAGCCTGCCATTCCCGCACCGCCGTGGGGAAGTCCCCCCGGGTCCAGGCATCGACCCCGGCCTTGGTATCGGCCTGTGCCGGAGCGGCAAGAATCGCCCCGGCAGCGGCGGCTAGTGCGGCGATCAAGATTTTGCGGCCCATCGAAAAATTCCCGTCTCTGAACGCCCAGCCTTAGGCTTTACCGGCACCAGAATGTGCTGGGCCCGTCGGCTGGGCAGAACTGCCTAGTAAAGTGACATAGTAAACGCAGCTTTAGCAATGGATTAATCGACCGCGAAAAGTTGGCTGAAAGGCCCCCACGCGATGCGGCGTTAACTCAAAATTAGGAACGATCTGCGATCCCCGCCGTCAACTCCAATTGGGTTTGTTGCATTTTCTTAGGGGGAATGGCTTTGCGAGTACTGGCTTTGGCATCACAGAAGGGCGGATCGGGCAAGACCACCTTGTCCGGGCACCTTGCTGTGCAAGCCCAGCGGGCGGGCGCGGGTCCGGTCGTCCTGATCGATATCGATCCGCAAGGTTCGCTGGCCGATTGGTGGAACGAGCGTGAGGCAGAATTCCCCGCCTTTGCCCAGACTACCGTTGCGCGGCTCGCCGCCGATCTGGCCGTGCTGCGCCAGCAGGGCTTCCGCCTTGCAGTCATTGATACACCGCCTGCAATCACTATGGCGATCCAGTCGGTGATTTCGGTTGCCGAACTGATTGTCGTTCCAACCCGCCCCAGCCCGCACGATCTGCGTGCCGTTGGTGCCACGGTCGATCTGTGTGAACGCGCTGGAAAGCCGCTGATCTTCGTGGTCAATGCTGCCACGCCGAAAGCCAAGATCACCTCAGAAGCCGCTGTCGCGCTGTCGCAGCACGGCACTGTTGCACCCATCACATTGCATCACCGTACCGATTTTGCGGCCTCGATGATTGACGGCCGTACCGTGATGGAAGTCGATCCAGGTGGCCGCAGTGCCGCTGAAGTCACATCACTGTGGAACTACATTTCGGACCGGCTCGAAAAGAATTTCCGCCGCACCGTATTCGCTGCGCCGACCAGCGTTACCAGCACCCAGGGCGTCCACCGCCCGGCCGGAGGCTTCGGCCGCCGCGTCGCAGGTTCCTAAAGGAGCGTGCGGGGCATGAGCGATCTCAAACCTGTTGCTTCGCTGAACCCGAAGCTGCTCGCCCGCAAAGGCGGCGCCCGCCCAGCGATGCGCGCTGCGATGAGCGCTCTGGCGGTATCGCAGGACGTTTCGCACGACGATCTCGGCTGGAACGACATGGGCCATGAAGAGGGCGGCGAAGTTGTTTCGATTCATGGCGATATGGCCTTGCCAGAAGTGGTCCGCCAGCAGCGCGCGCTTTCGCACCGCGTCGCCAAAGAGCGTCGTTCTGCGCTGCAGGATGGCCGCCGGGCAGCATTTACGCTGCGGCTCGATGCCGAACGCCACCTCAAACTGCGTCTCGCTTGCACCATCAAGGGCCGCAGCGCCCAGACATTGGTGACCCAGGCGCTCGATAGCCTGC
>Ga0209480_10003155_pt1 | contig 10868 bp, 9 predicted proteins | sample JI61114C2DNA_FD_187501 | JGI IMG/M metagenome (GOLD analysis project Ga0209480, IMG submission 187501) | Wastewater effluent complex algal communities from Wisconsin, to seasonally profile nutrient transformation and Carbon sequestration -... | ecosystem: Engineered > WWTP > Effluent > Algae...
TGGGACGTGAGGTGGACATCAACGAAGTTAAGGACCGGCTGCGGGTGGAGCTGGCGAACTTGTTCGATGTGGAGATGGTTCCTTCGTGAGCCACAGGATCTCTTCGTGACCGCACTGTCCTACTGAGGCTTTCGGCGCGGTCGGTAGAACTTGGCCTTCCCGTTCACAGTTACGCTTACCGTGTTCCCGTCCGGATCCGTGTAGCTGTACTTCTTGAAAAAAAATTCGGTACGGACCACCAACTTCTTGCCTTCCCAATTCTGATGAAGTACGTTGAAGGACACACCCGGGACCATGATCGCATCCACGATCGCCGTGTGCTGCAGACTGACCGGCCCGACGCCATCGCCCAGCCATTTCGCACCGTCCAAAGGCCTGTACATGTGCTTGTCAAACCCGTATCCAGCAAGGAACTGGATGATGTCGCCGGGAACGACGGACCCCAATTTGACCTCATCGCCCCATACATAGTTCACCGTACCTCCGATCTTGGCTCCGTGGATGTCGGTGGATGTCACAGCTCGCGCGTCGATCAACGCTTCCTCCGCTAAGGTCCAGCATTCCCCATTTCCGACTATCTGCCCCTTCTGCTTGCGGGCGAATTCGATCACCCGTTGTCCTTCTGTGCTCATTCGCGGTCATCCGGCCCGTATGGGATCCGAGGTCGCAAAGTACTTGGCCTTCCGCGAAACCCACGAGGGTAGCCCCAACTACATTCGCGACATGCGCTTCATACGCAAACTCCTCCTCTGGCTCATCGGAATCATCGCCCTGCTCATCGCGCTCTGCTACGCCACCGGCAACGGCCATATCGTGAAGGGCGTGCGCTACACCTACCTCATCGGCCGCGCCGGGCCCGAGATCGATGACCGCGACTTCTTCCCCAGCGCGCCGATACCCGCGGTTGCTCCGCAGCCTTGGCCCCAAGGAAAACGCTACGGCAGCTTGAAGTTGAGCGCCGACCAGGAAGCGACGCTGGCGAAGAACCATACCGTCGGCTTCGTGCTGATCCAGAACGACAGCCTGATCCACGAGGAATACTGGAACGGTTGGAACGGGGACAGCGTGAGCAATTCATTCAGCGTGGCCAAGAGCTATGTGAGCGTGCTCACCGGCATCGCCATGAAAGAGGGGAAGATCGCCAGCCTGATGGACCCGGTGGGCAAGTACCTGCCGGAGTTCGAAAGTGACACCTGCCACAAGCGCATCCTGCTCTACCACCTGCTCACGATGAGCACGGGGCTCGACTGGAGCGAGAGCGGAGCCAGCCCGTTCAGCGATAACGCCAAGGGTTACTACGGTAGCGATGTGCGCGAACTGGCCCTCTCCCAACCGTGCAAGCAGGCGCCGGGTATCGACTTCGACTACATCAGCGGCAGCACGCAGATCATGGCCGAGGTGCTGGAGAAGGTCTACGGCCAGAACATCGATGCGCTTACCCGCGAGAAACTTTGGGAGCCGCTCGGCTGCGAGCATCAGGCCTTCTGGGGCAAGGACCGTGAAGACGGTGACTTCAAGACCTTCTGCTGCCTCTACGCCACAGCGCGCGACTTCGGGCGCATCGGTCAATTGTACTTGGACAGCGGTATGTGGAAGGGCCGCGAGATCGTGCCGCGTGAATACTGGCAAGCGAGCATCACAGCCGCGCCGCTCAAAGACCGGGGCCAACCCAACAAGCGCTACGGCTACTTCTGGTGGCTGATGGAACTGGACGGAAAGCCCGTGTACTACTGCCGCGGTTTCCATGGCGAGTACGTGGTGGTGGTCCCCCACGAGCGCCTGGTGATGGTGCGCACGGGCATGAAGTGGGAGGAGAAGAACGCCGAAGGGCATCCACAGGACGTGATGGACTACATCCGCATCGCGCGGGAGCTGGCGCGGGGAAAGGCCGAAAGCTGAGGTGTGAAGTGTGGGGTGTGAAGTGTGAACTTTGCCCGACCTCACAGCCCACACCTTCCCCTTCACACCCCACTCCTGATGAAGAAGGACATCATCCCCCCGAAAGTCGAAGGGGTGAGCATGGCCGTTGTGCGCGAAGCCGATGAGGACGGCGAGCAAGCGTGGTACGTGTACCTGATCAACGAAAAGGACGCCACGCTGGAGAACGTGCTCATCAGCTCCACCGGCTACGGCGAGATCGACGGCGAGCATCGCGCCACCAGCGAGATGCGTCATTATCTGGAATCGCTCGGGGCGAAAAGCTGGGCCCGCATCGAGCTCATCGTGGAAGACGTCTTCGGCCTCAGCAACCAGTACTGGCTGAGCTTCTACATCGATGGCAACATCCACGACAAGAAGTACATCTTCGTCGCCGGCAGCATCCACGAGGAGCACTTCACCAACCTGCCGCTGATGAACAAGCGCGGGGTGTTGATACAGTGAGTAAGTTCGGGGTTCAGGGTTCGGGGTTCCGCAGCGCGCAAGCCGTTGTTGGGACCGAACCCTGAACCTCGAACCCAGAACCTCGCCCCACCATGCGCCCCGAGCACGCCCGCGACCTGTCCCGCATCCTGTTTCTCGACATCGAGACCGTGCCGATGGTGTCCGACTATTCCGGGCTCGATGAACGGACCGCGAAGCTCTTCGCCGAGAAGACCCGCTGGGAACAGGAACGCAATGGACGCACTGCCGAGGAGCTCTGGGGAGAGCGCGGCGGGATCCTCGCGGAGTTCGGCAAGATCGTCTGCATCGGCGTTGGCAGCTTGCACAAGGACGGAGGCGAATGGAAACTGCGCGTTGCCTCATTCCATGGCGACAGTGAATACGACCTGCTCACGCGTTTCTGTGATATGCTCAGCAAGCACTACAACACGGACGACCATTGGCTCTGCGGCCACAACGGCAAGGAGTTCGACTTCCCTTGGATCGCGCGACGGTGCATCGTACACCGCATCGCCCTTCCCCATTTGCTCGACATCGGTGGTCTGAAGCCTTGGGAAGTCGGCCACTTGGACACCATGAACCTGTGGAGCTTCGGGGACCGGAAGAACTTCACATCGTTGGCGCTGCTCACACACATACTGGGCATCCCCACACCGAAGGATGACATCAGCGGAGCTGATGTGGCGCGCGTGTACTACGAAGGCAAGGACTTGGAGCGCATCGCCGCGTACTGCAAAAAAGACGTGGTGGCCACGGCCCAGCTCTTCCTCCGGCTCACCGGGAAGCCGCTGATCCCGGAAGGGAACATCGCACTGGTGTGACCGGCTTTTCCGCTCGTAGAGGCCCTACGGGCAATGATCGCTCGCCTTTTCCGTATGGGCTTCGCTTTCTTTGAGCGACCCTTCGCAGAGCTACGGAGCACAACGAATGACCCGACCGCGACGAATCGTGATCCTGATGCTGCTGGCCAGCACTGGTCTTTTCGTGGGCGGGGCGGCCGTGCTGGTGTTCACCGTGCCCTCGTTCAAGCTTGCCGTGAAGGAGAGGTGGCATCGGTGGTCGTGCCCGGATGTTCCTGAAACCCGGTCCGAGCGTTCCGTTTCCAGCGACAGCACCATCGCGTACGAGGACCCCTTCCCCTTCTGCGGACGGTTCGCTCACAGGCAGCCCACACTGCTCTATGACTTCGAATGCCCACAGAGCACCTTCTTCACCCCAACGGACAGCGCATTCTCCGGGCAGGGTGTATTGAGCGGATACCGTCTATCGTCCGCTATCGTCCGCCGCGTGGGTGACGTGGCTGATCAACTCACATCGATCTCAGCGGGCTTCATGCTTAAATGTTCCAACCCGGCTCCGGATGTGCGCATCGTGATCCGTATCGACCACCCCGACGGAGTGCTGCGCGAGTGGAACGAGAAACGCCTGATCGCCACAGAGCACAAGCCGGAAATGTGGGAGCGCTTCAACTTCGAATGGATACTGCGCGACCTGTCTACAACTCCGGATGATCTCATCTCCGTGTTCGTCGTCGGTGATGACGAAGAGGTCCTGATAGACGACCTCAGTATCGTGTTCAGAAGCAGCCATCCCCTGCGACCAAGCATGCCGCATGCGTAGCCTCGTGATCCTGTTCGCGCTCTTGCTGGTCGCCTGCAGTGCTACCCGGAAGGGATCCGTGGTCTCGAACGTCTCTTGGTCGCTCACTCCCCATGAGGCCAATAACGCCCTCATCGAACTGACGATGGACCTGCCCATGGATCCGGGCCAAGCCCTCGTTGTGCCCAGCGCGCGACAAGCGGAAGGCGGCGCATTGCATGTGCGCTTCACGCTCACGGACCCATCAGCCATCGGCCAGCGCTTCCGCTACATGGTCTATTACCGCAACGAGACCTACGCATTCACTGATGGGGTGCTCGCCGAAGAGAACTTCTACGGCGGTTTTTCCGATGGCTTCCACCTGAGCGGGCCAGTGGCCGTCGATGGGCTTCTGGTGGAAGACCGAATCTCGGTGCGCGCCGATCCACGCGAAGAGTTCGCCGGTGCTCCTTGGGCGCGTAATCCCCGAACCGGGCGTTACTCCTTGCTCATCGTCGCACTGCCGGATCGATCGTTCAACGAACGCCCCTTGCCTGCGGATATACTGGACCTGCGTACCCGAACGAACCCGCACTTCACAGAACCCTATGTGTTCTGGCTGAGCGGTCCCGGAAGACGCCGGGACGACGCCTCGGTCCTGGTCGTGCCCGATGTGCTGGCACTGTCCGTCGACCTCGACCCCACGAAGGGCGTGCTCGGTTGCTGTGGCGAAGCACCCGTGTTCGAGGCCTTCATCCACCACCTGGATACGAACGCACGCTTCGATAATATACCGCTCATCGCCGACGTGATGGACAATGTCTTCACACGTACGATGTATGACAGCCTGCTCTGCTTCACCCCGAAGGACGCGTTCGTGAACACGACGCCTTACGTGGCGGCATCCCCCTGCGCCAACATCGGCCTGGACAGCACCGCCAAGGCCTTGGAGATCCGTAACCCCGCGGCGACGAACGAACGGCGGCGCAAGGAACAAACCGGCGTACGCGCGCGCCATGCGTTCACCTACGGACGCTACCACATACACGCCCGGCTTTCCCCTTTGCTCAACGACAGTGACCTATGGAACGGCCTCACCAACGCGATCTGGCTCATCGGTACCGGGGCACCGGGCGCGTTGCGAAGGCCGTGTGACGGTGGCTATCTCTCCTACGCCTCGGACGGTGGTGAGACCCGCCGCGTACCGCGCACCAGCTACGCGGAGATCGATTTCGAGATCATGAAAGGCATGCCGATATGCCCAGAGCGCGCGTTTCCCCCGATCTACCCGCAACAGGTCGCGAACCCCAACGACAGGTCCGCTTGGTTACGGGTACTGCCCACCGAAGTGCTGGAACAACATGGTAAGGTCGCCGTGGCGTTGACCAACTGGGACCTCGCCTGCCCGGCGCCGCAGCGGTTCGGGATCGGCTGCCAGGACATCACGCTCGACGGACAGGTCTTCACCAGCCACCGCTGGGACAGCGGATACCGCGCTATCACCCAGAAGCGCATGGAAGCGGATGATGAGCTATTCGGACCGAACGGCTATTGGTTCGAGATCGACTGGCGGCCCACGGAGATCTTCTGGCGCATCGGTCCTTCCCCCGACAACATGCGGATCGTCGGTTACATGAACAGCTCCATGACCTCGATACCCGATGTTCCCATGTGGCTGGCGGTGACACAGGAATTCCACAATACGGCCTGGTGGCCGGGATCGCCCTACGAGCAGGGCGGTATTCCATTCCCCGCCAAGGACCTTGAAGGAAGGATCTTCGAAGTACGCGTGGACTAGCGTTTCAGAAGCGCCGCGCTACGACCCAGAAGGAGGCCTTGACGCCGGTTGGACCACGCGCATCCGTGGCAAGTTCCACCTCCACCCGGTACCGACCATTGTCTTCCGGTCTTTCGAGCATCAGGCCCTGCACGCAGGTGCTTCCTGCAGGGATGTCCGTTTCAAGTTCGGTGGCCAACCCCTGTTCCGCATAGAGGTTCCCCTCTTCATCGTACATCCGGTATCGCAGGCGCAAGGGACTGCCATCCGCGGACAAGGAACCCAACGTGGTCGCGGACCGGTTCATGATATGGAGATGCGCCAGCGTGTACCGGTCATGCAGCATGTGCACCACACTGTCCTCGGCGCTCATGCGGATAGCCGGCAAGGACGCCACGAGCACGCTGTCCGGAGTCGCCGAATTCACCTGCGTATACCCTTGCTCCCGGATCACGAAGTACGCCGGGTTCAGATTGTCCGAGGTGAACCACAACGGCATCCAATTGGGTCCCAAGAACACGTTCCCCCGGTGGTACACGGTGTCCAAGTGCGGCACCTCTGGCCCGCAGAACAGGGTAACCGCCTCTTCGGGCCGATGGCGTGCGCTGACCAGCGCGCTTTCGAACGCCAAGGGCCAACTTCCATAGGTAATGGACCAAGGCAACGACCGGTCGCTCACGATACCCTTCTGTACACCGCCGGACCGAAGGAAGTCCGTGAGCCGTACCAGATAGTCCACTTTCGCGCTCACCAAGTAGTGCCCCCTCCATACCTGCATGGCACCTATCAGCAGCACTCCGCCCAACACCACCCATCGGCCCTTCACGGCCAGCCGCGCAGTGATCGTACCCCACCGATCGGCGAGCACCACGCCCCATACCCAAGCGAGCACCGGGTAGTAATTCTCATAAATATTCGGGGCCTTGCCATCCCGGTCAGTGATCAGGATCAACATGACGAAGCCCGCGCTGAAGAGCCCGGCCCACGCCAGCAGCAGCCACTTCCGCTGCGCCAGCAATACGCCGGCACATGCACCGACGAGCAAAAGCAGCGACTTGAACTTCGGACCCTTCTGCAACAGATGCTCCGTGCTCGGCAATTCACCCAAACGTGTGGAATAGTGCAGGATGTCGGAGATAGAGGGCATGCGGCCCTGCTCGTACTCGGTGGCAGGCATCAATCCTGAGCGCACCGCATACCAGCTGAGGAGCACATAGGCCAGGAACAGGAACCGCCGCTGCCGGTACCGGCCGTGGGCGATGGCTTCGTACACCAACAAGAAGAACAACGGCAGTACCAACAACTGGTGGAAGAATCCGGCGCCCACGTTCACGATGAAAGCCGCGAAACCCCAGCGCCATGCGCCCACGTCGGTCTCCGCCTTCCAGCAGCGATCGGCCAGTGCCCATACCAGCAACAGAACGCTCAGACCCTGGTAGAGCTCACTGATGCCGAAATAGAACATGAGGTGGGATGCCGACACGAGCGCGATGGGCAGGGCGATCGCCGCGCGCCCATCCCGCAAGCGGAACGCGACCAGCCAGAACAACAGCAGATGCACGCCGATGATACTGATCGAGTACCCGCGAAGAACGGCTTCCAACGGAGCCTCGAGCCGGATGAGCACCAAGGGGACCACCTGCGCCAACCATGACCCGGCACGGCCCAGCGCCGCGTAGGGCATGCGCGTATCGATAAGCAACCAGGAGAAGAAGGCGCTGTCTTGTGTGGCCATCCGCTCCAGATAGAAGCGCCACGCGAGTACCAGCAACCAGCCGAGCAACAGAAGGCCCAGCACCCGCACCCCCCGTAACGACCCTCCTTCACCGAGCATGGAACAAGTATAGGCGCGGTCGCAGTGCGGAACGGCATGAATGCGCATCGCGTAGCATTGCCCCGTGATGAGGCTGTGGCGCTCCCCCTCCTTCCGCACTGTCCTGGTGCTCTGGACCGGCCTGTGCCTCGCATCCCTGTTTTGCCGTCCATTATTCCTCTTCGGTTGGGATTCGTTCGGATACCACCTCTATCTGCCCGCGTTGTTCCTCCACCATGATCCGCTCGTGCGTGACATGGCATGGGTGGAAGAAGCGCGCAACACTTACCAGACTTGGGGCGCCCTCTATCAGATCAGCACCCTTCCGGACGGGGCGCATGTTCCGAAGTACACCATGGGCCTGGCTGTACTCTGGGCCCCGTGGTTCCTTTTCGGTGATCTGTTCGCGCACCTGACCGGCGCGCCGACCGACGGCTATTCTGCACCATACCAAACGGCCGTGCAAGCCGGGGTACTCGTCTACCTTCTATGCGGTCTGTTCACGTTGCGCAAGGTGTTGCTAGCGCTGTTCTCCGAAGGTGTCACGAGCATCGCGCTGGCCTTGGCGTTGATCGCCACGAACCTGATCGACCAAGTGATCTCCGGCACAACGATGCCGCACCTGCCACTGTTCTGTCTGTATGCTTTCATCGTCCTGCTCACAAGAGAATGGAGCCTTGACCGAAGGCCGCGCAAGGCCCTCGCCCTGGCTGTGCCCATGGGCTTGGCCATACTGATCAGGCCCAGCGAAGCGGTATGTCTGCTGATCCCCCTCCTTTGGGGATCCGAGGGCGAACATGCCAACCCCTTCATCCGGGTGTGGCGGTTGCGGGGTCAATGGGGCCTCATCATCTGCATGCTTTTCATCATCGGTGTGCCCCAGTTCCTCTACTGGCATGCAGCGACCGGTCATTGGTTCGTGGACACGTACACGAACGCGGGGGAAGGCTTCGACCTGCTCGGCCCGCATACGTGGAAGTTCCTGTTCAGCTTCCGCAAGGGCTGGTACGTGTACACTCCGCTGATGCTGATGGCCACTGGCGGCATCTTCTTGTTGGGTCGCTGCGCGAAGGCCGCGTTCCTGCCAGTGCTGTGCTTCTTCCTGGCCAACCTGTACCTGCTTTCCAGCTGGTCGTGCTGGTGGTATGCCGAGAGTTTCGGCTCGCGCGCCATGGTCGGTTCCTATGCCGTGATGACCCTGCCGCTCGCTGCACTGCTCGAACGTGTGCTCGCTTGGCAACGGCCCTACCGATGGGTCGCTGTGGCCGCGCTCTTGTGCATCACCCTGTTGAACCTGTTCCAGTATTGGCAGTTCAAGCGCCTGCTCATCCATCCGTCACGCATGACGCGTTCGGCCTACCTCGCCGTGTTCGGCCGAACGGAACGTCCGGCGCACTTCAAGGAGCTGTTGCTCGTGGACCGTTGGCTCCCCGGCCCGCCGCGGGCACCTGACCCCTCGCGCTATGGGCGCAGGCAACTGCCTGCATCCATCATCGCCCCATCGCCATCGGACACGCTGATCGCCGACTCCTTGGGCGGTGCACCGCACCACGCATACATCCTGCGGGGCAAGGACACCTTCACGCCTGCCATACGGGTACCGTTCCACGCCCTCACCGCACGTGACCATGCTTGGGTGGAAGCGGAATGGCACGTGAAGGTCCCGGCGCGCCCGTTCGATGGCGGTTTCATCAACCACATGGAGCATACGGGCCTGAGCTATGCGTACGATGGCAAAGACCTCGATCCGTTCGATCCCGCACCGGGGGAATGGTCAACCATCCGCACATGGTACCTCACACCCGAGGTACGGTCCGTGGAGGACCACTTCGTCATCTACTTCTGGTCGCGGGACACGCTCCCTGTCCTCGTGGAGGGGCCGTACATCACCGTGCACGAGCCGCTCCACCCACTGGACTGAAGACAGGGGAAGGATACCTTGGTCGCTACAGCCGTTGGAGCGCACAAGACGGGTACCGCCCCCTCCGTTACCTTGGCCCGGACCCATGATGCCTTCGCGCACCGAGAAGCCCGACCACCTCATCGAATGGGCACTGTTCCTGCTCGTGGCGGTGGTCTCCTTGCAATGTGGTTGGCTCCTCCACAGTGCGAACCCCTATGAGTTCCTGCGCCATGGCGGGGATGCCCTCGGCTACTACCAATGGCTGCCCGCCGTGTTCATCGACCATGACGTGGACAAGATGTACTGGACCTACCAGATGGAGAACGGCCGCAGCATCAGCCTGTTCTCGTTCGGTGTGGCGCTCCTGCAACTCCCCTTCTTCCTCATCGGGCATCTATGCGCTGGCGGGTTCGGCTACCCTATGAACGGGTTCTCCTCTCCTTACGGCGTGGCCCAGCTCATCGGCATAGCTGGTTACGCCGGCGCCGGTTGTGTCCTCGCGTTCAGGCTCGCATGCCGCTTCAGCGACACGGTGAGCGCATTGCTCGCAGTGCTGTCGCTCTTCGCCGCCACCAACCTCTTCTACTACTGCGTGTACGACCCCACGATGTCCCACCTGTATTCGTTCTTCCTCGTGGGGCTACTGGGATATTGCACGCTCCGTCTGCTGGATGGACCGGCGGACCCCCCTCGCCCGGCACACGCCGCGCTCTTCCTGATCTCCACTTCGCTGATCGTGCTCGTGCGCCAATTGAACGCCGTGGTGCTGCTCTTCCCGCTCGTCATGGCGTGGCGTTCACCCGGCGGCATCAGGGGCTTCCTCCGCACCCTTGCCGCGCACCGGACGCTGGCGTTCAGCGCGGTGCTCATCGCAGCTGTTCCCTGGTTCCTGCAGATGTTCTATTGGCATCACACCACGGGCGACTTCTTCGTTTTCACTTACGGGAAGAAAGGCGAGAACTTCGACTTCGGAAGGATGGTGCCCGGCATGGTGATGGCCAGCGTGCGCAACGGATGGCTGGTGTACTCGCCGTTGATGATCCCCATGCTGGGCTACCTGCTCCTGTACGCATGGCGCGGGGCTTGGGCGGCCCGGGCTACCCTGCTCGTCCTGGTCCTCGTATGGCTCCTCTACAGCGCCTGGTGGTGCTGGTGGCTCGGCACCGGCTATGGGCATCGCGGGTTCGTGGACATCTACGCGTTGCTGGCCATTCCGCTGGCGTGGATGTTCAGGTCCATCCTTCAGCGCGGCTGGTCCGTTCGTCTGGTGTCCTGCCTCGTTCTGGTAGCGCTCTTCAAATTGAACTTCGGCCTCATGGAACGCTTCCAGTGGGACTGGTCCTGGGAGAACTGGAACTGGCAGCGCTACTTCGAACAGGTCAGCTCCGTGGTTACCGGGTGAACCCCGACTATCG
>Ga0209480_10003156_pt1 | contig 10868 bp, 14 predicted proteins | sample JI61114C2DNA_FD_187501 | JGI IMG/M metagenome (GOLD analysis project Ga0209480, IMG submission 187501) | Wastewater effluent complex algal communities from Wisconsin, to seasonally profile nutrient transformation and Carbon sequestration -... | ecosystem: Engineered > WWTP > Effluent > Algae...
GAAAACCGACCTGATAAGCCGCTCTTGCCCCGCCGCCCGTCATGATCAGTGCGGTTCTTGGTCGCCTTGCCTGAGCCGTGTTAGGCACGAGGGGTCAGTCTTCAGTCCGAAGCTGGCAGGTAAACCCGTGCTGGATCTGTGAATTCATCTTTCCCCCTCCGGTGTCTCGCCGGGTATTTGTGTCGTTGTGCGAGCAGTATAGGAGGATATTTTTGTTCACTCAATCCAGCTGGGTACGCCGGGCATCAGCCCAGCAGTTGGGCGTTTCGTAAAGACGAACTTGATCAAGCTGCAATTGATTGCCGTAGGTGTCGCGGTAGACCGCATCCAGGCATTCAAAAGCAATCCGGGCAAGGTTTTCTGCGGTCGGGACACGATCGAGAATGACGGTTTTGTGGTCAGGCAGCGAGTTCAGGAAGTCGACAATCGCCTTGTCGCCGGTAAAGGCGAGAAACGCGTGATCCCAGGCATCGACCAGATGCTGTTTGGCCAGATCCTTGACCTGCGAGAAATCCATCACCATGCCGTTTGCGGCGTCACCGGATTTGTCGATCACGTTGCCCGAGAGCGTGATTTCAATGGTGTAGCGATGCCCGTGCAGATGACGGCACTGGCTTTTGTGATCCGGGATGCGGTGCCCGGCATCGAATTCCAGACGGCGGGTGATAAACATGGGCTTGGTGCTCTTCAGAAAGGTTGCAGATTATACAATGCGGCATGCTTACCACTATTGATCACCGCCGGGACAGCGCCGGTCTGCTCTACGTCTATCCGGTCATTTCGCGTCGTGCCGGCGGGGTGTCGGTCGGCATCAATTTGAATACCAATAACGCCTGCAACTGGGCCTGTGTTTATTGTCAGGTAGAAAATCTGACGCGCGGTGGTCCGCCGCCGATTGATCTGGACCGGCTGGAAAGTGAGCTGAAGGGCTTTCTCGACGACGCTCTACACGGTGATTTCATGCAGCGCCAGGTGCCGCCGGAGGCCCGCCAGTTAATGGATATTGCCTTTTCCGGCAATGGCGAACCGACCAGTGCACCGGAATTCGCCGACGCGGTTGAGCGGGTCGCTTCGGTGCTTGAATCTTTTGCCTTGCGGGGCAAGTTGATGGTTCGACTGATTACCAATGGCAGCCTGATGCATAGGCCCGAGGTACAGCGTGGCATCAAGTTATTGGGCGAACTGGGGGGCGAGGTCTGGTTCAAGATTGATCGCGTTGAATCAGCGGATGCGGCCGAAGTGAATGGCGTGCCAATTCAGGTCGAGAAGATCGCGCGTCATCTCGAAATTTGTGCGGGCCTGGCATCCACCTGGGTTCAAACCTGCTGGTTTGCGCTGGATGGGCAGGCGCCGGGCACCTCAGCCCGCGAGGCTTATTGTGCTTTGTTGCAGCCGCTGGCCAGTCAATTGGCGGGCATTCATCTCTACGGTCTGGCTCGTCCCTCAATGCAGCCAACCGCGCCGCGGCTCAGCCGCTTGTCGTCTGCCGAACTGACGGCATTTGCTGAAGAGATACAAGAAAAAACGGGTATCCGGGTGATGGTTTCCCCGTAATACCCGTTGCTGCGGTCAACGGCTCAAATGAGCCGATTTCCTTGCCGTGGTTCAGGCTGCTTTTTTAGCGTGGCTGCGCGCCGATTTCTTCAGTGACTTGAACAGTTCCGGTTCTTGCGCCTTCAGATATTCAACGACATCCCAGTCTTCACGCTTGATCGATTTGATATCGATCTGCTCAACGTGCACCAATCGGAGCAGTTCGCGCACTGGTTTCGGCATGTTGCGGCCGCTTTCGTAGCGTGAGCCACCGCTCTGGGTAACACCCAGCGTGGACCAGAATTGCTGCTGGTTCAGGCCAAGTTTGCGACGGATTTCGCGTGCATCAACTTTTTCGATAGTTTTGACAGCGGTCATTTCCATTCTCCGTACGCTAGTATCATAAGCTTACCCAAGCATCCTAGCGATGTATGACTTAGGTTATATATCTAAGTGTATAGGCGGTTATGACGTTTTGCAAGTGCAAATGCCATAAATTTTTATTCACTCTCCACGTAACTCATTGGATACATAAGCTTGCTTGTGGTTCCCGCGAATCTGCCCGGCCTTTGCCGGATTAGCCTTCCCGAAATCCAGCCGATGCTCTAAGATCGATCAACTAAACTAAATTGTGTTTTTGGAGACTTCAATGCAGGTTAAAGAGATTATTGGACTCAAGGGCGGAACGCTCTACACGGCGACGCCGCAACAGTCCCTGGCCTCCGCTATCGATACGATGGCGGAACTGGATGTGGGTTCCTTGGTCGTTATGCACGAAGGCAAGATGGCAGGGATGCTGACGTTTCGCGAAGTTCTGCTGGCGTTGAAGAAGCATGCGTCTTCAGCGGATGGCCTCTCGGTGGGCGACGTGATGGTGAAAACCCCGGTCACGGCCTTTCCGGCTATGGAAGCCAACGACCTGCGCCGTCTGATGATCGAAAAGCACTCACGTTATTTACCGGTGCTTGAGGGCGACTTGCTGATGGGGGTGATTTCATTTCTTGATGTCGCCAAGGCAGTTCTGGAAGAGCAAAGCTTCGAGAACAAGATGCTGAAGAGCTACATCAAAAACTGGCCGGACGAGCCGCAAGTTTAAGCTGCGTAACGCCAGAGAAAGCAGCTTCGGCTGCTTTTTTTACGGCGGTCGATGCCGTTTCGCTTAACGACTATCCCAGCCATGGCGCTTGCTGCGTTGCCAGCGGTTGTCCGGTTGCTGCCGCGGGTTTGCTGGTGCGAGGGCAGCGTTCTTTCTGGATGCCGGTTGTGTCGAAACCTTGGCTGCGGTCAACGGTGCTGGAGAGGGCTTTTTGCTCGTCATGATAAACTCCGGTTTCACCTCTATTAGAGCGCTGCTAAACATGTCCGGCAATACTTTCGGCACCCTATTTACTGTTACCTCCTTTGGCGAGTCGCACGGTCCGGCAATCGGCTGCGTTGTTGACGGCTGCCCACCGGGGCTGGCCTTATGCGAAGCCGATATTCAGGCCGAGCTTGATCGCCGCAAGCCGGGCACCTCGCGCCATGTCACGCAGCGCCGCGAGCCCGATAGTGTCGAAATTCTCTCCGGCGTCTTCGAGGGTAAAACGACCGGTACGCCGATTGCGTTACTGATCCGCAACCAGGACCAGCGCAGCAAGGATTACGGCAATATTGCGGACACCTTTCGTCCGGGTCATGCCGATTACACCTATACCCATAAATACGGTTTTCGCGATTATCGCGGTGGTGGCCGTTCGTCAGCACGCGAAACGGCGGTGCGCGTAGCCGCCGGGGCGATTGCCCGTAAATGGCTGCTTGAGCGTTACGGCATTAACATCCGTGGCTGGATGAGCGCCCTTGGCCCGATCGAAATTCCATTCGTCTCGGCCGACGAAATTGATCGCAACGCTTTCTTCGCCGCCAATGCCGCGATCGTTCCCGAGCTGGAAAACTACATGGATCGTCTGCGCAAGTCGCTTGATTCAGTCGGTGCCAAGATCACCGTCACCGCCACCGGTGTTCCGCCGGGTTGGGGCGAGCCGGTTTATGACCGTTTGGATGCCGAAATTGCTTATGCCATGATGGGTATCAATGCGGTAAAGGGGGTTGAAATTGGTGCCGGCTTTGCTTCCGTGGCGCAAAAGGGCAGCGAACACGGCGACGAGATGACGCCGCAAGGTTTCGCCAGTAATTACGCCGGCGGTGTGCTCGGTGGTATTTCGACCGGCCAGGAAATCGTCGTCAATATGGCGATCAAGCCGACCTCGTCGATTGCCCAGGCGCGCCGCTCGATTGATGCGCAGGGCAATGCCATTGAGGTAGCCACTGAAGGGCGGCACGATCCCTGTGTCGGCATTCGTGCGACGCCGATTGCCGAAGCCATGCTGGCGCTGGTACTGATTGATCATGCCCTGCGCCATCGGGCGCAATGTGGCGATGTTGTATGTGCCACGCCGCGCATACCCGGGGAAATCGCGTAAAATTTTATTATTCGCCGCTACTTGAAGCGGCAAAATTGCAAGGGGAGTAAGAAAATGCAAGTCGACCATCATGATCTTCACCACGATTTTCCGGAACTGAACGACGCTATTCATGCCTTGAAAACCGGCAATGCCCATTTTGCCAAGCTGTTCGCCACTTACCATCGTCTGACTGGTAATGTTGAAAGTCTGGAAGAGCACGACATGCCGGTCGCTGATTTCACCATCGAAGATATGAAAAAACAGCGCGTCAAACTCAAGGATGAGCTTTATCACATGCTGCTGGCTTTCCGTGCCGGCCAGGAAACTGCCAAGGCCTAAATAGCGCCTTTGCCCGACAGTGCATCCGGTAAAATCATCGGATGCACGCTTTGCCTTACTGGCGCCTCTCGGGCTATTACTTCTTTTATTTCGCCTTCATCGGCGCCTTCTCGCCCTACTTCGGGCTCTATCTCCAATCCCTGAGTTTCTCTGCCTGGGACATCGGTTTGCTGATGTCGCAGATGCAATTGATGCGGCTTTTCGGCCCGAATTTGTGGGGTTGGCTGGCCGATCGCTTCGGGCGGCGGATGATGATCATTCGACTGGCGGCGCTGATCAGTCTTGCCGGATTCAGTGCTTTTTTCTGGCTGGATAAATTGCCCGGGATGTTGGTTGCGATGGCGGCGCTTGCCTTCTTCTGGAGCGCCGCACTGCCGCTGGTCGAGACGCTGACTTTCGATCATTTGCGTCAGGCACCTGAACGCTACAGCCGTATTCGTCTTTGGGGGTCGATCGGTTTTATCGTTGCCGTCATGTTGACCGGTGCCTTGCTCGACATGGCGCCAGCCGTTGGCGTGCTCTGGATCTGCTGGGGAATTCTGGTCGGGATCCTTGCGGTAGCGCTGGTGGTACCCGAAGCGCCTCTGGCGAAGCATGCCGATGAGGCGCCAGGCGTCGCTGAGATTTTGCGCCAGCCACGGGTCAGGGCGCTGATGGCCGCCTGCCTGGCGATGTCGGCCGCACACGGCGCTTTCTACGTCTTCTACTCGATTCACCTGTCGGTCTATGGATACAGCAAAACGGAAGTGGGTGGGCTTTGGTCGCTCGGTGTGCTGGCTGAAATTGCCGTATTCATGCTGATGGCGCGGCTTTCCTTGCGTTTTTCAATGCGCTTCATTCTGCTCGCCAGTTTTGCCGCTGCAGTCATACGTTTTCTCTTGATGGGTTGGGGTGTTGAATCGGTCAGCGTCATGATTTTGGTGCAACTGCTTCACGGGCTGACTTTCGGGGCCTATCACGCCTCCGCCATTGCCGCCGTCAATGAATGGTTTCCCGGTCGCGCCCAGTCGCGCGGGCAGGCCTTGTATTCAAGTCTCTCGTTCGGTGCCGGCGGCTTGATCGGTGCCTTGATCAGTGGTTACACCTGGGATGCCTGGGGGGCAGGCTGGACCTTCACGCTCAGTGCACTCTTTGCGCTGATTGGTTTTGGGCTGGTCTGGGGCTGGGTCGGGAAGAATGCTGCGGTCGACGCCAGAGCAATCGCACCAAAACAACAATGACATTGTCGTTGACCACATAAAGTACTTGTTTACGCTCAATATAGATAAGGCCCGATGAGATATGAACTTTTGCGTTTTTTTAACATCTGAAGGTGATAGAAAAAGAGAACGCCAGAAAACAAACGTTGGAACAGCTTCATGAGCGGCGCAAGCAAGTGGTGCGATTGATCTATTTGTGGCGGGAGGTTGGACGGGGATTCGCCCGACCAGCCGAGGTCGATCTCGTGGTGATGGACGATGCCTGAGCGAAATTCAAGAGGAGACAATTCGTCGTACGATCATTGATAAGCGCCCCGAACAACTCAAGGTGGATTTCTCCCTTTGGAGCCGCGCCGCCGTTGGTCAGCTCATCGAACAGGAATACGGCATGAAGCTAGCTGCACATTCGCAGTGTGGACAAATACCTTACACGCTGGGGCTTCACTCCGCAAAAGCCGATCAAGCGCGCCTACGAACAAAACCCAGAGGCTGTGCAAAGGTGGCTCGAAGGCGAATATCCAGGGATTGAGCAGGGCGCCAGGCAAGAAGGCGCCGAAATCCATTGGGGAGATGAAACGGCGCTGGTCAATACCGATGTGCGCGGCAGAAGCTTTGCCCCCGCGGGCAAAACCCCTGTGGCGATGACCGTGGGTGGCACACGAGAAAAGCTTTCCATGATTGCCACCGTGACCAATCAAGACACGCTGGATGATCATTGACGATACCTTCGATGCAGAGAAGCTGATTGAGTTCTTGGCTGCCCTGATCAAGGATGCCGGGAAAAAGCTGTTCCTGATTTTGGACAATCTGCGAGTGCACCACAGCAAGATCGTGAAGGCGTGGGTAGCCGAGCGGAAAGATCAGATCAAATTGTTCTACCTGCCCAGCTATAGCCCTCAACTCAATCCAGAAGAGCGCCTCAACGCCGATCTCAAGCAAGAGATGGGGAAGCGCGTTCCCGTTCGCACTAAAGCCAAACTACGCGACGCCACCAGCGCTCATATGATGATGCTGGAGCAAAACCCTGAACGGGTCATGAGTTACTTCCAAGACCGCCGCGTCAAGTATGCCGCTTAAGACTTCATCGGGCCTTATCTATAGGTTACGAAGGGGGCTGTTCACAGGCCATTGAAATGTGTAGCTTACTGTCTTTTTGGGGTGGCACATGGAGGCAGGCAATCGGGATGATCTGGTCGGACGGCTAGCGTTGACTGCAGTGTTTGCCGAGGTACCTGACCCGTGCGTGGTGGGGCGCTCACACTATGATCTGGTGGAGATGTTTGTGATATCGGTCTGTGCGATGCTCTGCGGGGTCGAGGACTTCGTGGGGATCGAAAGCTGGAGCAAGGAGCGCATTGACTGGCAGCGACGTTTTCTGCCCTTGAAGAATGGCATTCCCTCGCACGACACCTTGGATCGCTTGTTCGCTTTGTTGGATCGTCGGGCAGCGGAGAAGAGCTTTCGGGCGTGGGTGGGGAGCGTGCGTCGCCTCTGTCGACGGAGCAGGTGGTGGCGATTGACGGCAAGGCGAGCCGGCGTAGCCGGAAGAGGGGGTTGCAAGCCTTGCACCTGGTCAGCGACTTTGCCACCGAGGCCCGATTGATTCTGGGACAGGAAGCCTGTGCCGAGAAATCCAACGAACTGACGGCGATTCCCGTCTTGCTCGACAGCTTGATGCTCAAGGGGGTGATCGTCACCATCGACGCCATGGGTACCCACACAAACATCGCCCGGGCCATTCGCGACAAAGAGGCTGATTACGTCCTGGCGGTGAAGGATAATCAAACCAAGTTAGCCGGCTCGATCATTGATTTTTTCGAAGTTAGTGAAACTACCGGATGGAAGAACACGCCGCACAGCTTCGTCGCTTCGTCCTCAACCTCTTCCGACTCGACAAGACGCCAAAGCAGGGCGGCATCTACAATTGTCGTATCTTGGCCGCCTCTTCAGTTCGATACCGCGCTCAACTCTTGGGCATTGAGGGAATTTGATGCGATTGCCCTGGGTCGACGCCCTTTCAAGGCAAAAACCGCTGATCCTGTGCAATAATTCAACGCTTTACAGCCCACTTTAGACCCCATGTCGAAGACCCTTTACGACAAGCTTTGGGAGAACCACGTTGTCCATCAGGAAGCAGATGGCACGGCGCTCCTCTATATTGACCGTCACCTCGTTCACGAAGTGACCAGCCCGCAGGCCTTTGAAGGTCTGAAGCTGGCTGGCCGCAAGCCTTGGCGGATTTCTTCGATTGTCGCGACGGCCGATCACAATACGCCGACCGATCATTGGGAAGAGGGCATCAAAGACCCGGTTTCCCGTCAACAGGTTGAAACGCTGGATAGCAATATTCGCGAAGTCGGCGCGCTGGCCTATTTCCCGTTTAAAGACCCCAAGCAAGGCATCGTGCACGTCGTTGGCCCTGAAAACGGTGCGACATTGCCCGGCATGACCGTCGTCTGCGGCGACTCGCATACCTCGACGCATGGCGCCTTTGCCTGCCTGGCGCACGGTATCGGCACCTCGGAAGTCGAGCATGTGCTGGCGACGCAATGCCTGCTGCAAAAGAAGTCGAAAACCATGCTGATCGCCGTCGATGGCAAGCTCGGCAAGGGCGTCACCGCCAAGGATGTGGCGCTGGCCATCATCGGCACCATCGGCACGGCCGGCGGTAACGGTTACGCCATCGAGTTCGGCGGTAGCGCCATTCGTGGGCTGAGCATGGAAGGTCGGATGACCCTGTGCAATATGGCCATCGAAGGTGGCGCGCGGATGGGCTTTGTTGCGGTCGACGACACAACCATCGATTATTTGCGCGGTCGCCCCTTCTCGCCAAAAGGCGAAACTTGGGACAAGGCAGTCGCCTACTGGCGAACACTGCATTCCGATAGCGGTGCGAACTTCGATCAGGTGCTGACCCTGCAGGCTGAAGCCATCCGTCCGCAAGTCACCTGGGGTACGTCGCCGGAAATGGTCGTCGCCATCGATGCCATCGTGCCCGATCCGGCCAAACAGACTGATCCGGTCAAGCGCGAAGGCATGGAGCGCGCCCTGCAATATATGGGGCTGAATCCGAATACGCCGATCAAGAGCATTGCCATTGACAAGGTGTTCATTGGTTCCTGCACCAACTCGCGCATCGAGGATTTGCGTGAAGCGGCATCGGTGCTCAAAGGGCGCCATATTGCCGCCACCATCAAACTGGCGCTGGCCGTGCCAGGTTCCGGTCTGGTCAAACGTCAAGCCGAAGCTGAAGGCTTGGATAAAGTCTTCCTGGCCGCCGGTTTCGAGTGGCGCGAGCCCGGTTGCTCAATGTGTCTGGCGATGAATGCCGACCGTCTGGAGCCGGGCGAGCGTTGCGCCTCGACTTCCAACCGCAATTTTGAGGGCCGCCAGGGGCCGGGTGGGCGTACTCACCTGCTTAGTCCGGCGATGGCTGCTGCGGCCGCGATTGCCGGTCATTTTGCCGATGTACGTGACATTACTTGAGAAAGGAGAGTTGATTATGAGAAAAATCACTATTGCGTTTTTGACGCTGATTTCTGCGCTTTCTTTTTCTGCCTGCAACACCGTGCATGGCATCGGCAAAGATATTGAAAAGGGTGGCGAAGCCATCCAGAAATCGTCCAAGTAAGAGGTCGCATGGAAAAGTTCACCCGACTCGAAGGATTGGTAGCGCCGCTCGACCGCAACAACGTCGACACCGATGCCATCATCCCCAAACAGTTTCTCAAGTCGATCAAGCGTTCCGGTTTTGGCCCGAACGCCTTTGACGAATGGCGCTATATGGACGTTGGCCAGCCGGGGCAGGATGCGACCGGCCGGCCGAAAAATCCGAACTTCGTGCTCAATCAGCCCCGCTACCAGGGCGCGCAGGTCTTGCTGACCCGCGCCAATTTCGGTTGCGGCAGTTCTCGCGAGCACGCGCCTTGGGCCTTGCTGGATTTTGGCTTCAAGGCCATTGTCGCCGAGTCCTTTGCCGATATTTTCTTCAACAACTGTTACAAAAACGGCATCGTGCCCATCGTCCTTCCGGCCAATGAAATCGAAACCTTGTTTCAGCAGGTCGAGGCAACGCCGGGCTACAAGCTGGTCGTTGATTTATCCGCCCAGGCAGTGATTCGTCCCGATGGTTACGGCATTTCGTTCCAGATCGACAACTTCCGCAAGGAGTGCTTGTTGAATGGCTGGGACGATATCGGGCTGACCCTGCGTCATGCGGAAAAAATTCGTGAGTTTGAAGAAAAACGTCGCATTAGCCAGCCTTGGCTTTTTGCTTAAGAGGGAGTGACGATGAAGATTTGTGTTCTGCCGGGTGACGGCATTGGCCCTGAAATTATCGCGCAGGCGGTGCGCGTACTAAACTCCCTCGATCTCAAGTTTGAGCTGGAGGAGGCTCTGCTGGGCGGTGCTGCGGTCGACGCGACGGGCAGCCCTTATCCGGAAGCCACCCAGAAGCTGGCTCGCGAAGCCGATGCGGTGCTGCTTGGTGCCGTCGGCGGCCCGCAGTGGGATAGCCTGCCGCGCGAAAAGCGCCCGGAGCGTGGCCTGCTTGGTATTCGCAAAGACTTGAACCTGTTTGCCAACCTGCGCCCGGCGATTCTTTACCCGGAACTGGCCAATGCCTCGACGCTAAAGCCGGAAGTTGTTGCCGGTCTGGATATCCTCATCATCCGCGAATTGACTGGCGATATCTATTTCGGCCAGCCGCGCGGCATTCGCGAGGAAAATGGCGAGCGAGTCGGCTTCAACACCATGGTTTACAGTGAGTCCGAAATTCGTCGGATCGGCCATGTCGCCTTCGCGGCGGCCCGCAAGCGCGACAAGCGTGTTTGTTCGGTCGACAAGATGAATGTGCTCGAATGCACGCAGCTTTGGCGCGATGTGATGATCGAGGTGGCCAAGGATTACCCGGATGTCGAACTGTCGCACATGCTGGTGGATAACGCCGCGATGCAATTGGTCAAGGCGCCCAAGCAGTTTGACGTGATGGTGACCGGCAACATGTTTGGTGACATTTTGTCCGACGAGGCCTCAATGCTGACTGGTTCGATTGGCATGCTGCCATCGGCTTCGCTCGACGACAAACAAAAAGGTTTGTACGAGCCCTCACATGGTTCGGCGCCGGACATTGCCGGCCAGGGTGTTGCCAACCCGTTGGCGACCATTCTGTCGGTGGCGATGATGCTGCGCTACACTTTTGGTCAGGAAGCGCAGGCACTACGCATCGAAACAGCGGTCAAAAAAGTGCTGGCACAAGGTTTCCGCACCGGCGATATCTACGAGCGCGGAACCAATCGGGTGGGCACGAAAGAAATGGGCGACGCCGTGCTGGCGGCCCTCTGAGTCAGGATTAAGT
>Ga0209480_10003163_pt1 | contig 10847 bp, 7 predicted proteins | sample JI61114C2DNA_FD_187501 | JGI IMG/M metagenome (GOLD analysis project Ga0209480, IMG submission 187501) | Wastewater effluent complex algal communities from Wisconsin, to seasonally profile nutrient transformation and Carbon sequestration -... | ecosystem: Engineered > WWTP > Effluent > Algae...
GGAATCGGCCGCGGTGCGAGTTTTTCGGCGGTGGTTTCGAGGGCGTAGAGGGTGCCGCCGGTGGTCATCCAGGCCAGGACCCAGTCGGGGGTGGGGCCTTTTCCGTCCCAGGTGAGGGCGCGGTTGGAGGGGTGCATGTAGCGGATGTGGCCGGGGGCGGCAGGGGCCGGGGCGGCGGGCTCGGCTGCCTTTACGGCGGCCTGGGCAGCGGCTTCGCGGGCGACGGCTTCCTTTCGGGCGGCTTCTGCGGCCTTGGCTTCGGCTTTTGCCTCAGCGCGGGCCGCGGCTTCGGCGGTCTTGCGTGCGGCCTCTGCCTCGGCCGCCTTGCGGGCGGCTTCAGCTTCGGCGACAGCGCGGCGTTCGGCTTCCGCGGCCGCTTCGGCAGCGGCGCGGGCCCGGTCGGCTTCTTCCTGCTCCCGTTTGGCGATCTCGGCCTTGATCTGTTCGGCCAGGGCTTCCAGCTCCGGGAGGTCGTAGGGCTTCAGGTCTGTCATGGGTGCGTCGGGGTCGGCTCGGGGCGTGAACGGTGCTGCAGGCCGGGGCCGCACGGGGCGGCCCCGCGGGCTCAGTCGGTCGCTTCCGGGCGCATCTGCGGGAACAGGATCACGTCGCGGATGGCGGGGCTGTCGGTGAGCAGCATGACCAGGCGGTCGATGCCGATGCCGCAGCCGCCGGTGGGAGGCAGACCGTACTCGAGCGCCCGGATGTAGTCGGCGTCATAGTACATGGCTTCCTCGTCACCGGCGTCCTTGGCCTGGGCCTGGGCCTGGAAGCGGGCGGCCTGGTCTTCGGGGTCGTTGAGCTCGGAGAAGCCGTTGGCGATCTCGCGGCCCACGATGAAGAGCTCGAAGCGCTCGGTGATCTCGGGGTTGCTGTCGGAGGCGCGGGCCAGCGGGCTGACTTCGACCGGGTAGTCGATGATGAAGGTCGGCTCCCAGGTCTCGGCTTCGGCGCAGGCTTCGAAGAGCTGCAACTGCAGGCTGCCGAGGCCGCCCGGCTTCACCTTCTCGCCGAAGTCCTTGATCTTCTGCTTGAGCCAGTCGGCGTCGGCCAGCTGGGCATCGGTAAAGCCGGGGTGGTGCTTGCGGATGGCTTCGATGATGGTCAGGCGGTGGAAGGGGCGGGACAGGTCGAGGGTGCGGCCCTGGTATTCGAAGACTTCGGTACCCAGTGCCTCGCGGGCGGCGTGGCGCAGCAGGCCTTCGGTGAAGTCCATGAGGCTGCGGTAGTTCGCGTAGGCCTCGTAGAACTCCATCATGGTGAATTCGGGGTTGTGACGAGGCGACAGGCCTTCGTTGCGGAAGTTGCGATTGACCTCGAAGACCTTCTCGAAGCCGCCCACCACCAGGCGCTTGAGGTAGAGCTCCGGCGCGATGCGCAGGAACTGCTGCATGTCGAGGGCGTTGTGGTGGGTGACGAAGGGCTTGGCCGAGGCGCCGCCGGGGATGGGGTGCATCATCGGCGTTTCGACTTCGAGGAAGTTGTGGCCGGTCATGTAGTTGCGGATCGACTGCACCAGGCGGCTGCGGGCCACGAAGGTGTGGCGCGACTCCTCGCTCATGATGAGGTCCACGTAGCGCTGGCGGTACTTGGTCTCGGTGTCGGTGAGGCCGTGGAACTTGTCGGGCAGGGGGCGCAGGCTCTTGGTGAGCAGGCGCAGCTCGTTGCTCTTGATGGAGAGCTCGCCGGTCTTGGTGCGGAACAGGGTGCCGATGGTGCCGACGATGTCGCCGATGTCCCAGTGCTTGAAGTCGGCGTAGCCTTCTTCGCCCAGCGCATCGCGGGTGACGTAGAGCTGGATGCGGCCGGAGAGATCCTGGATGGTGATGAAGCTGGCCTTGCCCATCACGCGCTTGAGCATGATGCGGCCAGCGACCTTGACCTCGACCGGCAGTGCTTCCAGCTCTTCGGCGGTTTTCTCGCCGTAGACTTCATCGAGTTTGCCGGCGGTGTTTTCCCGGGAGAAATCGTTCGGATACGCCTTGCCGGTGGCGCGCCATTCGGCGAGCTTTTGCCGGCGTTCGGCGATCAGGTGGTTTTCGTCCTGGGCGGGCGAGGAGGTCTGGTCGGACATGATGGGCTCTTCAATCAACGGAATCGGGGTGGCGGCAGGCTCAAGACGCCGCAAAGCTCCCAATTTTGACACACTCCGGGGCGCCCGTCGCGGCCCGCCGGCCGCGGTGGCAGTGATCAGAGGAAGATCTCGTCGATGTCGGACTGGATCTGGGCCTGGCCGGCCGGGGTGTTGATGCGCAGTTTGCCGCTCATGATCAGCTCGTCGAAGCCATTGACCTGATTGCGGCCATGTTCCTTGGAGTAGTACAGCGCCTCGTCGGCGCGGCCCAGCAGTTCGGCCGGGGACAGGCGCGGGTCGATGCGCGAATAGCCGACCGAGCAGCGCACCTGCCCGACCCGGGGAAAGTCATGGTCTTCCACCGCCACGCGGAAGCGGTCGAAGATGGTCTGCACGTTGTCTTCACCCACGTTGCGCAGCATGACCACGAACTCCTCGCCACCGAAGCGGAACAGCTTGTCGTGGTTGCGGAAGCTCTGGCGCATCAGGTCGGCCACGCGCAGCAGCACTTCGTCACCGAAGAGGTGGCCGTAGTTGTCGTTGATCTTCTTGAAGTGGTCGATATCCACCACCCCGAGCCAGCAGGGCTGGGTGATGTTGGGGCTGAGGGTGCGGCGTTCGGCGGGTTCCTGGCGGGCCTGCTCGGCTAGCTCGGCAGCGGCGATGAGGCGTTCAAAGTCGTCGTCAAAGGTTTTGCGGTTGAGGAGCCGGGTGAGGGTGTCGAGGTTGGCATATTCCCAGGCCTGGTGCTGGTTTTCGAAGCAGCGCAGGAAGAGGGTAAGGGCCTGGCAGTCGGCGGTCCGGGGTTTGGTGGGGCTGTGGATCTCGAGGACCCAGCGGGCCTGGCCGAGGGCGCCGACGGCGAAGGCCAGGCGCCACGTGTCGCCCTCGTGCATGATCGCGTGGCCGAAGTCGGTGTGCAGGCAGTCGGCCAGCAGGGGGTCGACAGGCAGCCAGGACTGGCCGTCGCAGACGTCGTCCCAGTAAGTGTCGGTGCCGTCGGAAACGCAGCAGCCGAGCAGGCCGACGGTGAGATCCGGGGGGGTGAAGCGCACGGCGAACAGCAGGCCATAGCTGCCATCCACGAAGTGCATGGCGGTCTCGGCGGTGATGCGGAAGATCTCGCGCAGGTCGCGGGTGCGCGAAAGGGTTTCGGCACCGCTGAGCAGCACGACGAGGGGAGAGGCGACAGGCGCAGACACCGTGGTGAGGCGCATTATGGAGAAGCGGGCCGTGGCTGGATTGACCCAATAACGTCAGTGGACAGTGAATCTGAAGGCGGTTTGTGTCAAGTCGTGTCGTGTCGGGTCGGGCTGGGCTCAAGCTGCCCGGCCCCGCGGCTATAGGGCGCGCTGGATCAAGCCGATGGGCGGCGCCCAGTCGTCGCCGGGTTTCTTCTTGCGGGTGACCAGGGTGAGCTGGGCCGGGGCGAAGACGTTGGCGTTGTGGGTGACCGGGGTGGTGATGAGGTACTGGGCGCGGGTGGCACGCAGGAAGGTGCCGACCCGGTCGATGTTGGCGATGTCCAGATGGGCGAAGGGTTCGTCGATGAAGACGAAGCCGCCGGGGCGGGCCTCGTCCATCAGCAGGGCAATCAGCAGGATCAGGGATTTCATGACCTGCTGGCCCCCCGAGGCCTCGCCGTCATTGAGGCCCACGGCGCCTTTGCGGTCGAAGTCGAAGCGCACTTCGAGGCCGGCGGAGGCGAGGGCCCGGTCGTCGTTGTCGAGGGCCGGCACCGGGCAGTCCACATCCACATTGGCCAGATCGCCGAGGGCGCGCAGGTTCTTGCCGTACTGGCGCACGGTGGCGCGCAGCTTGGCGATGTAGGCGGCGCGGGCTTCGCCGGTGATGCGGCGGGCGGCGGTGCAGTGGCGCTCCCGTTCGGCGTACTGGCTTTCCCGGTCGTGCACGTCGGCCTTGAGGCGGCCGGCGAGGGTGAGCACGGTGTCGTCGGTCACCCAGTCGCCGTTGGCCAGGCGCTGGCGCAGGCGTTCGAGTTCGGCACGGGCGCCACGGGCGCCGTCGTATTTGTCGGTGAGCAGGGCATTGGCGGCGGGGTCACGCCAGTCGGCGGGCATGCCCCGGCGCAGGCGACGCAGGCGCTGGATGCGGGTGGCCTGGTCGTGGCGGCGGGGGGCGGCTTCGGCCGTCAGTTGATTGACCCGGGCTGCCAGGCCGGCCATCTCCCGGCGCCGGCGGTCGATCTCGATGTCGATGCCGCGCAGGGATTGTTCGATGCGGTCCACGTCGCCCTTGGCTTCGGCCCGGTCGGCAATGGCCTGGGTCAGGCGGGCGCGGGCGGCGGGCAGGGCGTGCTCGGCGGCCTCGAAGGCCTCGGCCCGGGCGGCCAGCAGCTGGGCGGCCTCGATGCCGTGGAGGCGGGCGCGCAGGGCATCGGCTTCTTCCTTGGCGGCGTCGAGCTGGGGGCGGATCTCCCGCAGGCGGGCGTCGATGCTGTGCATGTCCGCATCGAGCTGCTTCAGGCGTGAGGCGCGGGCCAGTTCGCCGAAGTGGAAGTCGGTGGGTTTGCCCAGGTGGCGGGCGCCGCGGCGTTCCCGGTGGTAGCCGTCACGGGTGATCCACTCGGTTTCCCGGGGCAGGCGGCGGGCGGTGTCGGCGTCGTCCACCCGCTGGATGCGGTTGAGCAGGTCGGCCAGCCAGCGCGGGATGGCGTCGGCAAAGCGGATGACCTCGGCCAGGGCGCCGCGGGTGGCCGGCGGGGCGGGCTCCAGTTCGGGCACGATGAAGTGGCGGAAGCGCTCCTGCTCGCCCAGGCCCCAGGCGGCGTGGCGGTCCTGTTCCCGTTCCAGCAGGATCACGTGGCGGTAGGGCCGCAGCACGGCCTCGACGGCGCCCTGCCAGTCGGGGTCGGTGACTTCGACGATCTCGGCGAGGGCCCGGTGGGCGATGCCGGCTTCCTTGAGACGGCTGCGGAAGCGGCTGACCTCGGCGTCGGCGGGCGGGCCCCGGTGTTCGCGGGTGGCACGCAGCTGGGCGGTCTTGTCTTCAAAGGCGGCGATGGCCTCGCGTTCCTGGCGCTGCAGGTGGAGCAGGCGGGCATCGGCCCTGGCGTAGTCGGCTTCCAGGTCCACCGCAGCGTCGCCGGCCTCGCGGGCCAGGCGTGCGCGCAGGGCGCTGCGTTCGGCGAGCAGCTTTTCCGCATCGCGAACTTCGTCGTGGGCGGCCAGGTGGCGCTTCTCGGCTTCCAGGTCGCGGCTGCGGGCGGCCTTGCGTTCGTTTTCGGCGGCGGCCTTCTCGGCTTCCACGCCGCTGCTGCGCGCACGCAGGGTGTTCAGTTCGTCCTCGCCCTTCTGGCGTTCAGTGCGTCCGCGGGCGATGTCGTCCCGGGCCAGGGAAATGTCGCGGAGAAGTTCGGCGACTTCCAGGCGCGGCACGATCTCGGCGGCCAGGGCGCGGGCTTCGTCGTCGAGCTGCTTCCATTCCAGGAAGCGGTCGGCCTCCAGACGTTTGGTTTCGGCCTGGGCGCGCAGGCGGTCCAGGTCGAGGCCGAGGGCGGCCAGCTCCTTCTCGGCGTTGTTCTGTTCTTCCCGGGCGGCGGCGTAGTTGTCCAGCACCTCCTTGTCGCCGAACACATCGAAGACCAGCTCCAGCAGTGCCTTGGGGGAGTACTCGCAGAGTTTGTCGGTGTCGCCCTGTTCCAGGGCCAGTACCTTGGCGATGGCGGGGGTGAGGCCGCCCCAGGCCAGGCGGCTCTGGTAGTCCCGATAGCCGACCCATTCGACGGCCTTGTCCTCGTTGGCTTCCAGTGCCTCAATGGGTACGTCGCCGTCGGCGATGGCGTAGTCGCGGGTCCAGTCGCCACCGGCGCGGCGGATGCGGCAGGCCAGGGTGACTTCGTCCTTCAGGCAGGGGAAGAAGGGGCGCTTGCCGGTGCTGCCGGGGCGGTTGGCCACCACCGCGCGGATCCACGCGAAGCTGCGGTTGGCCCGGCGCACGTAGCGGCGGAAGTCGCGCTTGCCCGAGCAGCGCAGGCCGAACAGGGTGCGCAGGGCATCGAGCAGGGTGGTCTTGCCGGAGCCGTTGGGGCCGACGATGGTGATGATCTGGGCGTCCAGGGGCAGGTTGAAGCGGCGCCAGTAGTCCCAGTGGACCAGTTCGAGTTGCTTGATGTGGAACATGCTCAGTCGTCCTCGGCGGCGTCTTCGGGGGGCGTGAAGGCATCACCGGTGGGGGGCGGATGGCCGGCCTGGGCCAGCACTTCGCCGAGGGTGCCGTAGATGATGCGGTCGGCCAGCAGGCGATAGTCGAGGAGCACGTCGAGGAGCGGGCCTTCGTGGATCATGCCGCCCTTGCGCTCGATGAAGCCGAGCTGGGCCAGGCGTGACAGGAGCTTGCCCTGCACATAGGTCTTGTGGCCCAGCACGGGGGCGAAGTCGGCCAGCAGGGAGGCTTCCGACAGGGCGCCGGAGACGCCTTCGCCGTGTTCCAGGGGGCCTTCCTTGCCGAACATGTCGTCCTGGCCGTCGTCGGCGAGGCGCTGGCGATTCACCTGGCGTTCGCGCTTGGGCAGGATGATCAGGGCCCAGATCACCACCAGCAGGGCCAGCTGGTCGCGGGTCAGGCCGGCATTGCTGGCGGCGTATTCGCGGCTGGCGCCGAACACCGGTTCGTGCATGTCCTCGGCCAGGGCCACGGCCACGTGCTCGGCGTAGGGGTTGTCGATGAGCTGCAGGCCGACGGCGCCGAGGCGGGCGTCCAGGTCCACGCGGAAGGTTTCGTCCACCAGGGCGCGGCGCACCAGTGCATCGCTGCGGGGCAGGCTGCGGTTGGCCAGCAGGCGGGCGGTGAGGGTCCGGATCTGTTGTTCCATCAGGCGGGGTCGGAGAAGGAGTCGGTGGCGTCGAGGATGGGGACGACTTCGGCGGCCGGCAGGCTGCCCTTGGCGCCCACCAGGCCGGTGGACATGGCGGCGATCTCGTCCTCACCGACCTTGACGGTGCCCGCCTTGAACAGCACGTCGAGGGGCAGGCGCATGAAGTCGCCAATGGGGCCGTCGGCGGGGGTGGCGCCGCCTTCGCCGCCACCGTCGGCCAGCAGGGCAAGGAGGGACAGGCGGTAGGACGCCGCCGGGAAGCCGCCGCCGGCCACCAGGCTGGCCAGGGGCGCCGGGGGGCTGCCGGGTTCGGTGAGGCGGGCCAGGCGCTGGCTGAAGTGCTGCAGCAGGCGCAGGTCTTCCTGCTCGGGCTGGCGATTGCTGGGCGCCGCCTCGGCCGGGGGCAGGGCGGTGTCGGCCTCGATCTGGCGGGCCTCGTCGGAGAGGGCCAGCTCGGCCCGGTCGAGGAGTTCGTGGCCACCGGCCAGCAGGGTGAGCTCCGGTGCCGGCGCGAGGGCGCCGGTGGCCAGTTCGGCCAGGGCCCGCCCATCCAGGCGGCGCAGCCAGCCGGCCACGTCGCTCGACGAGATGCCCGAGCCGCCGAGGGTGACGCGCTGGGCCTCGATCTTGTTGAGGGCACGCTGGAAGGCCGCGTCCACCCGGGCCAGGCGGGACTGGGCCAGGCCGATGCGCTGGGCGACGCGGGCCAGGTCGAAGGGCACCTCCGGGTCGGCCAGCAGCTCACCCATCACCTCGGTGCCGCGCTCGATCCAGCGGGTGTTGGCGGAGAGGCGCCGGCGGGCGTCCGCGATGCGGAACTCGGAGCCCGAGGCGATGGCGTCCTCGAAATGCCAGGCCAGGTCGTTGAGTTTGCCGAGCAGGTGGCCCAGGGCCTCCGGGGTGATGCTGCCTACGGCCTGCAGGCCGGCCAGTTGGGCGGTGAGGAAACCCAGCTCCAGGTCGTCCTCGGCGCTGAAGCTGACCAGCATGCCGATGGCGGCGACCGCGTTGCGGCCCAGATCGGACAGGGCGTAGAGGTTGTCGTCACCGATCTCCAGCAGGCTATTGCCACGCAGCCGGCGCAATACGGTTTCGAGCTTGACCGGGTCGAGGAAGGCGAAGCGCTGACGCAGCTGCTCCGGGCCCCAGCGCGGCGAGTCAGTCTCGCGGCCGATCTCGCGCAGCACCAGCAGGCGCATCAGCACTTCGGCCTCGCTGCCATGGAACAGGGTGCTGAAGGCCGACAGCAGCGGCCGGGCCTTGAGCAGGGGAGCGAGCTCGGGTACCTCGTCGGCAGCGACGCCGGGGGCCAGGAGCTCTTCCAGACGGACTTCGGACATGGGCGCGGGCGCTCAGCGGAACAGGGCGAGGGCAGCGATGCGCCGGTCGATCTCGTCGCTCATGCGCTGATAGGCAGGGGCGCCGACACCGCCGAAGCGACGCTGGAACTCGCCGCTCATCATGGATTCGGGCAGGCCGGTGATGGGCGGCAGCAGGGCTGCGTCACCCAGTCCACCGCTGACGGCGGCGGCCAGGCGCTGGGGGTTGCCGACGGCCAGCTCGCCCAGGCGGGTGCCCGCCCGGTCGGCGGCCAGATCGGCAAACGAGAAGCCGCTGCCACCGCGGGCATCATCCACCTCCTTGCCCAGGCCGATGGCGCTGGCCAGGGGTTCGCCGGCCCAGGCGGCCAGGGCGGCGGAAACGCTGAAATGCTGGGCCAGATCCTCGCGGCCGCGCAGGGTCAGGGTCAGCGCGCGGGGTCGGGGCCACTGGCGGGCTTCGGGGATCAGCTGGGCGATATTGCGTTCGGAGAGCTGGAAGGCGATGACCAGCAGGGCGTCCCGATAGTTGCGGCTGAGGTTCTTGTCGATGCTGCCGGCGTCCTGGAGCAGGGGGCCGAGCACCTCGGCCAGGGGGGCCTGGCGGCGACCGTGGCCGACGCTGTCCATGTGCGCCACCAGGCGTTTGTGGGCGGCGGCCAGGCGCTCCCGGTCATCCGGGGAGAGGGCACGGGCGCGGGCCGAGTCGAGGAGTTCAGGCTGCCAGGTGTAGCGCAGGCGCAGCTCCCCGGGGGTGATGGCCACCTGGTCGATGGTCTTCTGCAGCAGTTCCAGGTCCGGGGCCAGCGTTGAATGGTGCGAGGCGTAAAGCAGGGCGGCACGGAAGACGCTGCCAGGGATCGGGATCGACCCGACCCTGACCTTCTGGAATTCCAGACCGTCGTCAGCAACCACGACCCGAGTGCGCAGGTTGAGGTAGCGTCCCAGCGGCGTGGGGGGAACGGCAGCGCTGTAGCGCAGTTCGGCGGCGCCGTCCTCGAGATTCACGGTGGCGCGCCCGCGGCGCACGGCCAGATTGACCAGGGTCTCCAGGTCACGGGCGGCCACCCGGGTTTCCCGGAGTTCGTCGCGCTTCAGGCGGCGAGGATCATTGCGCCGGATCAGATCCTTGGCGCGGCTCAGGTCTTCGGCGGAGACCGGAGCATCGCCGGTGACCAGCGGCTCGTCCTGGATGGCCCGGAAGGCCAGCAGGGCCGCCGCCACCAGCAGGAGCAGGATGCCGGCCAGCAGGCCGGCGAAGAGGCGCTTCATTGGAGTGCCTTGGAGACGTAATGGGCTCTTGGCATGTCAGGCAGGTACAGGAGTATCAATCAGTGCCAGCACGGCACGTTCCAGGTGTGCAAAATCAGGCGACTTTTCCCGCAGCAGATCAAGGTCGAGGCGGGCTGTGATCTTTTCCTGGTGCACGGTTTCCTTGTAGGCCATGCCGGAGGGGCGCTGGGCACTCAGCCACTCCTTGGCACCGCGGATGTCTTCGGGTTTTACTGGAAACGGAATGTCCTTGATGTCTGGAAAAACGGCGCGCGTTGCATCCTTGTCGTGAATGAAAAGGGTTTCGTATTCCTTGACGAGGAAGGCTATCTTTAGCGGCCAATCCGGGCGCAGCGCATTTGCACGGGCAATCAGGCTTCGGGCCTCCCGATAGGGGCAGTCATATTCCTTGGCATCGAAATCCATGACCCACAGGATGGCGGCATTTTCCTTGATGGCGGCCAAAAAGTAGGTGTCAAAAAGCTTTGTGACCGAAGGGTATTCGCCGCGACGCTGAGTGGGGAGCAGTTGAACATCGTAGATGCCATGATGCTCCAGGATGCGCCGGACCAGCTGAGGGACAGCGCGGACATCCCCGTGTCCTTCGACGATTGTGAGCAGCCGACGCACTAGGCGTCCTCCGGCAGCAGGCCATCGGCCGACATGATCTGCTCAATGCTCAGCAGGTGTTCTTTGATGGCTGCCCGCTGGCTGGCCCGGATAGGGCTGACACGCGTCTGTCCATCGTGCATGTCAACGACGCGGATGGCTTCGGCCGGGAAGAGATCCACCAGGTGGGGGCTGTGGCTGGTGATGAATAGCTGGGTCCGCTCCGACGATTCGCGGAAGGCATCGACGAGCAGTGCGAGGAGTGCGGGATTGACCGTCTGCTCCGGCTCTTCAATGACCATCAGGCTTGGATGCGGTGTGTTGTAGAGCGCCAGGAGGATGCCGAGGATGCGCAGGGTGCCGTCGGAGATCTGGGAGGGGTCGAAGAAATGGACCTTGCCGCTCGCCTCTCTGACCTTGAAGCGGGGGTGGATGAAGCCGCCCAGCGCCTGGGTGGAGATGTCCTCCAGCTGGGGCATCACGACCTGCATCATCTCCTTGATCTGATCAAGGGCCTGACGTCCCCGTGCCGTCTTGCGCAGGTGGCGCAGGACGGATGACCAGTTGGCGCCGTTTTCCTTCAGCACCAGATCGGTATCGGGATGTGCGGGCTGGCGTAGGGTGTTGGGGTAGATGGAGGAAAAACGGATGTTCTGGATGAAGTCTCTCAGCGATGAGCCGCCAAGCATGCTGCGGATGGGAAGGTCATTTTGCATAAACCGATGGCCGAATGCTA
>Ga0209480_10003166_pt1 | contig 10841 bp, 7 predicted proteins | sample JI61114C2DNA_FD_187501 | JGI IMG/M metagenome (GOLD analysis project Ga0209480, IMG submission 187501) | Wastewater effluent complex algal communities from Wisconsin, to seasonally profile nutrient transformation and Carbon sequestration -... | ecosystem: Engineered > WWTP > Effluent > Algae...
TTGGTGGTAAAGAAGATGCTGCTTTTGGAGATGCCATAATTGCCGATTCACAATCAACGATATATAATGCTTGCGGAAAGTATTCACTTAATCAAAGTGCTTCCATTATACAACAGGCTCAACAGGTAATTGCACACGATACGGGTATGATGCACATTGCCGCAGCCTTAAAAAAGCAGGTTATTTCGATTTGGGGAAACACCATCCCTGAGTTTGGTATGTATCCGTATTTTGGTGACACCAATTCGCTCCAAACGCAACGAACTGCCTGCAAAATATTAGAAGTAAACGGACTGAACTGCCGCCCATGTTCCAAAATCGGTTTTGAAGTCTGCCCCAAAGGCCATTTTAAGTGTATGCAGTTGCAGGATTTTAGTTTGATTGAGGGGTGAAGGAGGGGATTTTCGCGCTCAAAAGTAACACAATTGTTATCAGTTTAAATAAAATTAAATTTATTAAATAGTTTTTTTTGGATAAAATATCTAATTATTTATTTTTATATATTATAATTAGTGTCCACTTTTTAGGATTCACGGAAAACCGTGAATTTGTGAAAAATGACCCAACTTTAACACTTTAAATTTTGTAATTTATTCAGTAGTTTATAATTTTCAATAGATATTTATTTAATCCACAAAATAATTATTTTGAAAACTTTATTACTCTACTTTCAAAAAATCGTAATTCTTATTTGCTTTTTTATTACGGCAAATGTAAAAGGGCAAATTTATTTAGTAGAAGAATGGGTGCAAACATCTGGTATGCCTGATACTATAGATTATAGTGCATCTAAAGTTGATGGTTCTGGCAATATTTACGTTACAACTAATACCATATCTGCTACAGAAAAAGCAAATATTTTAACGACAAAATATAATTCAGCGGGTTTAGTCCAATGGGAAGTGGAGAAGGATAACGCAGATGAAAATGATTACGGTTCCGCTATTGAAGTTGATGGCTCAGGAAATGTAAATGTTGGTGCTGCTACGTGGGTGGATGGAACAAATAAATATGATTATTTGATAATTAAATATAATTCTTCTGGAACACAACAATGGACTGCAACATATAATGGCCCAGGGAACTTCTATGATATCCCGACAGATATTTACGTAGATGGTTCTGGAAATGTTTATGTGACAGGATATAGTTATGGTAGCACAACGCTCGGTGACTTTTGCACAATAAAATATAATTCATCCGGAACAACACAATGGACATCAAGATACGATTACGCATCGGATCAAGATGCTGCGGCGATTGTTAGAAGTGGCCCAGGTTCAACTGTTGTGGTAATTGGTGCTAGTGAAAATACTCCAGGAGATTGGGACTTCGCCGCTGTACAATATAATGCTAGTACAGGCGCACAGGTTAATACAAATCGCAACTCCGCCTCAGGAAGTGGCTTTGACCAAGTATATAGTGCTGATGTTGACGCCTCCGGAAATATTTACATAACTGGACGTGCTTCAGTAGTAGATGAAGGGTTTAATATGCGCACCGTTAAATTAGAACCTGATCTCGATTTGGTGTGGGCAAAAAATCACGATCATTTTGAGCTAGATGATGAGGCACATGGTGTAGTAGTTGATTTAGAGGACAATGTATATGTTACAGGCTGGGTGACAAATGAAAATTTATCGAAATCAATGCTAACTATTAAATATAATAGTGCTGGCACATTGCAATGGTACAAGCTCGAAGAAGGAGTTAGCCCTAATTTAAATGTTACAGGGCTAAAAATCAGTAGTATAGATTATGACAACATTATCGTGGCAGGTAACATTGATAATGGACAAAGTTTAGATTTTTTAACAGTGATTTATAATAGCGATGGTGATAAGTAATGGGTTGAACAATATGATAGTCCAAATAAAGATGATGATAAAGTAAATTTTGTAAAAGCTGATGTTGACGGTGTGTTTTATGTCGGTGGCAAATCATATGGAATTTCTACTGCAACAAATAGACTAATAAAATATACCTCTTACGATTTAATTACACCACCGGATGATGATATTGAACATCCAACGACATTTACTTATTTTGAAAATAAAGGCCAAATTAAAGATACAGAGGATGCAATTCGAGAAGATATAAAATTCTATACTCATCGAGTTAATCCCTCACTTTATTTCACTGACGAAACGATGAGTTATGTCTGGGTGAAGATAGACACCACAGTAGAGGTTGATACTATTTCAAGAATTGATATGTCATTTGTTGGCGCTAATGGTTCAATTGAAATTAATCGTGCTGTAAGCCAAGGGGGAGAATTTATGAATTATTATCTCCCTCAGTGTCCTGAAGGTATTAACAATGTCAGAAACGCTGATCGATTAATTATTCCAGATTTATATCCAAATGTTGATATTCAATATTATTTTGATGGTGGTGGGTTAAAATATTATTTAATAATTAACCCAGGTTGGAGTGAACAAAATGATCCCATTTCATTACAATATGATGGTGCAAAGGAAGTAAATATTTTGGTGGGAGGTGAACTGCAAATTTTAGGCGCACTTGGGGAAATAGTTCAAGCTATCCCTGAAGCGTATCAAATTGATGCTTATGGAGACCTCGTTCCTTTAGCATGGAATGCGGATTACATTCAAATTGATGATTTTGAAATAGGATTTGATTTAGATACATACGATAACGGCAAACCCTTAGTGATTGAGTTTAAGATGGGTGGAATGCTGGGTGCTGATGAGGATTGTATTGACAACGTTATTTGGGGAACATGGTTTGGAGGAAATATAGATGATGTTCCGACTGATGTTAAAATGACTCTAGTTGTTGATGGTAATCCATCGCTTTATGTTGCTGGGGTTACAACAACAACTTTATTCCCTGAGGAATTGCTTGTGAGTTATGATTACTCCGGTTCGATGACTGATATATATCTTCAAAAATTCAGTGGTGAAGGTGATACATATAAAACAAGGTGGGGCACAGTCCTCGGAGGCAGTGACAACGAAGAATATCCAGGTGTTCCAGAGGGACCAAAAATTTCCGCGTTTCAAGGAGGAAAAGAAATTGTTTTCGTAGGCACCACGTACAGCGATGATTTAACTGATATTTGTGTTGACCATAGCGAAGCAAATGAACAAGATATGTTTGATAATTCACTCAATTCAACCAACGATGGAATTGCCGGATATCTTAATTATGATGACGGAACTTTGGGTTGGCTAACCTATGTGGGTGGAAGTTTTGGTCCAACAAATCTTTTTGGACTTGATAGCTATACCAATGAATTAGTATTTGTTGGCCATAGTGCTGGAGGGTCAACTGGAATGACCGGTGATGAAGGTTATTTACCTGATGATTTTGAAACAGATGGAACCAATATTATATATGATTCTGGTTCACCCCTGACTGCGGGGGGAGCTATAATAATTGAATTAAATAGTAGTTATGAATCAAAATTTGAAACTCTATTTGATGGCGGAGCTTCAACAGATCAACTACGAGATGTAATAATTGATTACTCTTCACCTCTAGAATTCGATAAATATCCTTATTACGTTGTTGGGCGGACCAATGGTGATGCCTTGCAATCGACTACTGGAGCATTTCAAGAAACAAGGGGTGGCGGGTCAGATGCTTACATTGCGAAGATAATTCCTGACCCACTTGTTGAAAACGCAAGGGACCTTGAGTTTTGTAGCTATTATGGTGGATCAGGAGAGGAAGCAGGCCTATTTATCACTTTGGATGATGACAAAAATCCTTATATAACCGGAGTTGTAAGTGATTATGGAATTGATCTAGGGGAAAATCTTCCAACAGCATGTCCTCCTGATGTGTATTGTGAGGAAGAATTTATAGGTGATGGTTCTACCTATTTCGATATATTTCTGACAAAATTTAATTCGGACGCTTCTAACCTTTTATATGGTTCCTTTTTTGGCGGTGAGCTCAGTACTTACCCGTACGATTTAGTAACAGATGGTGATTATATAATTCTAGTTGGATATACTTGGCAAGACTATGAAACATTCCCAATGTGGGATTTTGAAGGAGCTTATTTTGATGATGCCTCTGAAGAACCAGAAGAAAACGCTTCTTTTATAGCACTTTGGGATAAGGACATGAACAATTTATGGTCTACTTATTTGGGCGATAATGCATGGAGTAGAGCGTCAGCAGCTAATGTATTTGAATTTGGTGGGCGTAGAGAATTATATGTTGTAGGACACGTTAGATATGATAATCTAAATTTTACTTATCGCCCCTTGTGTAATGATGGGTTACCTGATGCATATTTTGAACCAGAAGCTAATGCCTCATTTTTCTCAGACAAAGATGGTTATATAAATGCATTCGACTTAACTATTTTTGAGCCCATCATAACTGATGTAACAGAGAGTATTCCTGAAAATAATTTAATCGTTTTTCCTAACCCAACAACACATGAGTTAAATATCGTTGGAGATGAAAAAATTAACAATATTATTATCTATGATATGATTGGCAATTCGGTGATCAGTATGATAGATATTAATCAAAACTTCATCCAAATAAATGTAGAATTATTATCTTCGGGTTGTTACACCGTAGTAATAACTCAAAAAGATCAACAATTTTATTCAAAATTTATAAAGGATTAAGATGAAGAAATTTGTTTGTTTAACACTATTTTATTTTGTCTCCCTCCAAATATTTAGTCAATGGGAATTACAAACGTTAAGTGTTGATGGATGTCTTGAAGAAATTGAATTTACTTCAAATTCCAAGGGATATATTGTTGGTAGTAGCGTGATTGGCAGGACAACTAATGGTGGCGAAACGTGGATTTGGGACACTTCAATTGGAGGAGCTTTTAGAATTATAGATTTCATAAACCCTGATACTGCCATGGTTTGTTGTTTTCCCTACCTTGGAGAAGATGTCATGTTTACCTATGATGGTGGTGAGTCTTGGGATATGCCACCATTATATATCAGTGTTGAAACAAACGATATGGAGTTGGTTCCTAATGGAAATGTCATTAATGCTGTAGGGTGGACCTTTGATGGTTCAAAAATATATGTGGCAGAAGAGTTTTATAGTGAGAATTCAAATACATCAATATTATCATCATCAATTCCACCTTACGACATTGATTTTGTAACTAATGACATTGGTTTTGTTTGTGGGAGATTAGATAATGTCAGCGGTTCTTCTGTCTTCAAAACCACCGATGGTGGATATAATTGGTATACCAATGAAAATATGAATGGGCCGGTATTTGAAATGTCATTTCCTTCTATGAATGTTGGATATGGTATTGGAGATGAAAGCAGAATTTGGAAAACTACAGATTCAGGGGAAAGTTGGAGTATGCTTCTATTTGATTTCGGAGGATTTGACATTATTGACGATTACTTGATCTTGCGAAATATTTACTTCTATAACGATACGATAGGATATCTTGAAGTAGGTATTATTTATCCAGACTTTACTGAGGGTATATATATCTTTCGGTCAATTGACGGGGGTGATTCTTGGTATAAAACTGATATTAATTATGGAGGTTTTGATGGAGTTAATTCTTTTTGGTGTACTTCTGCCGATACTTGTTATGCTGTGGAATGTACAGAAGTATATAAAACAACAAATGGTGGTGGAATTGATACTATTGAGGTCTCTATTGCAAATCTGGCAAAAGAAGAATTTAATATCTACCCCAACCCTACAAATGGAATTGTATCAATTGAAGATTCGCAGATGGGCTTTGAACTACCAATATTACTAAATGTTTATGGGCAACAAGTAAGTTATAAAGTCGTACATTTTCTCGGTACAACAATCACAATAGATATTTCATATCTACCTTGTGGCATATATTATATTGCTGATACCACAGGTACCAAAACAATTAAAATTCTTAAATTATAGAATTTTATTAATATAATCCCTTTGAGGTTTTAGGTGTTTGGAAATTCCAGTCAAACTGACGCCACCTGAGCAATTTAAACTGACTGTCTCGTCCTAGAAAACCTTACATATTTGGTTAATAATCCTGGTTTCACTTTACATCTAAATATGTTTAATCCTTGTATTACTTTACAACGATAAGTAATGATTGATTAAAATTATAGGATTAATGGTTGTTCAATCTGTTTTTTTTGTTACGGATATTGTTTCCAGCGTTTTATTATTATTCCCTTCGTATTATGAGCCTGTTCCGGTGTAAGAAAATCAATACTCGAATGAGGTCGTTTTTCATTGTAAGTTAATATTGTTTTTGTGATTAATTTCTTAGCTTCTTTATGATTTTGGTACACCTTCTATGTATAAAATTCATTTTTAATAATACCATTTACTCTTTCAGCTAAAGCATTTTCATAAGGACTTCCGCTTTACATCATACTGATTGCAATATTTGATTTCAAAAGAATATTAACATAATCAAACGAGCAATATTGTATACCGCGATCTGAGTGATGAATTAGTATAAATGGAGAGCTATTTTTTCTTTCATTCACGGCCATTTCTAAAGCCTCTATGCAACCAACTGCTTCAAGAGTTGGATAAAGTGCAAAGCCAATTATTTTTCGTGAATATGCATCTGTAATAAGGCTTAAATAACTAAATCCTTCCAATGTTCTGATATAAGTGATATCACTAACCCAAAGTTGCTCAGGTGATGTAATAACCAGCCCTGCTATAAGGTTCGGGTATTTTTTTAACCAAGTGGTGCGAGTCGGTTGTCTTTACCATACGCTTGCGCCTGCGTATCATTAAACCATAGAAACGCAGTATATCAAACAGCTGGTCTCGGCCCATCTTAATTCCATGCGCTTCCAAATGAGGCGGCAATAGGAATAAAAGTTTTCTGGTGCCTATAAACGGAATTTCATTTCGCAATTCTTTTACTATACACAAAACAATAATGTGGGCAATACTTGTTTTTCTTTCTTTAATTTCAGCTTCATAATATGTTTGCCGAGTAACACCAAACAGTGTACAAAGTTTTCCCAATCTTATCTAGGGATACATTTGCCTTATTCTTTTAACTGTTTGGTACCACGTTTTTTTCTAATCTTGATATGTAGATTATCCTCCACAACCTTGATCATCGTTTCTAGCCGATTATCTTTAACTTGGCGTATTCAAGATCCTTCGTCAGTTCCCGGATTTTTCGATTCAAAGCAGTGTCTTTTTTATCATCATTCATCGCTGAAAAAATTGGGTTTGAAAATTCATCCCCCAAATTACGCATAGAAAACTTAGTGATGAATAATTTTAAGGTGTTTCTGTTTAAACCATACTTGAAACAGGCACTCCTCATACCTATGAGGCCTGATTGAATTCCTCGAACGATTTTAATCATTTCTACTTCCGTTCGTCTTACGCACGGGGTAACACTTTTAGGCTCTCCCGCTTCTCCTTTTTTTTCTTAATTTGCATCCTGATTGGTTTAGCTGTTACAAGCTATTTCAGGACGAGACACTGACTTGTAATGCAATTTATAAAACTACAAACGGAGGAGGCATCTCTACAGGGATTGAAACTGAATATTTAAACGCATTTACTTTTTCAATTTATTCAAATCCATCAAAGGATTACATCGCGTTACACTTTCCTAAAACTGAAAAAATACTATTAATTGAAACATATAATTATTTAGGGCAAAAAGTTTTAGTATTCTTTGATGAAAACTTAATTGCTGATATTGCCAATATTGAGAATGGCATTTATATTACCGAAATTAAAACTGAAAGCAGTGAAGGAGTTGCCAAATGGGTGAGGAACTAATTTAAATTTAACCAAATACCTTATTCTACTTCGTCAATATTATAAAAGAAATAGAAAAAGCTTCCAGAAGCATGGCGAAGGCTTATAAACTTTGCTGAATTGCTAATCACCTTTATTTAGTGGTTTTTGTCGTTTTTCAACTTCATGCTCAATTTTATTAAATTTTTTGCTTGGATAACCCCCTCCAATACCCTCAAATACTCTATTTTTCGTAACTTTGCACCCTAAATTTTGAATCCAATGGATGAACGCGAATTGCTAAATATTTCCCCTATTGATGGCCGCTATCACAGCAAAGTAGCTGAGCTGGGCCAGTATTTTTCAGAATACGCGCTCATGAAGTTCAGAATTTATGTGGAAGTGGAATATTTTATTGCCATGACCGAATTGCCAATTGCGCAGTTGAAAGATTTCGATTCGGACAATAGAGGCAAATTAAGAAATATTTATAAGAAATTTAATATAGACGATTGTCAGCAAATTAAAGCAACAGAAGCTAAAATTAATCACGACGTAAAAGCAGTTGAATATTTTATAAAAGATAAATTTGATGAGCTAGGATTTGCTAAATGGAAGGAATTTATTCATTTCGGTTTAACAAGTCAGGATATCAATAATACCGCAATTCCGATTTCTTTACGCGATGCATTAATTGATGTTTATGCTCCTTTGCTCGAAGATTTAATCAATACATTAAGCGAATTAGCTATTCAGTGGACTAAAATACCAATGCTTGCCCGCACACATGGTCAACCGGCATCACCAACCATGCTTGGTAAAGAAATTCGAGTTTTTATTGAACGTTTGAGTAAACAACGCAATGTATTTAATGCTATTCCGTTTAGTGCAAAATTTGGTGGCGCTACAGGAAATTTTAATGCACATTTTGTAGCATATCCTGATATCGACTGGATTTCATTTGCTGATGAATTTGTTTCTTCACGCTTAGGATTAGAACGTTGCCGATATACTACTCAAATTGAACATTACGATAATATGGCTGCCGCTTTTGATGGCCTGAAAAGAATTAATACCATTCTGATTGATATGAGTCGCGACTTATGGACTTATATTTCGATGGATTATTTTAAACAACGAATCAATAAAGATGAAGTTGGCTCTTCAGCCATGCCGCATAAAGTAAATCCAATCGACTTCGAAAATGCAGAAGGTAATTTGGGCATCGCTAATGCCATGTTTGAACATTTATCTGCTAAGTTGCCAATTTCACGTTTACAGCGAGATTTAACTGACTCTACTGTGTTGCGTAATATCGGAGTGCCAATGGCGCATACCATTCTGGCATTTAAATCAATTTCTCGTGGTCTGAAAAAATTACAGGTTAACGAGGCAAAAATTCACGACGATTTAGATAATAACTGGGCTGTAATTGCAGAGGCGATTCAAACTATTTTACGCCGTGAAAATTATCCTCAACCTTATGAAGCGTTGAAAAACCTGACCAGAAATGGACAGGCAATCACCAAAGCTACTATGCAGGAATTTATTGAAGGATTAGATGTAGCTGAAGACATTAAAGAACAGTTGCGAGGTATTACACCATTCAACTATACGGGTATGCGTTATTTCTAATTATATCGCTGATGCCGTCTCCTGCTTTAATCGAAAATATTGACTATTACATCAATAAGGATGGACTTTTGGTATTTACTGAAAAGTATTTGCTGGAGCGTGGATATTGTTGCGGTAACGGATGTACACATTGCCCGTACAACAATCCAACACAAACTTCGCCTGATAATAACAATAAGTGAATTAATTAAATCTGATGGCTTTAATAGGCCTTATTTTAGCCACAAATAAGGAAGGGATTAATAAGAATAAGATAGAAATTACAAACGTTCCCGCGTTGAGTAATAAAACCCATATTACATTAATCTGCACAGGAGCTACTTTTACATAATAAGAAGCTTCAGGGAGTTTAATTAAACCAAATTGTAATTGTAATAAACACAATCCAATTCCGATTATATTTCCCCATAACATGCCTTTCAAAATAATATTTGCGGCATTTAATAAAAATATTTTACGAATAGAAAAATTGTTCGCACCCAATGCTTTTAAAATACCAATCATATTGGTGCGTTCTAAAATTAAAATCAATAATGATGTTACCATATTAATGAGCGCAACCAATACCATTAATGTGAGAATAATCCATTCATTTACTTTTTGCAAATTCAACCAGTCGAACACACTGGGAATTATTTGCTGAATAGTTTGCACATCCCAAAACGGGTCTGCTTTTTTATCCACTATTGGCTCTATAGCGGCAATTTTTTCAGGGTCATCAATAAACACTTCATAACCACCAATTTGGTCTTGCGACCAGTTGTTTAATCGCTGAATATGTCTGATATCGACCAACACAAACAATTTATCAAATTCCTCGAGGCCAGTATTATAAATGCCATTGACACGTAATTTGCGATACATTTGTTCGTAATCGCCATTTTCTTTTTGGTCGATAATATGCAATAAAATACTATCACCCACCACAAATCCAAGTCTGTCTGCAGTCGATTTTGAAATTAATGAACCACGGCTCACATCTGTTTGCGTTAAATCAATCGGGTCGCCTTCGATGATATATTTATCCAGTTGTTGCCAGTCAAAATCGCTGCCAATGCCTTTCATGATAATGCCTTCAATATCAGTTTTGGTTTTAATGATGGCAGCTTTTCGCGCATAAACCTGCACAGAAGTAACACCATCAATCTTGCCTACCTGCTCAACAAATTCAGGCACCCGGTAAATAGGTTCATCATCAAAGGAATTGCGTAAACTTTGTTTTGCGATATTAATATGTCCCCAAAAACCATATACTTTATCAGAAATGGTGGCTCTAAACCCGTTTACCAGCGAGGTGGAGATGATCATTACACTCAGACTAAGTGCAACAGCAACGCGGGCTATGGCAATAATCAATCGCGAAAACGACCGCTCTTTATTATGAATTATCTTTTTGGTGATAAAAAATTCGAACCACATCCCTAATTACTTTATAACTTTGGCCTTAGTTTTGAATGAAACATGCGTATGTCAATAATAGCTCTTGCTTTTACTCTGTT
>Ga0209480_10003167_pt1 | contig 10840 bp, 13 predicted proteins | sample JI61114C2DNA_FD_187501 | JGI IMG/M metagenome (GOLD analysis project Ga0209480, IMG submission 187501) | Wastewater effluent complex algal communities from Wisconsin, to seasonally profile nutrient transformation and Carbon sequestration -... | ecosystem: Engineered > WWTP > Effluent > Algae...
ATCGCCTCCGACGAGGACTCGAGCTTGACCTTCCCGCGTAAGTTCGCGCCCTTGCCGCTTTCCCATCGCAGATGCGGCACGTTTGACCCTTCCGCACACTCCGAAGCCCGCTCAAACTGTCAGGACCCAGCCCACACAACAGCAGGCCGGAGCACAAGCCGAAGCACTCCGCACTTGCCCGGGTCTGGGCTGAAGGTGCGCGCTGCGCTGCCAAACGGGCTGCAGCAGCGCGACCAGTGCCGCCTCAGTCACTTTGCCTTGCTAGCTGATCTGGAATCGGGACCTTGTCGGCCTGTTGAGCTTATGAATGGCTGTGGGCACGTTCTGAGTTAGCGTCCTTGGCGGGCTGCTGGTCATCGTGGAGCTGGTGATCGAGGGATGGTTGAATCGGCAGGGTCCGCACGCATGAGGTCCGCGGTTAGCGCGTGCAGCGCTTCCAATACTGCTGGCTCCTCGGCACCATTGAAGTGGCGCGCGCTGGGCACGAGGGCGACTTCTGCGCCAAGGCGCTCCTGCCAGGTGCGGCGGTTTCCCTCATGGTCAGCGGTGAAGGGATCGTTGTCAGAGATCAGCACCCGGACGCAGCCAGCCGCCGCCCGCGCCCGTGTGAAGTCCAGCGGCGTGTTGATCCATGGGCGGAGGGAGTCCCAGGGCCGGTCCACGGTCCACCAGCCAGCAACGCAGAGCAGCCCGGCGATCGTGATGCCTGGGGGCAGCTCCGCCAGTGCTCGCAGTGCCGCCTGGCAACCCACGCTGTGACCCAAGAGCACGGTGCGCGACAGCTGCGCCGGATCTTCACCCAGCGCCGCGCGGACTCCGCCAACCCACGCCGCCAGCGTCGGAGCTTCAGGGTGCGGTAGGTCCAGGGCCAGGACATCCTTGAAGCCCCCCGCGACTTTGGTTGTAAGCCAGGGATAAAAGTCCGAGCGCGCATTGCCCGCCCAGCGTGGAACAATCAGGAGGCGCAGCGGAGGGCTCATACGTCCCCTCGTTCAGGGGCGACAACGTTTGCCGAGTTCCACTGTCCTACAAGTTCGATCGACATGGGTCAATATACCTGACTTGCCCTGGGCAAGGACAGGGGCGCAACGGCTCCATAGCCACGGGCGATGCGGGATGTCCGCTGCCGTCGCCGACCTGGGTTAGATTCAGCCGCCCACTTCCCGGATCGTGGTTCCGAAACCGCGCTTGGATTTCCTAACCACCTCATACCAAGCAACACGCATAAACAAAGAAGCGAGCATCCTACGGTCCGCTTGCTTGTTCTGGCGCTCCTTGCCGGGCTGTTTTTTTTCTCCGCGTACGCAACGGGTCAGGTCTTCGTGGGTCTCGGTGGCAAGATGATTCTGGTTGCGAGCCTGGATGCTCACCGACGCTTCTGTACCGAGCATGATCGGCAAAGTCTCTGTCGCGAACCTGCACGATAGCACCGCACTACATTAGAGCGGCACACCTGTCAGGTATAGCGCCGAGCCGATTACTCTGGACTCCCAGCGGTAGCCTGCAGCGCCAGGCACGGCTTGCGCGAGTGACAGGAGCTCATCGGGTGAATAGGCGCGCAGGGCCGAGGCTGTGCCATCCCAGGCCACCAAGGCGGGAATCAGTGGCAGAACGTATGTAAACAGCAGACGCGATAGACGAAACGGACGCAGGAACGGCACCGCCAGAAGAGAGGCCACAAACAACATCAGCATGTTCGGGATCATGGCCAGCGGCGCCAGTCCTATCGGCAGCTGACGCAGAACCGGCGAAGCCGCGATATCAAAGAAGGCCAGTGGCGCACGACGCTCGATGACTGCCGCCAGGATGGCCTGCACAGCATCGGGAGTGAAGTGGTGTAGGGCTCCGGACATGGTGCGCAGTCCTGCATGCGAACCGAACGCAGTCATGGCATCTAGCGGCTGGCGTTCATAGTGAGCACTGGGGTCCATTCGCTGCGCAACCCGTGTGATGCCAGCAGCGTTTGGGTGGCGGTCGGAAAACACAAACTCGGTGTGCAGGCCAGCGGCGCGCACGTGGTCCAGCAGCTGCAAGGTGCCACCGCCGCCGCCCGAGCACATATCGAGCACCCGCGTGGCCCCGGTCACCTGTAAGGTCTCGATCAGCTTGTGGGCCACACCGTCAAAGAAGCCGATGCGGCGGAAGCCGAGGTCGAGCAGATCAGTGCCACCATCGCGAATGGGGGCTGGCAGCCAGTCAAAGTCCTCGAACTCGAACAAGTTTACTCGCTGCATGCGTGTCCTCCTCTGGCTGGCTCGGGTCGAATGGCGGCAGAGCCACACGTATGAGCTGCCTTAATATTAGTCAAGCATAACTGACGATTAATAGTCAAGGCCGTTTGACGATTATTTAGGCAAGATGACGGACGATCTGTCGTCAAGTAGACTTGACCAGATGGCGCACCGCACGCTCAACCAGGTCCGTAAGCTGCAGGCTAAAAGCCTGGGCTATCTGCTCATCCGCTGCAGCCAGATGTGGGGCGACCGCGCCATTGCTGCGGTCAATCGTGAGGCGGGGGGGCCGGTGCTGCGCGAGGCGCACACCCGCTTGCTGCCGTACCTGCAGACAGCGGAAGGCATACGCATCACCGACTTGGCGAAGGCCGTCGGTGTCACCAAACAAGCTGTGCAGCCGCTGGTCTCGGAGCTGGCCATGGTTGGGATTGTGCGCATCGAGACAGATCAGCAGGATGCCCGCGCCCGTCGCGTCTTCCTAACCGACTTTGGCATCGAGGCGCTGCTGCATGGCACCGGCATCTTGCTGCGGATCGAAGCGGAAGTGCTGCCGCGCTTGGGCAAGTCAGCGGCAGCGGAGCTAAAGAAACACCTCGCGGCCCTGCTGGCTCTACTGCAGGACACCGCGCACGATACAAAGGTCACAACAGCACCTGCCAAGAGGCCAGCCTGACCTGAGTCTCCTACGGAACCAACAAACTAAGATTGGCTCTCCTGGCAGACTCGTGGGTACGAACACCAACGATGCACAGAGAGAGGCTGCGACATCGGTGGGACTTCCTAACTGTTCACGAAGGCAAACAAATGGGGCCCGAGGCAATGCGCTTGCTAGCGCAAACCTCAGCCGAAGGTCTAGAGCTGTTGCTGCATACGCTGTAGCGTCTCCAAAAAAGCCGTACAAACTCAAACCATTGCAGCTTTTTCGCCGGGCCTGCGGGACGATTTGGTATTCCGCGCGCACAGCGGTAGCGGAAACCTGTCGGCGCTGCTGCTCGGATAGCGCCGAGTCTGCCGCGCATCACATCAGCACGGTCCAATTTGCTCCCCAGGCACACCGAGCAAGCCTTGTTGGCTCGCACCAGCATGGGTTAGCGACCAGCGGCAATTCCTGTCCAGGAGCGGGGGACGGATCGGAGGCGCGGGCTTGGCTCTGCGCATTTTCAGGTTCGGGGCTTACCCAAGCTGACGATGAGCGAAGTTGCCACACTCCTCCGAGTCCAAGTACGATCTAACAATGGCTAGTCCGCTGTACTTTGAGCGCTTTGTCGCCAAGCAGGGTGCGATCATCAAGGTGGAACTGTCCATCATCCATCCCGATGTCTCAGACTTTGGCACTGACCGCCTGTTTGCCTGGACACTCTTGTACGACTGGGTATCTCCAACCGACGACCAGGAGGACGCCAGTAATAATGTCGCGATGGCCTCACGTTATGTGAAGTCGGTCAAGCGCTCATCTGTCAAGAACGCCAAGATCAAGCACCGGGCCAAGGACTATTTCACGGTCACGCGTACCAACGACAAGAATCCTCAGGTCGTCTACACCATTGAGGTGACCCATGCCGCGCTCCTAGATGGAATCAAGGTTGGAGACGGTGATGAGCTGTATGACTACGTCGAGCCCGGCAAAGGCAAGGCTATGACCAAGCCCCCCCCAAGACACCAAGTCCAATGCGGCCAAGCAGAGCGAAGGGAAGACCACTGAGTCCACGCCTACGCCACGAACCTACGATGACCTCCGCATTATGGCGCTGGAGGGGATTCAGCGCTGCGGCGGAACCTGGTCAGACTATCTGATCGAGCAAGGAATCCTGCAGCGCTGGGCCAGGAACGCATCCGGCGACAGCTTGAAGTCGTGGCTCGCATTTCTGTCTCCCTCCTTCCGAGTACAGGGTGCAGCGCTCGTTGGTATCGATCGATTCGTGGCGAACCGAGTAGACGATGCGAAGGAACTCCTACACTACGCAGAGTCGCAGTACGTTGCGAAGGACGATTACAACCTCGCAGCAAGTAGTGGACTCGCTGCACTATGGTGGAGGCTGGGGCAGCAGCAGAAGGCCGATGAGATGTTCCAGCGCGTGCGCGACAGCATGACGCAGCACCAAGCCCATCAGACTGGGATGGTCCACACCCTACTGTCGGTTGCAGCCCTGGGCGGACAGTGGGAGCTAGTGCAGCAGCTTATTCCTCAAGCGCTCAGCCACGGAGACTACCTCGCGAGTAGGCTGGTTCTGGGAGCGACGGCTGCGTGGGAAGGACAAGAATCAGTCTTCGCAGCACTCCTAGACAGGTGGACTGCGGCAGTTGGGAATGACAGCCACCGCAAAAGCCAAGAACTGAGTGAGTCGCTGCTACATCGGGCGCTCGATCGAGGGGAGCCGGAAAACTATCTGGCCATGATGATTCGCTGGCCAAAGATCATCCAGGACTTTCAATACGGCTTCATCGCGTTGCTGAAGACCGAACAGAAATCACCGAAGTTAGCGGTGTCACTGGCTGAGACTCTGCTTCATCAGGATGATTGGCACTCTTCACTCCATCAGCAGAGCTTTGCCGTCCTATCGCGACACGCAAGAAAGCGCGCCCAGGAGTACGTCCAATCCCAACTACTGCAGTGGCAGGAAGGTGGCTACGGACTCCCCTACTTGGCCGCAATGGGAATGGAGACAGAGCTGCGGCAGATCATGGTGAAGGCGCTGCGGGTCGATCACTACAGCATCGCGCAGCATACTCCCAATCGCGCACTAGCCATCGAGTCACTGAAGGCAGCACAAGCAGCGTCCGCAGATCCCAACCCACTATTTCTGGTACCGCTGATGGATTTGGGAGAACGCGCCTGGGTGGACCAGCAGCTTGAGCGAAAGCTCGCGGCCATTGCACAGCTGCCCACCAAGGACCGTGACGTCCGATGTCGCTACTTTGCGAGTGCTGCAGCTCAAGTTGGACGCCCTGAGCTGGGTTTTGCCGCAATCCGGCTTCCTGGTCCCGCAGTGCGTCGCTATGCTGCCAGTGACATGGTACGTGGAGCAGCAGCGGTGTGTGATTTTACGACGGCCTACGCCGCGCTCCAGCTCGTTCCCGAGGGCGATGCTAATGGCCGGGTATCGACAGCGATTCAGTATGCAGTCCGTACTGCGGATAGTAGAGAGATAGACGGTCCGCGTGCGCTCCCCCTCGCGGTACTGGATGTTAGACCGTGCTAGGCCTCGGCAAGCGCGCTTTTACCTCCGCCAGCTTTCTGAGCTTGCACGTCCCGCTGCTGTGCTGCGCTGCTCGCGGAATTTAATCAGCATCGGTCCGTGCATCAATGAGCGGATCAAAAGGAATGAGGATACGAGCATGTTCGTTGGGCACTATGCCGCAGCGTTGGCTGCCAAAGCCGTCGAGCCCCGTGCGCCTCTCTGGAGCTATGTGGTCGCCAGCCAGCTGGTCGACTGGGGCTGGAGCGGCCTGGTGATAGCTGGGGTGGAGCGGCTGCGCTTGGATCCGAGCCTACCCGGCAGCCACTTGGTGCTGCTGGATATGCCATGGACGCACAGCCTGCCAGGGGCGCTGGTCTGGCCGTTGGCAGCAGCGGTAGTGGCAAGGATCGGCCTGCGCGTTCCAGCTGTGGCCGCGACCATGGTAGGGGTTGTTGTCTTTTCCCATTGGCTTGGTGACCTGCTGGTGCACCGCGCCGATCTGCTGCTCTATCCTGGTGGTCCCAAGGTGGGGCTTGCGCTGTGGAACTATCCTTTGCCGGAGATGATCTTGGAGCTTGGCCTCCTTGGCGTCAGCGCCATCCTGTGGACCGCGCAGCGCAAGGCCGAGGGGCGTCACACCTGGCCCGCAGCCTTGTTTTTCGCCGCCTTGGCCATGCTGCAGTTTGTCTCTGTTGCGCTCCCTACCGAAGGCACACCGGAACGCCTCGCCGGCACTGCCCTGCTGTCCTACGTAGTGGTTGCGCTTGGCGCCTGGTTGATGGATCGAAAGCCTGTCCAAACCTAGCAGGCCCGTAGACCTCGGTAGACCAGGCGACTACCTCGGCGGTGGCCGTCGAAGGCGCATTCCTTGTCATTCGCCTGGCTTGTTCGACCGGAGTATTCCGGACCGCAGCGCCTCCGCCCCTATTTCCACTTCAACGTATAGATGACCTGGTCGGACTCATAGCTAGTTACCGCGCAAGATACGTCACGTTCTCCAGCGATCTCGAGGGCTGCCCGAAAGCCGGTTCCGTAGGCGCTCGCGAGAAGCAAAGGAATCAGATTAGGGGGCGTTTGGAGCCTGAGTCGCCCCCCTTTTCCCGATTCATCAAGGCGGAGCAGCGTTGCGGATGTCCCACGATGGAACATGGCCCAGTTGTCGCCGAACTTCGCGAGGATGCGCCGTACTCCACCTAGTCGGAAGAGAACCCGATACATGTTCGAGTCAAGGAGCGAGTAGTTGGTTTGATAGGCGTGCTCAAGAAATGTTGTGCTTGAAAAAACAGTGTCGGCACTCGCCATGTAGATCGCGGACGTTTGCGTCTCGGAAATCCATGTGTTCGGTGGCGACGGATGCTCAAGAAACGCAGCGAGGACCGGTGGCAGAGCATCTCGAAGTACGGAGGTATTGACCCCTTTGAAAAAATTTCGAAGTACGGATGCTTTGACTTCGCACTGTGGATAGGACCGAGCCCCGTCGGGTAACGACTCGAGGTATCGCTTCATCGTCGGAAGGTCAGTTCCCATTCGCCTAAGGATACTGCATCTATCGGCTCTGACGCGAGTCGGTTCCGCCGCCTTAAGAGGCCGCTCGACCAGAACCAAGCGCACGCATCAGCCGTCGTCGCTGAGACAGCGTCACTACTTCGGCACTGGTGGCATAGTGGAACGCCGACAGCGCGCTCGCTGGCAGACTGCGAAGCTGCTCACAAAACTGCGCCAGTATCTTGTCTGTGCTGTATTCCCCAACAAACAAGCGCAATCCAAAGGTTGGCTCTGCGGGCTGCCGCTGAAACACGGCTTGCGCCAAGAACATCTGGCTCAACGTCAGCTTTTCTAGGGCACGACATGCGTGGCAAAGCGTCAGCCAATCAGCCAGCTCGATGTGCGCTTGCAGGGCGACCTCCAGTGACTTGAGTCTGCTCGCAAGCGGACTTCCCTCTACCCACTTCAAATCTTGGCAGGCACTGTAAGCCGAACAGACGGTCACGCGAAGATGAACGAGGGAGCGGAGCTCATGTACCCGAGACAGCAGCTCACGCTCGGCATCGCTATCATGAGCGCCCAGCTGGTAGTGAAGTGCTGGCAGCGATTGCACGGCTTCCTCATCCGCAAGCAGCGCCGCAAGTGCCTCTGTCCCCTCGATGAGTCGGTACTCTGCCAATTCAATGGGGGCCCCAGGCCATTCCATTGCGGCCAGCGACAACGGTACAGCGGGAGCCGCTAACGGCGTGTCCTCCATATAACCGAGCCAAAGAATTAGTCCGCCTTCAGCAGAGACAAACGCACCAGCATCGGTAGCAGCGATGGCGAAAAGGTGCATGAGCTTGTACTCGGCAGGAATCGAAATTTTCAGCCACGAGCAGCCGTTATCATTTGACGAGAACACCGCGCCATACCGACCTACCGCTAGTAGAATCCCTCAGTTTCTCGCGATGGCATCTAAGCTGCCGACCTGGTTTACGTGCAGGTTGCGGAATGGATCACCGGCCTGATCCCTGCGGTAGATACAGCCATCCTCGCAAGTAATCAGCAGCTCACCCGGCTCAATCTGGATAAGGTCGGTAAGCGGCGCACTGGCAATCGGAACTGGCGTGAATCCCGCCTGCGCAGGTTCCCAAAGGCCTCCATCCGCTGCCAGGAAGTATGGTTGGTCATCTAGGATGCGCACTCTTGAGAGCGGAGCTGTGGACGCAATGGCTACCGCTGCGAAGCTCTCTAGGGAAGCAGAGCCCCGCAGCACCACTCCGTGATCTCCACAGAGCCAAATTGATCCATCAGGAGCCTGCGCTAGATCCCGGAGCCAGCCATAACCAAAAGAAAAAAGCTGCGTCCACGAGACACCGAGATCCTTAGGACAGCCACAGGCTCTGCTGGTTCCCTACCGCCAGGAGCCGCCCGCTATCAAGCTGGATGGCACGCGATAGGTGTCGCGCTCCTTCATCGCGGTTCTCGGTGAAGCGCTCAGCATCCGCTGTTGTCACCACAAGCGAGGCACCACCATTGCCAAACACCGCAGTGAGCCGGGTCTCGCTTAAGAACAACGAGAGCGCATGTCCTTCATCATCGGTCTCAAACGGAGGAAAAATCTCAAAGGCATGAAGTTCCATGGTCATGGCTTGTGTAGTACTCACAAGCTCTGGCAAAAACAATCCTTGCATGGAGCGAACTTCTTATGCCGTTCAGGGAGCACACTTCCGAAACGGTCCGGAGCCCAGTCGAGGACCGCTTGACTGTAGGCAGGTGGTCTTCCCTAAGACCCACTGGGACGGCTTTTCCCCTAGCTCTAACAGCGCCGGTGCGCGACAAATCCAAGCAGCGACTGCCATAGGCCGCTGCTTGGGCAAAGGAGCGCTGTCTTCGCTAAACAAGACCTGCTCCGTAGTACATACAAGCTGGGTCTGCTTGCTAGCCGCATGGCAAGGTACAGCTTGGGGAGGTTGCCCAGACCAAGTCTTTGTTTTCTTACACTGCTGCTCTGTGAGCACCAAATCCAGGGTCATGGTTTGACCCGAGATCTGCCACCGACCCGTCCACGTGGTCGTCCACGCAATCTCCTCATCAGAAGAGTACCCCGCATCAGAGTACAGGTTGTGCTCGCGGTAGGTTCCGGTCGCCACCGCAGTCAGACTTTTTGAGGCCAGCCTGTCCACCGTAATCACGAGCTGGCCATGCCGATTGATGGCGCCTCGACCATCCACGATATGACGCGTCTCACCTTCGACGGATTTCATCTTGAGCTGCATCGGCGTGGGCTCTTGGCCACCGGCCACACGCGACCAAAAAACCAACGCAAGAGTGAGGAGCGAGCGATATTTTTCCACTACCCTAGATTAGGGGTTTGGTCCTGCCTGGCAAGCATGCAAAACGGATTCAGTGGGCCATGCACCAGGTGACTGATGGAAGAAAGCTGCTGCTGCTCTGGTCACTTGTCACCGTCATCGAGACGCTTTGCTACCTCGTGAATTCCGCATTAGTTGTCCCAAGTAACCTGACTCCAGAGATCTTATCTCAGGTCTTCGCTCGCCTACGCCAGTGAGCCAATTCGGTTCTCACAGGCTGACCTAGAATGAAAGCTGCCCTCGCGTGAACACGGACTCCCGACCTTCTCCCCGCACTACTCCCCAGAGATGCGGAACCATTAGACTATGGCTGCACCCTCCGTTGTTTTCCCACTGCGTGTTACGATGACTTGCCTGGCCCAGCGCATAGCCCTGCGGCAGCTGTTTTCTCTTGATGTGGGGGCTACCAATGGATTTCGCGACGCACAGATCTGAGTCAATGCGCGATGAGCAGCTGTTTTACCGACAGCTACGAATCTTGAGCGTTCTATCTACAATTATTGTCGTTGCCTATGGTGTGATGGCACTACGGTTCCACAGCATCTGGAGCGGCAAGATGTTTGCCTGCACCCTGCCTCTGGTGCTCATCTTGTACTCGGCTCGCTGGCTGGTGTCGGCGGGGCGCTTTGAACTTGGTGTAGCGCTCACTGGAGCGGCCATCCTCCTCAGTTGCTTGCTTACTGCCATCACGGTTGGAGTAAACAATGCGGTGCTGGGACAGATCCTGCTGTGGAGTGTTCTGGTTGTAGTGCCTCATCTACAAGGGGAACTACTCATCGGCTTCATGATAGCCACGGTGGCAGAGTGCAGTTGCATTGGCCTGCTGAACTACAACCTAACAACTCCCACTACACTCCTAAGCAACAGCGAGCGGCTGACTGACATTCTGGGGCAAACCACCGTACTTGGAGTGACAGTGCTTCTTCTGTATCAGCTAGTCAACCAGCAGAAGGATGTGGTTAGCAAAGCTCTGGCCGACAAGACCGCACTGCTTGCATCACATGATGGCCGGTTGGAAAGTGCGGATAAGCTGGCCGCGCTTGAGCGGGAGAAAGAGATCGCTATCGCCTCCGCCCGCGCCAAAAATCGATTCGTAGCCAGCGTAAGCCACGAAATTCGAACTCCAATGAACGCCGTGCTTGGCATGACGGGATTGCTGCTGGACACAGTGCTCAACACAACCCAGCGCCGGTTTGTCGAGACTATCCGCAGTTCCGGTGGTCACCTGCTCGCCATCATCAATGACATCCTGGACTTCTCAAAACTTGATGCAGATGCGCTAGAGCTTGAACACTCAGAGTTCGTTCTTTCAAGCGTGGTGGAAGAGACCGTTGAGCTCATGCTCACAGGTGCCAGCTCTAAGGGTCTCGAGGTGTGCATTCATGTTGCACCTGAGACTCCACCGCGGTTTCGCGGCGATGCCGGAAGGATCCGTCAGGTACTCCTAAATCTGGTTGGAAATGCAGTAAAGTTTACGCATCAGGGCGAGATTGTAGTCAGCGTTCAAAGTCGCCTGCTCGATAGCTCCAAGAGCGAGATCCTGTTTTCTGTTCGCGACACCGGAGTCGGGATTCCGCTGGACCGT
>Ga0209480_10003169_pt1 | contig 10833 bp, 14 predicted proteins | sample JI61114C2DNA_FD_187501 | JGI IMG/M metagenome (GOLD analysis project Ga0209480, IMG submission 187501) | Wastewater effluent complex algal communities from Wisconsin, to seasonally profile nutrient transformation and Carbon sequestration -... | ecosystem: Engineered > WWTP > Effluent > Algae...
GATCCCTGCTTCTGGTGGAACACCAACTAGGGTTACGTATCATAGTGCAGCAGACTATCCTTTTGATTTTTCAGTAGACAACAAACAAATTATTTTTGGTAGTGGTAGAAATGTACAAGCTAGTAACCTCCGTTTTTATAGCCCCAGACTCTTTCAAAACCTATACACTGTAAGCGTTTCAGGAGGAACCCCGGTGTTGGTTTCTGGCGCTGGTATGGATAGGGCACATTATAATAGCAAGGGTACCCAACTGGTTTTTGAAGATAGAAAGGGTTATGAAGATCCATGGCGCAAACACCATACTTCTTCTGTTACCAGAGATATCTGGGTCATGGACATAGCTTCTAACAAGTATAGAAAGATCAGTGGATTTGAAGGCGAAGACAGAGAACCCGTATTTAGTAGTGATGACCAATACGTGTATTATCTGAGTGAGAAAAATGGTAATCAGAATATTTACAAAACGCCTTTGCTAGCTAAAATTGCCGAACAACAATTAACCAGTTTTAAAAACAATCCCGTTAGACATTTGAGTATTAGTACCAACAATACTTTGTGCTTTACCCAAGATGGCGAGATCTATACCCTTCAAAATGGTAGCTCACCAAAAAAGATTGCCGTTCAGATTTATAATGATGGCAGACAAAACGTAGAGAAAAATGTAGCAGTGAACGGAAATGTGGGTGAATTTGCCCTATCGCCAAATGGCAAAGAAATTGCCTTTATTACTCGTGGCGAATTATTTGTAACCAGTGTAGAAGGTGGACAAACCAAGCGCGTCACCAATACGCCGCAACAAGAGCGCATGGTAGAATGGAGTGCCGATGGTAAAACCCTGATTTATGCAGCTGAAAGAAATGACAACTGGGATATCTATACCACTAATATTGTGCGCAAAGAAGAACCTTATTTTTATGCAGCTACTGTATTAAAAGAAACGCCAATGATTGCCACAAGTGCAGAAGAGTTCTTACCCAAATTTTCACCAGATGGCAAGGAAGTTGCTTATCTAGAAAATAGAAATGTGCTCAAAGTCTTTAATCTTGCCAGCAAGCAATCAAGAACCATTATTCCAAAGGGGCATAATTATAGCTATCGCGATGGTGACTTAGATTTTAACTGGAGTCCTGATGGAAAATATATTTTGGCTGATGATGATTACTTTGGTTTTGGTGGTTCACATGCAGCTGTGATTAAGGCCGATGGTTCTGGAACTATTGAACACCCCATTAATAGTGGATTTGGTGAAGACAATCCCAAATGGGCCATGGATGGTAAACTTTTGACTTGGGCAAATAACCGTGAAGGCCGCCGCTCATTGGCTTTTCAGGGCAATAGAGAAGTAGACATTTACGGTGCATTCTTGGATCAGGCAGCTTATGATCAATTCAAATTATCCAAAGAAGATTTTGCTTTGTTAAAAGAAAAATCGGCCACCGAAAAGAAAGATAGTTCTTCCAAAAAATGGAGTCCTGATTTTAACGATTTAGAAAATAGAAAACTTAGATTAACTATTAACAGTTCTTCTATTAGTGATTATGCTATTAGCCCTGATGGAAGTAAAATTTATTATTTGGCTTCATTTGAAAAGGGATATGATTTATGGGTAACAGATCCCCGAACCAGAGAAACCAAGATTTTGGCCAAATTGGGTGGAAGCCCCAGTGGTATTGAGATGAGTAAGGATGGCAAATCAGTTTTTGTTATCAATAATGGCAGTTTGCTCAAAGTTGATGATACAGGTAAAGCATCGCCCATTGGCGTATCCAGTGAAATGGTATTGGATGCAGCAAAAGAAAGGGCCTATATTTTTGAGCACTGCTGGCGCCAAGTAAGGGACAAATTTTATGACCCTACCATTCATGGCATTGACTGGAAAATGTACAAAGAAACCTATGCTAAATTTCTTCCGCATATTAGCAATAACTATGATTTTCAAGAATTGTTAAGTGAGATGTTGGGTGAATTGAATGGCTCACATACTGGTGGCAGGTATAGCCCTATCATGCAAAATCCTGATGCTACTGCGGCACTTGGTTTGCTATATGATGAAACCTATACAGGCAATGGTTTAAAAGTAACTGAAGTGATTGCTGGTGGTCCTGTAGCCAAAGCCAATAGTAATATTAAACCTGGTGCCATCATTGAGAAAATTGATGGGGTGACCTTGGTGAATACTGAAGACTGGGCAAAATACTTAAATAGAAAAGTGGGTAAAAATACTTTGCTTTCTGTGTTAGATTCAAAGACCAATACCCGTTTTGAAGAAACAGTAAAACCTATTGCATTTGCTGAAGAATCTAGCTTAATGTACAAGCGCTGGACCTCCCTTATGTATCAATTGGTTGATAAATTGAGTGGTGGCAAAGTGGGATATGTTCACGTTCAAGGTATGAACGATGGTAGTTATAGAACCACCATTGATGAAGTCATGGGCCGCAACAAGCAAAAAGAAGCATTGATAGTAGACACCCGTTTTAATGGTGGTGGCTGGTTACACAATGACCTAAACACTTTCTTGAGTGGCAAACAATACTTGGGTTTTGCACCACAGGGCAATCCAGTAAAACCCACCGAACCCATGGATAGATGGAGCAAACCAAGCTGTGTGGTCATGGGTGAAGGTAACTATAGCGATGCCTTTATCTTCCCTTATGTGTATAAAGACAATGGCATTGGTAAACTGATTGGTATGCCTGTTCCTGGCACTGGTACTGCTGTATGGTGGGAAACACAAATTGACCCCACCATAGTTTTTGGAATTCCTATGATTGCCACTATTGGTAAGGAAAAGCGTCCAACGGAAAACTTGCAACTAGAACCAGATATGAAAGTGCCATTGCCTTATGAAGATTTCTTAAACGGCAAAGACCCGCAAATTGAAGCGGCCGTTAAAGAGATGTTGAAGACTATTGGAAAATAATGATGAAAAAAATTCAAGCCATAATTGAACTATTTAAAAGACGTAAGCAGTTTTTTAAACCAGATCAACTGATAGATATGGAATTAGTCAAAAGCATCAAAAGGGAAGAATTCATAAACAAGTTTGACCCAATAGATACGGAAGCGGAAAACAGACCTTCTTTTTTTTCACAAACCAGAATGGCTATTTGGCAATATTTAAAAAATAACAATTTTGAAATTATTAAGGATAGCCGGGAAAATTCGCCATTTGAAATTGACAGTAATATTGATAAAATAATTTTTTGCAAAGAGGGAAATATTGTTGCATTCAATGGAAGTGATTTTAGAGATCATACCATCTATCATCTTAGCTATAATTATAAAAGCATCATTACAATTAATCTTTCTGATTTTCCTAATTATCAAGATGCAGTTCAATTAATATTAGATTCCTTGAAAAATCATATAGAGTCATAAATTAAAAATAAAGTTTTGTAACTTTTAAAGCTAATTCATCTATTATCCTTTTAATTGCTTGTTACATGATTGCTGCCCAATCTGCTTATTCGGATTCCAAAAAGCATTTGCTTATTCTTGACGCTTTGCGTGGTATTGCTGCCATTATGGTGGTGTGCATGCATACTTTTGAAATTTTTTGTGCAGGAGATTACCATAAGTTGATCATCAACCATGGCTATTTAGCGGTTGATTTTTTCTTTATGCTTTCAGGCTATGTAATGGCACATGCATATGATGATAGATGGGGTAGTATGACCATCAAGGATTTCTTTAAAAGAAGGCTAATCCGTTTGCATCCATTGATTATCCTAGGAATGACTTTTGGTGCCATCTTTTTTTACTATCAGCAATCTGCATTTTTTCCAAAAATTGCAGGGACTCCTGTGACCAGCCTAATCTTAGTGATGCTGATCGGTTTTACTTTAATTCCCATTCCACCAACTATGGATATCCGTGGATGGAATGAAATGCATCCATTGAATGGACCAGCTTGGTCGCTGTTTTTTGAATACTTAGCCAATATTTTACACGCTTTTGTATTGAGAAAATTACCCAATCTTTTCTTGGGCTTACTGGTTATTCTTGCTGGGGCTAATTTATATTATGTAGCAATTACTAGCCCTTCAGGAGATTTAATTGGAGGATGGTCTCTAGAACCCCAACAATTGGTCATTGGCTTTACCCGACTGCTATTCCCATATATGGCAGGTATGTTACTTAGAAGATTGGTCAAAATTCAAACAGAAAAAAACACATTTTTCATAGCCAGCATTTTATTGATCTTGGTTTTGGCATCTCCCAGAGTAGGGGATCATAGCAATGTTTGGCTCAACGGCTTATATGAATCATTGATCTTATCATTGGTATTTCCTATAATCATTTATCTAGGTGCCATTGGAAAAATTACAAACTCCTTGATTCAAAAATGCTGTGTTGCCCTTGGCGATATTTCTTATCCACTTTACATTACGCATTTCCCTTTTATCTGTATGTATTATGCTTGGGTGTCCAATAATAAAGTTCCTTTAGATTTGGGTGTAAAAGTGGGCATACCCATGATTATTGCTACCATAGGAATTGCCTATTTGGCTTTGAAATTCTATGACTTACCTATTAGAAAATGGTTAACCAAACGTTTTATGCACCAGGAACTTGCAACAAGTAAAATGAAATCATGATAAAACAATGGAAAACAGTATTCATAATTTCAATGATCTGGCTACTAAGTGGCTGTCAGAATCAACAAGAGAGTTTTTCAAGCTTTGAACAAAAGGTATTTGATCAAGTTTTCTATCAAGTTGTTAATGCAACATACATAGACAAAAGGATTTATGAATTTTATTGTCCAGATGCCAGTCCCATTATTAAAAATGGACAGTTTGATGGATTTGATAACCCAAAATGCAATGAGGAAATAGAACGTTTAAAAAAAGATACTTTTCATCTTGTTTTAGCTGTAAATGATTCTGTACTTACTATTCCTAAGGATGAATTTGTAGCGGTTTCAAAACAATTCACTGTTTTTGATTCTATTAGCTATCAAATAGACATAACAAAACATCAAAGCCAAAAATTTGACTTTAAACACCTCTCTGAAATACCAAAAGATCCTAATCTAAAGAATTGGATTTCAAAATTTACAAGATTTGCAGGTGCCTTATATTTTTCAAAAATCTATTTTGACAAAAACAAGGAAAATGCAGTTTTATCTGTATCCTATTCGGCTGGCTCTAAAAGTAGTAGAGGATATCTAGTCTATCTAAAGAAAATGAATGAAAGTTGGGTAGTTGAAAAAGTAGTAGACACTTGGATATCTTAAATTATTGTAAATTTAAATGGAGCACTTTATTACATTTCAATAATTCATCAAATTATCCCTATGAAAAAAGTAACAGGCATTGGTGGCATATTTTTTAAAAGCAAAGACAGCAAGGCGTTAAATGACTGGTACAAAACCCATCTTGGTTTTGATACCAATGAATATGGAGCCAGTTTTGAATGGAGAGAGGATGCAGATCCGGAAAAAAAGGGAACCACCCAATGGAGTGCTTTTTCAGATACTACTAAATACTTTGAACCCTCTACCAAAGAATTCATGATCAACTATCGGGTACATGATTTAGTTGCCTTAGTGGAAGAATTAAAAAAAGAAGGAGTAACCATTTTGGATAATATTGAAACTTACGACTATGGTAAGTTTGTTCATATTATAGACCTAGAAGGCAACAAAATTGAGCTTTGGGAACCAGCTTAAAATGAATGAATAACTATAACCTATCATTATTCAAATGCAAGAAACAAAACCCTTGATGATATTAGTAGCCGGCCCCTATAGATCTGGCACTAATGATATACCTGAATTAATTGAAGCCAATGTAAAAGCCATGACCGATACCGCATTGGAACTATACCGAATGGGTCATATGCCAGTTTTGGGAGAATGGTTTGCACTACCCTTGATTGAAGTAGCGGGATCCAAAGCCGTGGGCGATGCTATTTTTAATGAGATTTTTCATCCCATTGCTGTTCAATTGATTGACCATTGTGATGCAGTGTTAAGAATTGGTGGCCCATCAAGTGGAGCTGATGAAATGGTCAATACTGGCAGGGCGAAAGGAAAAATCATTTTTACAGATAAATCTAGCATACCAAATCTGCGTTAGCATCATCAAGCATTAAATAGCCAATGATTCAACTGTTGAAACAAGATATAAGTAATAGGTTAGGTTCTGATTTGGATAATTTAGAACTTGTTTTAAGTCAATTCAAACCAGTACAAGTAGCAAGAAATGAGTTTCTGGTAAAACAGGGTGAAGTTTGTAAACAGGTATATTTTATTGCCAAAGGTTGTCTTCAAGTATTTGTCTATGACCAAGACATGAATGAAACAACAAGGGATATTGCCATAGAGGGCACTTGGTGTTCTGAACTATTAAGTTTTGGTTCTGGCAAACCTGCCAATGAAAACATCAAAGCCATTGAACCAACTGACTTACTGGCTATTGACAGAGCAGGGTTTCAAACAATGATGGAGACTGTTCCGCAGTTTGATAAAGTGTACAAACAAATCTTGGAAACTTCCTATGCCAATTCAGTTTATCGTCTCAACACATTTGTTGCTTTGTCTGCTTTAGAGAGAATCAAATGGTTGATGGAATTTAGGCCTACACTCATGACAAGGGTATCTAGCAGATTAATTGCCTCCTATCTTGGCATTAATAAGGATGTTTATAGTAGACTAAAGGCAAAGCTCTAAAACGTAGACTTTTGTCATCAATCACTTAATTTTTTAGGGGCATTTTTACAAAACAGACCATCAGTATTTATTTGACTTGGTCTTGTAACATCTAAATGCTGTATTTAAAATTAAGATTATGGACAAACTATTAAATGCTGGGAGATATATTTTCCCCTTGTCTTTTTTATTGTATGTGGGACTACACCTAGGAAAACCAGAAGTGGGAGCTGCATTTGTTCCAGACTATCTACCCTTCCCCTATTTCTGGAATTATTTTACACTGGTATGCATCCTATTATTCATTATCAGTGCTGTGATTGGCAAAATGGATAAACTGGCTTATAGCTTGATGGCATTATATGTGATCTTAATGGGCTTATTGGTTCACTTGCCTAGAGCGATGGGACATGGATTAGACCTAACTGCTATGACTGCCAATATTGAAAGAGAAAAAGAACTGGAAATGGTTAACTTTTTTAGAAATATTATGGTTACAGGGGCTTTACTAGCCTTTGCAAAATTTGTAGCAAAAGACAAACGGTATATAGGAAAATAAATCATTGAAAACTATTCATGAGTCGGAACCAATGTTCCGACTTTTTTGTATTTTCAAATATGGACAAAAAGAACCTAATTAAAGAATATTCAAATGGTGAAATTACCGTGGTTTGGCAATCAGGTAAATGCACTCATTCTGCAAACTGCGTCAAGCATTTGTCTTCCGTATTTCAACCACAACAGCATCCTTGGATCAATTTAGATGGAGCTTCTAGTGATGAAATCAAGGCAACTGTACAAAAATGTCCTTCTGGTGCATTATCTATAAAATAATCACCAATCCAAGAAGTCAAACAATACTACGCTAAGTCTCGAAAGGAATGGAGAAAATGGTTGGAGAAAAATCACCAATCAGAAAAATCCGTTTGGTTAATTATTTATAATAAAAAAAGTACCACAAGCAGTTGTAAATATGAAGAAGCTGTAGAAGAAGCCTTATGTTTTGGTTGGATAGATAGCATTGCCAAAAAAAGAGATGCAGAAAGTAGTTACCAATATTTCTCGGTTAGAAAGCCCAAAAGCAATTGGAGTAAATCTAATAGAGACCGAGTTGCAAAATTAACAGCACTTGGTTTGATAACCGAGCGTGGTCAAAAAATGATTGATCTTGCAAAACAGACCGGTACTTGGGAAGCATTGGTAGATGTACAGAACTTGGTAATTCCGGATGACTTACAATTGCTGCTCAATAAAAATAAAAAAGCCTTAAACTACTTTCACGCTTTTTCACCTTCCTCTAGAAGGGGTATTTTAGAATGGATTCTAAATGCTAAAAAAGCCGAAACCAGACTAAAGCGAATAGAAGAAACCGTTAAACTAGCGGCAGATAACATTAAAGCAAATCAATACAGACAATAATTATTGCTTATTACATGGAGATTTCAACAGCCCAAATTCAACGAGTTGCAAAAATGAGTTTTGCATCGGTCTACCCACACTATATTACAAAAGTGGAGAAAAAAGGCAGAACCAAAGCAGAGCTACATCAAGTGATAGAATGGTTAACAGGTTACAATGAAAAAGCTATTGAAAAAATCATAGTTGAAAAAGTCAATTTTGAAACTTTCTTCCAAGAAGCAAAAATGCATCCCAATGCACACCTGATTACTGGAGTCATTTGTGGATATAGAATAGAGGAGATTGAAGACACTATGATGAAACAGGTACGTTATTTAGATAAATTAGTGGATGAATTAGCCAAGGGTAAGAAGATGGAGAAGATCTTGCGTTGAAAATATTTTGAATACCGTTTTATAAGAATTGAATATGGACCTTTTTGAACAAATGCTTGCTGGTGGTTTAATACCCAATAATCATCCACAAATTTCAAAACTATGGGATGCTGTTGCTGAAACCATTCAGCGTTCTGCATTATTGAATACTTCTACCTCTGTTTCGGAAACCAGAAATCGCATTAGCGAAATCATTGGCAAAGAGATAGATGCAACCACTACCATCTTTATACCCTTCCATACCAATTTTGGCAAGCACACTTGGATTGGAAAAAATGTATTCATCAACCACGCCTGCAGCTTTTTGGATCTAGGGGGTATTACCATAGAAGATAATGTACTCATTGGCCCACGCGTAAACCTTGTTACAGAGAATCATCCAGTTGACCCAACGCAAAGAAAGTCATTAGTATTAGGTGCCATTCTAATTAAAAGGAATGCCTGGATTGGGGCGGGAGCAACCATTTTACCAGGTGTGACTATTGGGGAGAATTCAATTGTAGCAGCAGGTGCAGTTGTTACCAAAGACGTACCTGATAATCGTATTGTTGGTGGGGTTCCTGCTAAATTCATTAAATCTATCAATGAATAATACATTCTGGCATTTGATTCTTTCTATTCAAAGTATTCATCTATATTTTTCTATATAATTGATATTCAATCTATTTACCAGATTTAAGTAGATAAGAAGAGAGATTTTGCAAATTTTAATACATTGTTATACTATGTATTATATTTATACTTAGCTTTGAATCATGAAGCAAGAGTTTTTAAAAAACTGGGACACCCAGATGAAGAAAGGACTGTTACCATTATTCGTTCTTCAATTATTACAAACAAAAGAATGTTACGGCTATGAAATTATTCAGGAACTGAAATCAGTCTTTAGTATTGACGTAAATGAAGGAACTATTTATCCTCTTTTGATTAGGTTAATGAAAGAGGGTTTGCTACAGCATCAATGGGTTGAACAAGCTTCGGGAATTCCAAGAAAATACTATACCATTTCTTCAGAGGGCAAAACCGTATATGCAGAAATGAAAAACAATATTGAATCAAACATGCAAAATTTAAAATAATGAAACCCATCACATTTAATAACAATACCGTTCAAAGGGTTTACAACGATTATATCTATAGGTGCACTAATTTTTTAAAGGGCTTACCGAATGAAGACAAGGAAGAATGTTTAATGGAAATCAACAGTTATATTTTTGAATACCTTGAAGCCAATAAAGAAGTTGACCAAATGAACAGTCTTTTGAATATTCTTGAAAGACTTGGAGCACCTGAAGAAACTTTAAAAGAGTTTGTTGCGTCCAAAAAAGTAAAGCAAGCTGTAAAAACATTTAATCCGATATTCTTAGTTCAAGCGCTTTATTTGAATATTAAGAATGGATTTATTTATAGTATTCTATCTGTTTTATTTCTGATTATTTTCACCTTACCTTTTTTAGTGATTCTGAAATTAATCTATCCTAAAAGTGTAGGATGTTACGTGGGTGAACACAGTTTCTATTTTGGATTCATTGATGAACACGCTAACACAGTAGAAATTTTGGGTAACGGGTTTATTCCAGTAGTTATTTTAATGGGGCTAATTTTATATTATGCCATTATTCTAACACTCAAATTCAAAAACAAGCAAAAGAAAAAAAAGTAACTAAGGTGTATTTATAATAACAAACTACGTAATTTGAATAAACGTTTGTTTTAAAATTGATAGATGAAACAAAAAGGTGTCCAATACCAATTTGCAGCTAAACCTTGGCAACACCAAGGCCCTGGTGGATGGTATTTTGTTTCCTTGCCTATAACGCTTTCCAAAGAAATCAGAACGGTGTTTAAAATGGACGAAGAAGGTTGGGGCAGGCTAAAAGCTATAGCCAAAATTGGGGGTACAGAATGGCAAACAGCAATTTGGTTTGACAGCAAAAAGAAAACTTATTTACTGCCACTCAAAGCTGATATAAGAAAAAAGGAACAGCTAGTTGTAGACAAGTTGGTCAGTATTACCCTATGGATCTAGTGGGTACATCTGGTAAAAGTCATACAAATATTCAAACACCCAAGAATTTAAATATTTGATGTAAATTCTGGGAATACACTGCTCCAATAGGTATTTGTTTAGTATCTATAACAACTAGATTCTTGCTGATACTAGTTATTTTATTTGTGTTGATAATATAGGATTTATGCACTCGAGTAAAATTTTTTGAAAGAATGCTTTCAAAACTTTTCATGCTTTGTAGTGTAAGATATTTACGTTCTTTGGTGTGAATAGCTACATAATCCCTAAGCCCTTCTAAGTAAAGAATTTCCTGACAAAATATTTTGATATACTTATGTTCGCTTTTAATAAATATATGAGGAGCATTTTCA
>Ga0209480_10003175_pt1 | contig 10823 bp, 10 predicted proteins | sample JI61114C2DNA_FD_187501 | JGI IMG/M metagenome (GOLD analysis project Ga0209480, IMG submission 187501) | Wastewater effluent complex algal communities from Wisconsin, to seasonally profile nutrient transformation and Carbon sequestration -... | ecosystem: Engineered > WWTP > Effluent > Algae...
TTAGGTGGAGTTCATTCCATAGAACATGGCAGTTATATGTCTGAAGAAGTAATGGAATTAATGAAAGAAAAAGGCACTTATTTAGTACCTACTATTCTTGCTGGTAAATCAACTGCAGACTCGGCAAAAAAACCTGGCTACTATCCCGATATAGTAAAAGCCAAAGCCTTAGTGATTGGAAATTTTATTCAAGGTACTTTTGCTAAAGCGTATAAAAAAGGTGTAAAAATTGCTTTCGGTACCGATGCTGGCGTGTATGCACATGGAAAAAATTGGATGGAATTTCAATACATGACCGAAGTGGGCATGCCCATTTTAGAAGCCATTAAATGTGCAACAGTGAATGCTGCAGATTTATTAGGCGACGACAGCATTGGAAGTATTGAAAAAGGTAAAATGGCCGATATCATTGCAGTAGAAGGCAATCCGCAGCAAGATGTGAGCAGCATGGGCAGGGTACAATTTGTAATGAAAGGCGGCAAAATATTTAAACAATAAGGATTACCCCTTCCATTTTTTTAATTGTTGCAATACTGCTCTAAGGTCCTTTGGCAATGGTGCTTCTAATTGATAGGCAACTTCGTTGTAAGTAAAATTTAGTTGAAAAGAATGTAAAGCCAGTCTTGCTAAAATAGGTTTTTCTTCTTCAGCTACTTTTGCCAACTTAAAATTCTTTTTAATCGTAGAGAGCAAAATGGGTTTGGCGTCTCCATATATTTCATCGCATACAATGCTATGACCTATATGCTGCATATGCACCCTGATTTGGTGCGTTCTGCCTGTATGAATTTGAAAACGCACCCAAGAAAATAATCTAAACTGCTCCACCACTTCATAATCGGTTAAAGAGGGTTTGCCCTTTACATGGGTCATCATTTTAGTGGTTTTCCCGGGATGTTCCATGATGGCAGCATCTATGCTACCATTGGTGTTCATCATTTGTCCGTTCACTAATCCCAAGTAAAATTTTTCCATTTCCCTACTTTCAAAAAGTAAGGAGAGGGCTTTATGCGATTCTTCGTGTTTAGCAAAAATGATGATGCCACTGGTATCTCTATCTAAACGGTGAACGGTATAAATATTTCCGTAACGCTGTTTTAATAAGTCTTTTAACGACTTTTCTACGCCCATTCTATCTGGAATACTGAGTAGTCCGGATGGTTTATTGACTGCAACAAAATCTGCTGTTTCTACTATGATTTCAATACTCATGCGTTGGCTTCTGACTTGTTTTTTCTAAGGAAAGATTTGTTCATGAATTTTAACAAACGCACTTCTTTGTCGTTTAAAAAACGCCACTTGCTTCTCTCTACATTTTTCTTAGTAAGGTTGGCAAACATGACCCGATCTAATGCTTTTACATCATATCCTAAATGTTCAAAAATTCTACGAACAATTCTATTTCTACCGCTGTGAATTTCTATTCCTACCACATTCTTACTCTTGCTATCCGCATAACCCACTGAGTCTGCTGCAACAAAGCCATCTTCTAATGTAATACCACTCACAATAGAATCTAAGTCTTTTTTAGTAACGGGTTTATCTAAAGTAACTTCATAAATCTTCTTCACTTCAAAAGAAGGATGGGTAAGCTTTTGCGCTAATTCTCCATCATTGGTTAACAACAATACCCCTGTGGTATTTCTATCCAATCTTCCAACAGGATATACTCTTTCTGGTGTGGCACCTTTAATTAAATCAAGCACTGTTTTTCTTCCTTGTGGATCGCTTGCAGTGGTTAAATAATCTTTGGGTTTATTCAATAAAATATAAACTGAATTGCGCTGTAAAAAAATAGGTTTCCCTTTCACTAAAATTTTATCTGCCTGAGAAACTTTGTAACCCGGTTCAAAAATTTTATCTCCATTCACGGATACTTTTCCTTCTTTCACTAATTCTGCTGCTTCTCTTCTTCCACAAACACCTGAATGTGCCACATATTTATTAAGGGGGATTAAAGACTCTCGGGTAGTAGCCTCTTTTTTATCGGCATCCATTGGATTGCCGGGGTAAGTTGCCTTAACTGGTTTGCCCGCCTTATTGGATTGGCTGCCGCCTTTTTCGTTTTTGAACGCTTTATATGAGCCTGCTGCTGGTTTTTCTGAGCCAGCTGACGTTGTTCTTCCAGCACCTGCTGCTGGTCTGCCCGGTCCTTTTGCCGCGGTTACTGGTCTTCCTGCTTTTGGCGGCGCCGTAACTTTCTTTGGATCTATGTATTCTTCTCCACGAGCTTTGGCTTTTTTTCTTGCCCTCATTTCTTCGCCCGCAGCTCTTGCATCTGCTTTATTCTTTCTTTTTTCTTGGCGATAAGCTTCTTTAATGGCAGCGCCTTTTTTCTTTTCGGCAAATTTGCTGAAGTTGTCTGTACGTTTTTGCATGATGTTGATTTGCTGTTTTACAACAGGATTTAAAATGAACGATTATTTGATTAGCCTTTATTGGCCAATTGTCCGCAAGCTGCATCTATATCTTTTCCCCTGCTTCTTCTCAGTCTTGCGTTGACTTTGTTGGCAGCAAGAATATCCATAAATGTTTGGGTATCTTCCTCGTCTGGTTTAGTAAATTTGAATGCATCAATGCTATTGTATTCAATAATATTGATTAAGTCTGCTGGAATTTGTCTAAATACCTTCGTTAACTCTTCTGCATCTTTTGCAGAGTCATTCAAGTTTTTGAATAAAATATATTCAAGGGTAATTTCATTACCCGTTTTCTTATAAAAATAATTTAATGCTTCTGTTAAAACCTTGATATTATTGGTTTCATTGATTGGCATTATCTGATTTCGTTTAGCATCATTAGGCGCGTGCAAAGACAAAGCCAATTTAAATTTCACTTGGTCGTCGCCCAACATCCTAATTTGTTTGGCAACCCCTGCAGTAGAAACGGTAATTCTTCTAGGACTCATGAACATTCCATCTTTTGCTGAAATTCGTTCGATGGCTTTCAATACGTTATTGTAATTCAAGAGTGGTTCACCCATTCCCATGAATACGATATTGGTTAATTTTTTTTCAAAAACCTGTTCACTTTGTTGATTAATTAAAACAACTTGGTCTACAATTTCATCGTATGTTAAATTTCTCTTTCGCTCCATGTAACCAGTTGCACAAAATTTGCAACTTAAACTACAGCCTATTTGAGAAGACACACAAGCTGTTTTTCGATCATCTGTTGGAATTAATACCCCTTCTACTAAATGGTTGTCAAATGTTTTAAATCTGCTTTTAACAGTTCCATCATTGCTGTATTGGGTAGCATCTACACGCAAAGCCGGCAGGGAAAAATCGGCCGCCATTTTAGTCCGCAGTTCTTTGCTAAGATTACTCATATCTTCAAAACTGTGGGCATGCTTTTGCCATATCCATTCCTGCACCTGTTTGATCCTAAATTTCTTTTCGCCAATGCTTTCAAAATATGTTTCCAGATCTTGTTGGCTTTGGTGGCGAATATTGGGTAAAGAGGCACTCATTCTGCAAAGATAACTTATATCTTGCAGCCTCAACCATCCTATATGAGTAAAGCTTGCTATATCATAGACGCAGTACGTACGCCAATTGGGCGTTTTGGCGGAAAATTGAGTTCGGTTAGACCAGATGATTTATTGGCTACTGTTATTCGGGCCTTGGTAGAACGCCATCCCAGTATAGATCCTACGGCCATTGAAGATGTAATTGCAGGAGCGGCTAACCAAGCGGGCGAAGACAATCGAAATGTGGCTAGGATGGCAGCATTACTAGCAGGATTGCCTACTACTGTTGCAGGTAGCACCGTAAATCGGCTTTGTGCGAGTGGTTTACAGGCCATTATGGATGCGGCAAGGGCCATACAATGTGGTGAAGGACTATTATACATTGCTGGTGGTGTTGAAAGCATGACCAGGGCTCCTTTTGTAACAGCCAAGGCAGAATCGGCATGGAGCAGAAAAGTAGAAACCTACGATTCTAGTTTTGGTTGGCGTTTTATTAATCCAAAATTGTCTGCCATGTACCATCCTTATACAATGGGGGAAACCGCAGAAAATGTGGCAAAAACTTGGGGTATCAGTAGAGAAGCGCAAGATGCATTTGCTTTTAATTCTCAAGAAAAATATTTTACTGCAGAAGCTGCTGGGTTATGGAACGATGAATTGGTGGCTGTTGAAATGCTAGAAGATCGTATGGTCAGCTGGTTTAATAAAGATGAGCATCCTCGTAAAACCAGTTTAGAAAAATTGGCAACATTAAAGCCCGCTTTTATTAAAGATGGAACAGTAACTGCTGGAAATGCTTCAGGTATAAATGATGGAGCAGCTGCTGTGTTATTAGCGAGTGAAGAAGCGGTTAAATTATTTAATCTTCAACCCATCGCAAGAATCAGTAGTATGGCCGTTGCTGGTGTAGATCCTGCTATCATGGGCATCGGCCCTGTTCCTGCTTCTCAGAAAGCTTTGAAAAGAGCAGGATTAACTGTTGATCAATTGGGTTTGGTTGAATTAAATGAAGCTTTTGCATCTCAAAGCATTGCTTGTATAAAAGATTTGAAGCTAGATGAATCCATCGTGAACGTAAACGGCGGTGCTATTGCTTTGGGGCATCCATTGGGCTGTTCGGGTGCGCGTATTTCGGCAACTTTACTCCACCAAATGCATAGAACCCAAACCAAGTATGGCTTAGCAACTATGTGTGTAGGAGTAGGCCAGGGAGCTGCCATTATTTATGAAGGCCTTTAATTAAGATTAAATATGATAAAAGGTTTCTCTCATTATTACTGAAATGCTTAATTTGTAGTTCTTAAAAAGTTATTGAAAAATGAAAAAGATTCTATTATTCGCTTTTATGTTAGTTGGTTTTGTGAGTGTTTCTACTGCGCAAACTGCTCCAACGGATACCACTGTAAACCAATTGGTGGGTAAATATAAATTTGCAGAAGGAAGTCCTGTTGCAGAAGTAACAGTGGTTTTAGAAAACGGTGTTTTAATGATGAACTCTCAAGCAGGTTCTTCCACCTTAGAAAAATCTGCAGAAGATGTGTATGTAATTACTCAATTTCAGGGTACTGCCAAGTTTACGCGCGATGAAAACAAAAAAGTAACTGGGGTTACTATTATGGCCATGGGCTATGAGTTAGTTGGTACCAAAGAACCAAGCTCAACTTTAAGTTTGGTAGCTAAAAAAGCTGTGTTACTAACTCCTGTTGTAAAATAGTTTTTTGTTCTCCTGTTACAATATTTTTGATAATGCAAGTTCCTTCTGTTAATTCGGTGCTACCGATAATCACAACATAAGGAACTTGTTTTTTTTCTGCATATTTGAACTGCTTATCAAATTTACTTTGCTCGTGATACAGTTCTGCAGCAATGCCTCTTTCGCGTAAATCTTGCATTAAATGAAAAGCTGTTTGATGCTCTTCAATGCCTAAATTAAAAAATAAAACGCGAGTGCTTTTTTGTACTGCTTCTGGAAATAACTGCAGCTCTTCTAATACATCATAAATTCTATCAACCCCAAAACTAATTCCTACCCCAGGCACGTTTGGCACACCAAATAAGCCAGTTAAATCATCGTAGCGACCGCCACCACCAATGCTTCCCATTTGTGCGCCAATGGCTTTAATTTCAAATATTACTCCCGTATAATAATTTAAACCTCTTGCCAATGTAAAATCAACTACAATTTTGGATTGATATTTATTAGAGTGGTAAGCAAGAATATATTCCAATTCTTCAATGCCTTTTATAGCGGTTGGATTGTTGCCCATTAACTGTTTTAGTTGCGCTATTTTTTCTTCATTGGCTCCATCAATTGATAGGTATTTTTCAATGATCAAAATTTGATCTTGAGTAATACCTCTTTGCGATAATTCTTCTTTTACTTTTTCAATTCCTATTTTATCTAGTTTATCAATTGCAACAGTGATGGGTACCATTATTTCTTGACCGCCGCATAATTCGGCCAATCCGGCCAATATTTTTCTGCTGTTGATTCTAATTTCTACGGGCAATTGCAATCGTTCGAAAACAGTGGCATAAATAGCTGTTAGTTCTACTTCATTCAACAAACTATTGCTTCCAACAACGTCTGCATCACACTGATAAAACTCTCTATACCTTCCCTTTTGCGGTCTGTCTGCTCTCCATACTGGTTGAATTTGATAACGCTTAAATGGCATAGTTAACTGTCCATAATTCATTGCTACATAGCGGGCAAATGGAATGGTTAAATCGTATCGTAGCGCTCGCTCTGTAATCCCCTTGTTATTTTTGCCTTCCAAAATTTTATTAAAATCTGCAACGATTTGTTCTTGTTTTGCAGGGTTGTCTAAACCATTATTGAGAATTTTGAATATCAGTTTGTCGCCCTCTTCGCCATACTTTCCCATTAAAGTATCCAAGTTTTCCATAGCCGGTGTTTCTAAAGGCTGGAAGCCATACAATTCAAAAACGGTTCGGATGGTTTGAAAAATATAGTTCCTCTTTTGAACAGTGGCTGCGTTAAAATCCCTTGTTCCTTGTGGTATGCCTGCTTTATTGCTCATATGGCGGCAAATTTAACGTTTGTGGTTTAATTATCCTTTTTAAGGCTTTTTCAGTTCATATGGGAACTAATTATTAACTAACGTCCATTAGTTTAAAACTGTTTTTATGTAAAGTTTTTATGGATTTTTAATTTTCGTGCATCTCACGTAAAATATTTACTAAATTGCCCATCCCGTAAAGTGATTGTATGGAAAATACTTTTAGAGAAAGGAACCAAAAACGGTACAGTATATTCAGAAGGATCTATGATATTTCGATGTCGCTGTTGTTTTTGGGTGTTGGTTTGGCTGTATTTTTTATAGAAAAATTTGGGATGGATCTGGTGTTTACGGCAGAACCGGTTTATCGAAATTTTTTCGGTAGTATTTGTATGTTGTATGGCGCTTTCAGATTGTACAGAGGTATTAAGCAAGATTATTAATTATGAGGAAGTACAGTTTGTTTGTGTGTATGCTGGGTGTTTTGCTCTTTGTTTCTTGTGATTCAAAAGAATCAAAAAATGCTATTCAAGACAATACGGAAGAAGGTACTATACGCATTAGTGTAGACGAAAGCTTTAAGCCTGTAATTGAAGAGCAGCTTAAGGTTCATCAATCCTCTTTTCCAAAAGCCAATATCATTGCATCTTATAAATCTGAAGCAGATTGCTTTCGTGATTTGCAAAATGATAGTACCAGAATGATCATAGTGGCTAGGGGCTTAGACGAAAAAGAAGAGGCGTTTTACCAATCCAATTTGTCTTATCATCCGCAGTATGCAGAACTAGCATATGATGCGGTTGCATTGATTGTAAACAACAATGCAGCTGATAGTATTTTTACTTTTCAGGATGTAAAAGATATATTGAGTGGGAAGCATAAAATTACTGCTGTAATGGATGGAAAGTCTGCTACCAGTACTGTTCGTTATTTAAAAGACAGTGTATTGAAAGGCGGAAATTTTGGTGACAATGTGGTTGCAGCCAATAGCAGTAAAGAAGTAATAGAAATAGTTACATCAAGAACAGATGTGATTGGGTTTGTTGGAATGAGTTGGATAGGAGATACCTACGACGAAGAACAACAAGCATATTTGAAAAAAATTAGATTGGCTAGGGTAGAATGCACTGCGTGCTTAGAAAAAGGCATTTTTGCAAAACCTTCTCAATCAACCATAACATACGGTCAGTACCCTTTGGCACGACCTTTGTTTTATGTGTTAAAAGAGAATCATGCTGGTTTAGGAACTGGGTTCATGAATTTCATGAGCTTAGAAAGAGGACAATTAATATTTAGAAGATCTTTTTTAGCTCCGGCTAAAATGGCTTTTCATAAAAGACAGGGTAGTATAAAATCGGAATAACAAAACAACTATAAAAAAGAGAGAACATGAAGAAGTCTGTTGCTTTGATGTTTGCAGCTGTATTTGCTGTACAGTGCTTAACGGCCCAAGTAGCCGAAGGCATTAAGCTGTTGCATTATGAAAAAAACAAAAGTGCAAAAGAAGTACTGCAAAAAAACTATGATGCCAATTCTAAAGACCCTCAAGCCATTTATTGGTTAGGTCAGGCATTTCTAGCCGGCAACGGTATAGAAGTGTCTAAAGAAGATGTGGCTGCTGCAAAAGCATTATACCAAAAAGGTTTACAAGAATTGGGCAGTGATGCTTGGTTGTTGGTAGGTATGGGTCATGTTGAGTTGAGAGAAGGTGGAGACCTTAATTCAGCCAAACAAAAATTTGAGCAGGCCATTACTGCCACTACCGAAACAAAAGGCAAAAACAAAGGAAAGCCGAATGCTGGAATCCTTACTGCAATTGGTCGTGCCAATGCAGATGGAGACAGTAAAATGGGTGATCCCGTTTATGGAATTGATAAATTAAAGCAAGCAGGTACGCTTGATTTAACCAATCCTGATATTTTTATCTACATGGGTATTAGCTACCAAAAAATGGGTGGTGAAAATGGTGGTGAAGCGGTTAAGGCTTACACTGAAGCCATTGCACGCGATCCTAAAAGTGCATTAGCGATGTTTAGGATTGGCTTAATATACAGAAGCCAAAATAATGAAGAATTATTTAACCAATTCTTTGACAATGCAAAAACTGCAGATCCTGCTTTTCCTCCAGTGTACTATGCATTGTACCAGTATTATTCTGAGAAAGATGTAACCAGAGCAAAGGGTTATTTAGATCAGTATGTGCAAAGTGCAGACAAAGATTCAAGAAATGAGTTGTACCAAGCCGACTATTTATTCCGTGCGGGTAAATATGATGAGTCTTTGGCGAAAGCAAAAGAATTAGACGCTGCTGTTGGTGTAAAAGCTGTTCCAAGATTAGGGGTAGTATATGCTTACAACTATTTAAGAAAAGGCGACTCATTGACTTCTAAAAAATACATTGAAGAATTTTTAGCTTCTGCACCTGCAACTGAAATTCAGGCATCAGATTATAAATTAGGTGTTGAAGTGTTAACCAAATTCCCTGGAAACGAAGCGGTAGCATCTAGCTATATTGAAAAAGCATTATTAACAGATACCGTGAAAGCAAATAGGGTTGCCTTCATTAATGCAGCAGCTGATATGTTTGGTAAAGCCAAATCATACAATGCACAATTGAGTTGGATGAAAAAAGGCATGGAGTTAAAAGGTGATTTAACAGAGTTTGATTATTACAAACTAACTTCTTCTGCTTTTGCTGCTAAAGCTTTTGATCAAGTAATTGAATTTGCTAAACCTTATATGGCTGCTTATCCTGATAAGCCACAACCTTACAGTTTCTTTAAAAGAGCAACTATGGCAAGTGGAACAGATACTGCAGTTATTATCAGCAACCTAAACTATTTAGATTCGGTTTATGCCAAAGTGGACCTTGAAAAGCATAGAAAAGCCATTTTCTTAGACGAATACTTTAAGATTAACTACTATGTAAATCTGTTTAATGAAATTAAGAAAAGACCAGACTTTAAAATAACCACCAAGGGGGATCGATCTCCTTCTGTAGACGAATTTTTAGCTACTTGTCAAAAAGCCATTGAAGTAGCCGACAAGATGCTGGCTTTATATCCTACTGCAGGTGAAGAAAACAACAAATTTGCTCAAGATGTTAAAGCGACCATCCAGAAAAACATCGATTATTACTCTAATCCTGGTGCAAAAGGCAATGCTTCTGGTGCTAAAACCGGTAGCTAAGTCCTAGCTTTAAAATTAACTTAAAGAAAAAGCTCCTCAAATTGAGGAGTTTTTCTTTTATATCTATTACTAGCGTATTTTTGCGGACTTAAACAGAGCTATGGGTATTATATACACTTTGTTAGACGCTAGCGCTTCCAATTCGGCATCCAATTATTTGCCAATTGCTATTCAATTAATTTTTGCAGGAGGTTTTGTGGCAACCATGATTGGAATTTCTTCATGGGTAGGCCCGAAGCGTAAAACTGCTGATAAATTAGAAAATTTCACCAGTGGTATTGAATCGCATGGTAATGCCCGCCAACCCATGGCAATCAAGTATTTTCTGGTGGCCATTTTGTTTGTTTTATTTGATGTGGAAGTCATTTTCTTTTACCCCTATGCTGTGAATTTTCGTGAGCTTGGATGGAATGGATTCCTTGCTGTAGTGATGTTTGTAGGGTTTTTCTTGATTGGGTTCACCTATATCATCAAAAAAGGTGCTTTAAAGTGGGAAGATTAATCCGAACTAAAACATTCGGAAACTGTTTGGTAGTAAAATAGGTCTTAAAATTTTAATATAAAGGAATATGTCACGTCCGGTAAGATATAATATTCATCCAATTGAAGCCAATATTGCTGACTCGGTTACGTATGTAGATGCCCCAGAAGGCTATGGCGGAGACGGTTTTTTTACTACTAAATTGAGTGATGTAGTGGGTTTGGCTCGAAAAAACTCTCTATGGCCAATGCCATACGCTACTTCATGCTGCGGTATTGAATTCATGGCAACAGCTGCATCTCATTATGACTTGTCTCGTTTTGGTGCAGAGCGTATGAGTCACTCTCCTCGTCAATGTGATTTATTGATGGTGATGGGAACCATTGCTAAAAAAATGGGTCCTGTTTTGCGTCAGGTTTATTTGCAAATGGCTGAACCCCGTTGGGTAATTGCAGTAGGTGCTTGTGCATCTAGTGGGGGTATTTTTGATACTTACAGTGTATTGCAAGGGATTGACCAGGTTATTCCTGTAGATGTGTATGTGCCAGGTTGCCCTCCAAGACCAGAAGCCATTTTAGATGGATTCATGAAAATACAGGAGTTGGTAGGTCAAGAAAGTATTAGAAGAAGAAACAGCGATCATTATAAAGCATTATTG
>Ga0209480_10003179_pt1 | contig 10818 bp, 10 predicted proteins | sample JI61114C2DNA_FD_187501 | JGI IMG/M metagenome (GOLD analysis project Ga0209480, IMG submission 187501) | Wastewater effluent complex algal communities from Wisconsin, to seasonally profile nutrient transformation and Carbon sequestration -... | ecosystem: Engineered > WWTP > Effluent > Algae...
CGCGGACCGGTACGCCGCGATGAAGGCCACGTCACGGTTGAAGTGCTCGGCCAGGGAGAAGAAGCTTCCCCACACCTTGCCGATGGATCGCATGTAGCGGTTGTTCTGGAACCAGCCGGTGCGCATCGACTCGCCCTGGAGCATGTGGATCTCGTGCGGCGACACCACGCCTTCATCCGACGCCCGCTGCAGGGCCATCTTCAGCTCTTCCGGCACCTCGGCGTTCTTGTTGAAGAGCCGGCGGCTGGCGATGCCCATCGCTTCCTTCAAGTTGCCCGTCACGTTTCCGCCAAACTGCGCCAGGTACGGGAGGGTCATCGTGAAGGTCTGGGTCATGTTGACCATCGCGCTGGCCACCGACCCGCCCAGGAAGTGCATGAATAGCAGGCCGCGCAGGGAGGCCGCCTCATCGCCCGGGTTCTGGATGTAGTCGATCAGCTTGATCGCCTCATCCTTCACATCGCCCTTCTCCTTGGGGATCTCGGATGCGGCGCGGAGCATGTCGCCAAAGTGGTAGTTGGCGGCCGTCGCGCGGGCGTTGCTGGTCAGGAAGGTCGCCAGCACGCGCACCGGGTCTTTCTCGAAGCCGGCGATGCCCTTCCGCTGAATGAGGCGCTTGAGGGCCGAGCGGTTATTCACCGCCTGCTTGAGATACTTCTGGAACACCTCCGACTGCTCTTCGCCCATCATGCGGGCGAACACCTCGACGGTCTCCGGCGTCACGCCGCGGAACAGGCGGAAGGAGTCCTGCGACATCACCCCCTGGTTGATCGTGGCGTTCGGGTATTCCTCGCGCAGCGCGCGGGCCGCCTCGTTGGCCTCGGCCTCGTTCTCGAACATCCCGAAGAAGTGGCGGATTTCCTCGCCATCGGCGTTCTTGAGCGGCTTGCCGTCCTCGCCAGCCTCGAACACGTCGACCGTGTACTGGCCGAAGCGCATCAGCGGCGCGTAGCCGGTGGCCTTGAGGTGCTCGATCTGCTCGACCTTGCCCTGCGTCGCCTTTAGCAGCTCGGCCATGTCTTCGATGCGAACCTTCAGGGCTTCGGATTCGGCCGCGTGGCGCGACTTCATGCTCTCCAGGAGGTCGGCGTACCGGCGGCGCTCGTCGGCCCCGCTGTCGCCGTTCTGGGCCGCTTCCTCAAGCTGCTCGCGCTCGAACTTCTGGCGCTCCTTCATCTCGGCCAGTTCGCCCTGAAGCTGCTCGATGTCGGGCTCAATCTGCTCCATGTAGAAGGCGAGCGCATCGTGCAGGTTCATCTCGCGCGGAGCGGGCTGCAGCTTCGCCATCTTCGCGGTGCGCGACATCTCGGACAGGGCCAGTTCATCGAGAGAGCGATCCACCGCCGCGCGGAACTGCTGGTAGAGGCCGATCTTCCGGTCGTCCAAGCTGAAGCGCTCGCGCAGTTCCTCCGCGCTCCACACCTTGTCGCTCATCGTGCCCTCGAAGATGGGCGCGGCGAGCGCCTGGGCGTCCTTCGAGTCGGACCGGGCGTGCCAGAGCTGCTTGAAGGCGTCGGCCATGCGCTCCATCTTCGGCAGCAGATCCGGCGCTACGTCGGCCGCCTCATTGGCGGTTCTCGAGATGTCGTCGATGTACTGCTGGGCCATGTTGAACACCCGGCCGAAGTGCTCAGGGTCGACCTTGGCCTTGTGGTACTGAGTGCCCACCGTCCGGTGCAGGACGTTGAAGGTGCGAGAGGAATGAAACAGGTCTCCAAGGCGGTCACGGATCGCCTGCCGCCCCTGCGGCTGGAACAAGGCATCGGCAAGCGGTATCGATGCCATCGGGCGCGCGGGCATCATCACCCCGCCGGCCTTCTGACCCTTGCGCATCAGGCGGCGCAGCGATCCAGCAACCAAGGCCGGCACATCGTGCTCGCCGAAGAGGAAGGTCAATCCCATTCGGAGCAGCCCCCGCTTGATGAACCCCTCCAGATCCAGCCACAGGGATTGCGAGCGGCCCGCCGAGCTTTCGCCCAGCTTCGCCAGCACTTCATGGATGAATCGGTCGTTCCTTGCGAGATCCGCATCGGCCATACCCTCGAACTCGGGATAGGTCGCCTTGATGGCTCTCCACACATTGTGGGACAGCGAAGCTGGATCAGCCGCGAGACGGGAAATCTTCGCCTTGATCGCCCGCCAGCCGATCTGCCCGACAAAGCCTTCAAGGCCGTGGTGTTCGCCCAACTCGTGTAGGAGTGCGGCAGGCGCCCGGTCGGCGCTCAGACGGTCGGCAACCAGATAGGCGACGCCCGCGGCGGGGTCATAGACCGCCTCGGCGCCGTCAATGCGCAGGCCAGCCGGTACGGCGTCCAAGTCCGGGACAATCCGCAGGAAGCCCGCCCGCTCAAGGCGGGCAATGCCTTCCCCACCGAACTCGTCCGCCAGCACGCGGCGGATGCGTTCAGGCGTCTCCCAGGTCCGGGCTGCCGATGCGCGCCGGCTCGCCAGCGGCGGCGCCATGCCCGACGCGGCGATGGTCTCGGCCTGCTCAACCGTGGCGCCAGCCGGCTCCGGCAGCGAGGCTCCGAGTTGGGCTTCCCCTACCAGGGAACGGAAGAAATCGAGATTCATCACCATGTAGGCTTGCATCTCAGCCTTGCCGACAATGGTGACTTCCTTCCCGTCCGGCCCGGTGAAGCGGTAGGTGCAAGCCCTCATCACGCGTACCCCCGCAGGCCGAATCTCCCGCCCTTGGTGACTGTCTCAAGTCGCTTAGTCAGCGCCTCGATGGTCTCGTCCTGCTCGTCCAGCTTCTCGGCCAACCCCTTGATGGCAGCCGTCTGGGCGCCGGACATCGACACGAGGTCAATGACCTTCCCGCCCGGGGCGACCTCATCGCCCAGTTCGCGCTGCACATCCTCGGCGTAGGGGCCGACATGCCGACCGCCGTCGGCGATACCGTCCTTGTATTTCCACGACTCAACGGGGATGCGCTTGAACGCCTCGACGGCCTCTTCGGACGAAACGGGCTCGCCGTCTTCCTTGAAGCCTTTGCTGGAAGCAGCCTTTGCCGTCGCCGCGGCGTACGTGCCATAGGCGCCAATCCCCGTTCCAATCAGGCTGCCAAGGCCCGCCATGCCGGCGCCGGCCTGCTGCGCCTGGATGCCGTAAGACTGGTTCATCAGGCTGCCGAGTCCGAGCTGCGACTGCACGCCGATGTTCTGCGCGCCCATCTGTGCGCCGTAACCACTCGCCACCTGACCACCGGCCGCAAGCGTCGAGCCGATACCGGCGCCCGCGCTCTGCGTCGCCGCCGAGCCCGAGCCGGTGGACAGGCCGACCTGCTGGCCGGCGGTGTTGGTCTGGTTGCGACCAAAGGCGGCAGCGCCAGCCCGCAGGGACACGCCCTTGTCCTTCACCGTCTGCCGGGTACCGGTCATTGCCGCGGCGCGCGCAGCAGCCTCGCCGGCATCCATCTCGCGGTTCGCCGACATGAAGTTGCCGGCGTTGGGCTTGACACCCATCGAGGTGAGCTGGCGCTGCGCGGCGGCACGCTGGGACTGGAACTGCTGCGAGACATCCGTACCAGCCTGACTCGCCGCACGCTCTTGATCGGCGGCGTTGCCGTAGTCCATCGCCTCTTGCGCCATCTTCTGCTCGATGGGCTGGAACGTCGTCTGGTACTGGCTCCACTGCTGGTCGGCGCGCTCGCTGGCCTTGGCTGCGTCGGTCTGCTGCTGATCGGCGACATCCTGCCCGATCTGGAGCTGCTTCTGGATGTACGGCTTCAGGAACTCGTACTGGTCGCGTTGGAAGGCGAGGTTGTTGTCCGCCGCCTCCTTGGCGAGCCTGGCGCTGTCGGCGTTGGCCGCCGCGATGCCGGAGTAGTCCGGCGCGTCCGACCCGCTGCTGCATGGGTCTCCGCAGAAGGCGAAACCGGACGATTCAAGGCGATCCGCCTGCCAGCGCTCTCCACGCCGAAGTTTGATCCTCATTTTGCTTCTCCTTTGCTGCGCTCGGCAGCCTTATTAAGATGGTCTAGCCAGTCGCCCACAATCGGCGGAATAACCACTTCCACCTCGAAGCCCTTGAGCTTGAGGCGATGGGCGGCCCGGTAGGCGGCGGCCTGCCCGGCGAAGTTGGTGTCGTTGTCGGCGAACACGATCAGCTCGCGCACGCCCTCGGGCGGCTCGAACGACTCGATGCCTTGCGCCGATACGCAGCTCCACACCGGCACCTCGAACAGCTCCGATGCCGCGAGCGCCGTCTCGATACCCTCGGCGATGCCCAGCACCTCAGAAACGGCCGTCAGGCGAATTGCTGCGCCGGATAGAGGCAACCCCTGCATGAGCTTCTTCGGGGCCGACACGGGCGCTTTGCGGCCGTCCTGGAGGTATGTCCGGTGCAGAGATACGGCGCGACCATCCGGCGCGGTCACGGTCGCCAGCATCGCGGGATAGATGCCCTGGTGCTCGCCGTCCAGATACCGCAGGCCGGGATGCACCCGGACGGCTTCCGGCAGGTCGTACAGGCGCAGCCCTCGCCCGGCCAGGTAGGCATAGGCTTCGTCCCCCCGCTGAATCGGCTTCGACTCCCGCCACACCCGGCGCAGGGCGGCGAGCTTGTCCTCGTCGGTGCGCTCGGGCTTGCCGGTCACGGGCTGCACCACACCCGCCAGCCGTTCGATTTCGCGGGCGGCGTCCTTGAACGACAGGCTGGTGATGCCCATCGCCAGCTTCACGCCATCACCGGCCCCGCAGCCGCTGCAGTAGTAGGTGCCGCGGCCGTCCTTGTCGTCGAAGCGGAAGCGGTCCTTGCCCCCACACATCGGGCAGGCGCAGTGCTTGCCGCTGAGGGCCTTCTCGTTCATGCCCAGCGTCGTCAGGATGGACCGCCAGCGGCCGGCGGCGGCGGTGCGCACGTCGATACGGTCACCCATGCTGGCGGCCCTCCTGCGCCTTCTCGCGGGCCTTGGCGGCAGCTATCTGGCGGGACTTGAGCCAGCCCATCAGCTCGGCAGTCGGTGCGGCCTCAACGGCTTTCATGCCACGCGGCCACACGCCGAACATCTCCCGGTACTTGTGCGAGACCCAGCCGGGCGAGTACCCGCGGGCACGGGCTACGTGCAGGAGCTGCGAATAGACGTGCTGCTTGCGGTCGGGCGTCGCCGGCTTCCGGGCCTTGCGGTCGATCTTCACCAGTTCGCCGTCGACCACCTCAACATCCGACTGGCGCTGCGGCTTGAATCCGCATTTGGGGCACTCATGGACGCCGGCATCGCGGACGAACTTGCAGCTCGGACAGGGCTTCGGCTCGGACTTCTTGCGCTCTTCCTTCCGGCTGCCGGCCTTGTTGGCGTTACCGTCGTCCAGTTCGAGGGGCAGGTCGTCGAAGGGGTGCCCGATGCGCTCCACGCTACCGGAGTGATCCAGCAGCAAGGCGCGGATCTTGCCGGGCGCCGGGCGAAGGACACGGCCGACCATCTGCAGGAACCGGGTGAGGCTCTTCGTGGGCCTCGCCAGGATCATGCAGCTCGTGTCGGGCACGTCGAAGCCTTCCGACAGCAGGGAGACGTTCGACAGGAGCGTGAAGTCACCACGCTCGAAGCGCCCCAGGATGTCGGCGCGGGTCTCGTCGTCCATGTAGCAGTCGAGGTGCTCCGCGCTCACGCCAGCGGCGCGGAACTGCTCAACGATGTGCTGGCTGTGCGCGATGGACGATGCAAAACAGATGGTTTTGACGCCTCCGGCCAGCTTGAACCAGTGCCGCAGGATGTCGCCCACCAGCTCCGGCCGGTCGGCGGCCTCTTCAATGTCGGCCTGCCGATAGTCCTGCTCGCCATCGGCGGTGCGAGAGGTTTTCGCGCCCGTCATGTCCGGGCTGCTCGGTGCGTAGATTTCGAGGTCTGTCAGATGCCCCGCATCCACCAGCGATTGCACCGTCGCGCCAATCACCAAATCCTCGAACAGCGGCCTATCCGCCAGCTCGGGGTACGGCTTGCCCAGCCCTCGGGCAAAGGGCGTTGCGCTCAGGCCGATGCAGGGTGCGCGGTTGTAGCGGAACAACAGGGTGCGGTACTTCTCGCTGCCGGCGCAGGCGTGCGCCTCGTCGATGATGAACAGGGCCACGTCATCGAAGATGCAGCCGCGGGCATGGACGGTATCGACGCTGGCGACGATCACGCGGCGGTGCAGGCCGTGTGTGTTCTCGCCCTGGAGGACGCCCACATCCAGCCCGGCGGCCCGGAGCGCGGCGGCGAACTGATGCACCAGCTGCTTCCGATTCGCCAGCACGACAACGCGGCCCTTGGACTTGCTCAGGGTCATTTGCGTGATGGCCGTCGCAACGCGGGTCTTGCCCCCGCCGGTCGGCAGGTAGGCCAGGACGCGGCGGCGCCCGGCCTTGAGCGAATCGCGGACCTCCTTCACCAGACCTTCCTGATAGTCCCGCAGGCTGATAACCCCGGCCCCAGCCAGGGCGGCGGATGCTTGGGCTTGGGTGCATTGCATCATGCAGCACCCCCGATACCGAGGGCGCGCTCGGCAATCTCCACGTCCCCCAAAAACTCCGGCTGAACATCATTCGCCCTTGGCTTGGGGGTTTTGGGCTGAGGTTTCTGCGCGTTGGGCACGCTGTATATATTTAGGATCCCGTGCGGGACTCCCTGCGGGATACCTGCGGGACTCCCGGCGGGATTCCCTGCAGGATCGCTTTCGGCAGACTCTCGGCGCTTCCCCCAACGGGCCGCGTTGCCCTTCCGGCTCAGTTCCTTGACCCGATTGACGGCGGCGTAAGCCTCCTCCAACTCGGTGTTCCAGTCCTCGCGCAACCATTCGCCGCACTTCACGATGAACTGCGGTTCCAGGGCTTTGCGGGTCTTCCGCCATTCCTTCACCTCCATGCCGACGATGCGAGCCAGAACAGCATCGTCATCGGGCAGCGGGCCGGTGCGCCAGAAGAACATCTTCAGCGCCAGCAAGGCGCCGCGCTCGGCGGCGGTCATGAGCTGTGTTTCGTCCTTCCACGCCTCGATATCCAGCATGAGGCGCAGCGGCGGCGTGATCTTGACGGCCATCACAGCACCCCCTGCGCCGGTTCGGCGACCAGCTCATAGACGGCCACGCCACGATGTGGAAAGCCTTGGTCGTCGTAAATCGTCACCCGCGAAACGGTCGGAATGTCGTAGCCCAGCGCACGCAGCTCAAAGATGCGAGTCTGCGACTGCATGATGCCGGCTCGCCGGAAGTCGAGCGTGTGCTTCGGGCCTGTCTGCAGCATCTCTACAATGCGCTGACGCTGGGCTTCGCCGGTGGTGCTGACGTGCGGGTGATGGGCCGCTAAAGGCTCGGGGAGGCTCCCCGGGAAGAGGTCCCTGGCGGTAGAATCTTGGCGCTGATAGCCGTTTGCTTTGCCGACTTCGCCCGCCTGGCCGCGGGCGTTGTCACGTCTGGAGGTGGACATTTAGGCCACCTCGCCATTCAGCAGAGCGTCAATTGCGTTTGCGTCCCGCACCAAAAAGCGGTTGTGCAGCTTGGACGGGCGCAAGCCCATGTAATCGCCGTCGCGGCGCAGGGCGGCGCGTAAGGTCTGCGGCTTGACCTTCAGGACGGCGGCCGTCTGCCGGAGGCGGCGGGAGTACTCGTCGTGGTCGAGGGTGCGCGGGATCGCGGCCTTGAGGGCCTCGTATAGGTGCCATTCCGGCCAGATTGGTACGTCATGGCGCCGCTTCCGCTCGTGGGGATAGTTGCTGGGCTGGACTCTCGACATTTCCGGAGACTCCAGTCAGAGGGCCAGCGCTTGGCGGATCTCGCCGGCCCGCCAGCCAGTGCTGTTTTCGCCGATTTTGACCGGAGCGGGGATTCGGCCGGTTTTCACGCGCCGCCAAACGGTAGCCGGAGAGCAAGCGAAGAGCCCGCAGACCACCGGGAGTCGGACAAATGCCGAGTCAGGGAGAGAATCGAACCCAGCGAGGGCTGCAGGGAGCGCGGTGGTCGATGCCGCTTTGGGGGTGGATTTCATTGTCGCCTCGTGTCTGTGTGGATAACAGGCGGGCCAACAGTGAGATTCCGCAATATCTGATGGCCCGGGTTGAGGCTTGATGCTCTGGCCGTCAGTTGGCGATCAGCGGCTAGATCGCCAACAGGTTATGCTGAGTTCGGGGGGTAAGTGACTGTTAATGCTGGATCAAATTTTTTTGCTTTTGCATCTGGCCTTCAGTTTCGATAATTCCGCCTCAAGACCTCGCCTGGTCTTGGAGACTCGCTTTTCGCCCTCATCAGCATCTCCCAGCCACCAGTATTCGCCATCGCGGTCTTCAAGAACCCCACGGGCGCACAGGCGCTGGATCAGGGCTTCGTTCGGTAAATTTGCCTTGACGGTCCGAGAGATGAGCTCTTCAGCCTCGACTTTCCATTTGGCTGCGGGCTTGCCGCGTCTGCTCTTTCGAGCACCAGCGGCCTTCCTGGCAAGCCGCTCTCGCGATAGCTCCACGAACTCTCTCTGCATCGGCCAGTACGTTTTTCTCCCTGCAGCCTCAGCAACTACATCCCGAGAAATCTGTCTGGCAGCGGCTTCGATATCTGGCAGGAGCTGCGCAAGCAACAGCCCTTTGGACGAACCTGATGCCTTCACCGCGATGTCAATCAGACCGGACAAAGCTGATTGGTACGCCTTGCCGGATAGCCCGTCGAGCCAAGTTTCAAAGCTCTTCGTGGCCGCCCTCCCTTTGTCTGAGAGGTTCGCTTGTAGCGAATCACGTTGTTGTCTATTCATGTTTCTATGTCGAGCCTACTGCCGTTTGATGTGGATCACGCTGCAGACTTGCCTTGGAGAGGTACGACCTCAGCCGAAGAAAATACTGGGGTATCGCAGAACTTCGCCCACTCTTGCATCATCCGCGCCCGCTTCTCGAAGAGGTCGCCGCGTCGGTAGGCCGCTTCTACAGCGTTGCCGATGGTGTGGGCCAGCGCCATCTCGGCCACTTCGCGGGGGTAGTTCGTGCGCTCGGCTGCCCAATCCCGGAAGGTCGAGCGGAAGCCGTGCGGCACCTCTTCGCGCTTCATGCGGCGCATGACGGCGGTTAGGGTCATGTCGGACAGCACGAGGCCGCGGGGCGAGGGGAAAACCAGATCGTTCCCGGCAAAGCGGGGCAGGGATTCCAGCAGGCGTACGGCGGTATCGGAAAGCGGGACGCGATGTTCCTTGCTGGCTTTCATGCGCTCAGGCGGAATCGTCCAGACTCGCGCGGATATGTCGATTTCTGCCCAGATCGCGCCGCGCACCTCTCCGGAACGTGCCGCGGTCAGGATCAGAAATTCCAGCGCCCGCGCCGCGATGCCGTCACGCTGGCGAAGGTCGTGAAGGAATGTGCCTAGGTCGTCCAAGGCCACGGCGTCATGGTGTTCAACCTTCGCCACCTTGCCAGGGGCCGGCAGGATCTTGTCCAGGTGCCCCTTCCAGCGGGCCGGATTCTCGCCCTTGCGGAACCCCCGCACGGTCGCCCAATCAAGCACCGACTCGATGCGCCCACGCAGGCGCGTTGCCGTTTCGGTCTTGGTTGTCCAGATCGGCTCAAGGATTTTCAGGACGTGGGGCAGGGCTATGTCTGCACAGGCCAGCTTGCCCACGACGGGGAAGGCGTAAGCCTCAAGGGTGTTTGTCCATTGCTGCCCATGCTTGGCGTTCTTCCACTCGGGGGACTTCGCGGTGATGAACTGGCGGGCGGCATCCTCGAAGCTCACGGCCGCGCCACGCGAGGCCGCCAGGGCGCTGCGGGCTGCCGCCCGCTCCGCAATGGGATCGATACCCTTTTCGATGGTTGCGCGGGCCTCTCTGGCCTTCTCGCGGACCTGCGCTAAGGTCACGTCGGGAAAGCCACCTAGCCCCATGTCGCGCCGCTTCCCGGCCACCATCACGCGCAACACCCAGGACCGCGCGCCTGTGGGCAGGACTTGAAGGTATAGCCCAGCCACGCCCCCGACGGAGTGCATTCCGGGCTTGGTTAGTCGTTGCACCTCAATGGGGGCCAGTTCTCGGGCTTTCTTGGGCATTTCTCCGCCTCGTTTGTCATTCCATCATTGCACCCATCAACGTGGATGCAGTTGCACGATAGCGCACGATGCGGAGTGATACAACGATTTCCAATGAATAAAAGGGATAGAACTAATTTTGATACGCGGTGACGCGAAAAGAAGTTCGATCCCGGCGGACACCGCCTCCGCCAAATACCCAGCAAAAACGCCCCTTTTCGGGGCGTTTTTCGTTTCTGCTCATGGTTGATAAACAGGATGCATCTTCGGTGCTTCCTGCTACAACCAAAGGAAAACCAGCCGTCCTAGGCTGGTTTTCCGTTTGGCAATTTGCCGGTCGGCGGTCAGAGGATCTGGCCGGCGAAGACTTCCTTGAAATAGGACTCGCAGTCCAGCGGGTCGGTACTCAGGCTGGCAAGCGTTTTACGTTCGGCGGCCACGCGTTTGTCCAGTGGCTTGGTGAAGAGTCTGCGGAGTTGATCGAGGTTCATTTTGTTCTCCTTGCGCTTGTTGCTGGGATGGCGCGGTCCGGCACGGGCGGAGGGGAGGGGGTGCCCGGCGCCGGACCTTGCTTTGCGCCTGATGCAAATATAGGGTTTATGTTGCACTGCAACAAGCTACCCTTTTTGATGCTACGATTAAGTTTTACTTAACTGAATGGCCTTTCATGAGCTACCGTCTGCCGCCGCTATCTGCGCTGCGCGCCTTCGAGGCGGTGGCACGCCATGCAAGTTTCAAGAAGGCCGCTGCGGAGTTGTTCGTGACGCCGGCGGCGGTAAGTCAGCAGATCAAGACACTGGAAACTTATCTCGGTGTGGCGTTGTTTCGTCGCCTGCCGCGAGCTTTG
>Ga0209480_10003182_pt1 | contig 10804 bp, 4 predicted proteins | sample JI61114C2DNA_FD_187501 | JGI IMG/M metagenome (GOLD analysis project Ga0209480, IMG submission 187501) | Wastewater effluent complex algal communities from Wisconsin, to seasonally profile nutrient transformation and Carbon sequestration -... | ecosystem: Engineered > WWTP > Effluent > Algae...
CTCCAATACACGCATTTTTTTAGTCGTTTTTTGAGCAATAAATCCAACCATATTCTTGTACTTCTGCCATTGCCTTCCATAAATGGATGTGCCTTGTTCATGGCTGCATATTTAAATATAATTTCATCCAATGTCTTTTGTGGCATAGCATCTATTTGTTGTAATGTACTTTTTAAGTGCTGAGCAAATACAAAGCGGTAACCTCCTTTTGATATACTTTTTTCTCTGATTTGCCCAGCAAATTCATACAAGCCACCAAAAAGATAGGCGTGTATTTGTTGTAAGCCTTTGCTAGTACCCACTTCAAATTCGTTTATCAAATTACCCTCGAACAGGGTATATGCTTTCTTCTTACTTTGCCCGTCAATGCTTGTATCGCTGTAAAGAAACCAATCCAGAAACTTCATTGCTCTATTGTTCGGAAAATGCTTTGCCAATTCTACAACACCATTACTATCTAAAGTATCGGTATTGTATTTTTTGCCATCTGAAGCAGTTAGTTTCAGTTGGGTAGTGGCACTAACCAACTGATTATTTTCTTTCTTCAACTTGGCTTTGAGGTATTTCCAATAGTTACGAATCTTAGCGTAATCGTTTTCATCGTTCAGAACGCCTACAATATCCAATACCGAAAACCACCACTTGGATTGATCATCATCCCAAAGTGCTCTCACTTCACGGTCGTTAAAAAAACGGATTGATATTTTCATTTGTCTGAATTAAGATTTGTTGGATTGGTAGATTTTAGGGTTGTTTTTGATGAATTCCTTATTCTCAGGATGATTGACATTATACACTCTTTTGAATTCAAGGCTTTTTGCTCCGAAATTGATTAATAAGCCTATTGGTAAGTTATATGCCTGACAATAGTTCATAGCTTGAGCCAAGTGTACATCTTCCAATGCAATTAGTGCTTTTAACTCAATCATTATATTGTCTTCTACAAAGAAATCTACTCTTCTTGTGCCTATGTCTTCACTTTCATAAAATATGGTCATTTCCATTTCACGTTGAAAACCCAAACCTTGTTTTGTCATTTCAATAGCCAATGCCCGTTGATAAATAACTTCTTGAAAACCATTTCCAAGGGTGGAATGAACTTTCATAGCACAACCTATAATCTTTCGTGTTAAATCTTCGTATTTCATAATTACCAAATTAATATTGTCTGAATTAGGATTTGTTGGATTTCAGGATTAAAGGATGATAAAAAATCTTACCATCATCCAATCTTAAAAATCCTAATTCAGACTTCTTCTTCGCTTTCAAGTTCTTTGCCCATCCTGTATTTAATATCGTAATTGATGATAAAATCTAATTCTTCATCTGTGAAACCGTAATGTTTGGCAAGTAAGGTGTCGATTTCGTCTATGATTAGTTTTGATGCTCTAGGCTGAAAAGATTGTATTTCTAGGAGACCAGCCCTCTTATCATTTCTATGGAGAAAAACAGAATTTTTATCTAAATCTTTCATCAAACTTTTAGCGAATTTTGTAAGCTGCTTCTTTAGGTCATCATTCATTTTAGTCAAATCAATTGGGAATTTCAATATCTCCCTAGAGTTGACGTTTCTACAATCAGAAAATGTAATAAAGAACCAGAAAAACAAGTTACTATTCAGCACCGAAATCAAAGTATTCTTTTCAATTTCACTTCCAACTGTTATATCCTTTAATTCTGTAGGCTCAATAACGTGTCTTTTAGCGTCATAAATAATTGGTGGTTTCTCAAAAAACTGAATGAAGTATTGTAGCTTTCGAGTGTATCTTATTTTATGACTAGATGTTCTAACTATAAAATGAGATAAACTTTTGCTCTGTTTTTTTAGCCTATCCAATATTGCTTGTTCTATTTTACTTGAAATTTTTGGATAACCACTGATGGTGAAATAATCTTGTCTGACATTTTGATAAGAGAAGTAACTGAAAAGATTATCTCGTTCCTCAGAAACCCACCTGAAATATTTTGTTATAAAACACTTTTCAATTGGTTCGTTATTTTTAATAAATATTGTTAGTCGTTTATCTACGCCATCAAATAATTTTGAAGGTCTAACTCCAAAATTTGAGAAATAATATCCTGATTTACTATTCTGGCAAACTTTTCTTAGCGTAGAATATCCATCTGTAGAAACAATTGATATTGGAACAATCATCCCAATCCTACCATCCTTTCTTAATAGTGAATTTACTGACCGTTCAATACATAAGGCATAAATATCACCACAGGCCAATGTCTCGTAGTTTTTCGGAATGTATTTTACGTCTTTCATTGCAACGTAAGGTGGGTTGCCAATAACAATATCAAATCCATCATTTCCTTCAATTATTTCATAATATTCAGCAAACCAATGAAAGGGTTGGTGTGTTTTTAGCCAAGTGTCGTATTTCAACCCACTTGCTTGCTTATGTAAAAGTTGATTTAATTTTTTGTTAAGCCCATTTAATTCGTTCTCTAAATCACGCTTGCCCCTTTTAGTGTCTTCATAATTACTATGGTCTGAAAGCTGCCTGTCTTTAAATATTTTATAAGTCATTTTTACTTTTTCACAACCTTCAATTATTTCATTTTTCATTAAAGCTGCTTCTAAGTCTTCATTCATCACTTTTTCTAATTCCGCCTCAGTTGCAAATCCAACCAATGTATTGCCTGCACGAATATTAAAATCTATATCTGGCAAAGGTTCTAAACCTAAATTCGGTTTTCGATAATCGGCTTCAACGGTGGCTACTAATTTTAGAAATAATCGAAGTTTGGCAATCTCTACGGCTTCTTTCATTATATCTACCCCATACAAGTTGCGTAGGATAATGCTTTTGTAAATGAAGTATTGTAAGTTGGGATGTTCGGGGCTTTTTACTTGTGCCAAACATTGTCTGAACCATGATTCTTTATGATTTAAGGATTTCCATGATTTTTGAAGTTCGGGCGATAAGTGTTTGTAGTTGTTTTCATCTTTTGCTTCTTCAATAAAAATTTCCATACGTTGAATGCAAGCTTCATAAAGCGGTTCTAAAATATTCATTGCTGCAAATAAAAATGCTCCAGAACCACAAGTAGGGTCAATAATGGTTACGCTGTTGAGTGCTTTGTAAAAGTGTTTGAGATATTCGGGGTCGTTGGTGCTTTCAACTGCATCTTGTGCAAACTGCCGTATGTTTAAGTTGTAAGTAATAAAATCGTTGATGGCTGTTATTTCGCCTTTATCAATTTTGGCTTTTACTTCTGTGTATCGGTTTCTTCGGTCAACCACTTCACGCCAAATTTCGGTTGGCAAAGCCATATTTGGAGCACTGAGCGAAGCCGAAGTGTTCCAATCGGTTCGTTTGCTTACATCTTTTTTACCTTGCTCAATTTCCTTTGGTAAAGGTTCATCAACACCTTTTTTAACGGCATCATAAATATACAGGTCGCCACTTTGTTTTACCATTTGCCACAATGCCCCATCAGCATTAAATGCTTTGGCGTAATTGCGTTTGGTTTCGTCAAACAAATAAGGCAGAATACAATTTTTGCTGATGTAGTCGGTAATATCTTCTTTGGTGTAATAAGCACCCATATTTGCCCTGTCGTTGATATACTTTTCAAAAATATATCCAATCACATCTGGGTTAATGTCTTTGCCTGTAGCGGTAATACTGGTATCTAAATGCCATTCGTATTGGTCGAAGAAATCAAAAAGGCGTTCAAAAGCTTTGTCGTCAATGTCAATACCTGTATGTGTTTTTTCCAGTTCGTGTTCGTCAAATAATCCACCATTGAGGTAAGGTATTTTTCCAATTTCAACTTTGGTTTCTTGGCTTTGAGTTGGGTCGTTTAGCCCTTTATGGAAAAGCACCAATAAGAAATCACGATAAAAAGAATAAAACTTTACTTTGCTTTTGTCACCCTGAGCCTGTCGAAGGGTACAATCTTTTAGTTTATCACGCAGGTAATTTTTGTTGCTATCGAGAAAACCTTTTTTCTGAATGAAGTAACAAAACATCAATCGGTTTAGCATCAATGAAGCATACCAATCTTGATTGGCTTTGTCTGAAATGCCTTTGATGAATTGTAAGAAAGCTCCGTGTTCTTTTTTGAATTTGTCGTAAAAAGCCTTTGTAACTTTCTCTGAATTAACTGTAAACAGGTCGTTCACTAGTTTACTAACATCAACAATGGTCAATGCTTCTTCTTGGTCGAAAGAAAAAGTCAAATCACTTACTTTCTGATAAAGAAATTCGGGCACCTGATGACTTGCGTAATCTAAGATGGCTATCTCACGTTTCTCAGACTTTTTTATTGGAATAATCCATTTTTGATTCCCTTTCTTATCAATGCAGATAAGAATATAATGAAAAAAGAGTCTTTTGATTTGAGTATCAATCTTTCTGCGTGCTTCATTATTGGGTAGCTCATCAACTTCGCAGGTTAATATTTTGAGTCCACATTTTTCTGCAACTGCTTTTAAAATGTATGTTGTGTTGTCAACTACAATGGGCTGTGTTGTTTTATCGTTGTTCCAACCCATATCATTAAACAGTTCACGAAAGTTGAACTGCTTGATATAGTTGGAAAATTCTTGTTTGCTTAGGCTCATTTCAGTTTCTTTATTTGTTCATTAACAACCAGTGATTTCATTTGCTGTATAGCTGTTTTGTTCAGTTGTATTAATCTTTCAGACTGCATTAAACCTTGATGAATTAATACTGCATTGATGCTTTCTAAATTAGAAAGCACAACCAATTGCTCAATGGAGGCATGGTCTCTTACATTACCATCTTTTTCTGGGTTTTTATCTCTCCAATCCTTTGCAGTAAAACCAAACAAGGCAACGTTCAATAAATCAGCTTCATTTGCATACACAAAACTAATTTGTGTTTTGCTCAATTCCTTTGGTACTAGGTTTTCTTTTATGGCATCTGTGTGAATATGGTAATTGACTTTGGCTAAAGTTCGTTGTAGATTCCATTCTAATTTCAATCGCTCATTTTCATCTGCTTTCAGGCGTTGAAATTCTTTGATGATGTATAACTTAAATTCAATTGAAATCCAAGAAGCAAATTCAAAAGCAATGTCTTGATGGGCAAAAGTTCCTCCATATCTCCCTGATTTTGAAATAATTCCAATTGCATTTGTTTTTTCTATCCATTGCTTTGGGTTTAATGTAAAGCTGTTTAAGCCCGCTTTATTTTTAAACACATCGAATTCGATGTGTTTAAAATCTGGATTATATAATTGCTCCCAAAACCCCAATAATTCAATCGTATTTCTATTTCTAATCCAGTTTTGTATAATCGTCTCCGTACGTTCAATATCTTTAAATCGAGCAATATCAGTTAATGAAATATAATCAGATTGAGCATTCTGAAAAATGGTAATCTCAGTTCCTTTTACAATGATTGTTTTATTCTTTGCCATATCTTTTAATTCTTATTTTAAAGTGGTCAAATTCTGCCACTTTAATTGTGGCGAATTTGCCATAATTAATCGTTCTTCAATCCCATTGAACATATAATTTGAGGTTCTTTGTTTGGTTGCTCGTCTTCGTTTACGATTGCCAGTTTATCTTCTTCACGAAGTGAAATAACCAATGATGCCAATTGGTCGTCAGAAATTCCTGCTTTCAATTGTCTGTTCAACGTTTCTCTTGCAAATTCTTTCAATGGGTATTTGTAAATATCGTCCACTGCTTTTTTCAATTGGTCGTTTACAAATAAGGTATTCTCATACTCTTTGCAATAGCGGTCAAGTCGCATATATACACGGTATTTCACGCCTGTTTTTTTACCAAGAGAGCCGCCTGTATTTTTTTCTTCATCACGAATAAAGTCAATTCCATTTTTCACCAATTCGTGGTGTTTTTCCAATTTATATTTCGGTTCTGTGTCGGGTGTGCATTGAGCCGCTTTTAAAATGGTGTGTTGCGATTGGGTAATGATTTTACCTTTATTGTCAACCCAAGCCAATACATCATTTTCTTCAGTTGTTTTTGTGTAAACAATTACTCCTTCTTTTTCGGGCGTATCGTCATTGTGTTTGGTTGCATAAATTACGTTAGGTAAATCGGGAATGATTTTGTTCAATTCAGGATTTGCATCTGTTGCGTTTTTCCAAATTTGATAAGCCAATGAAGCTAAATCTACTTCGGTGTCGTCATCTTCACCGTCCAAAATTCCTGATTTCTCGTTGTAAAGGTCAGTAAGGTTTACAGGGTCGCCATCAAAAAAAGTTTCATCACTTCCTACCACATTGGCATTTTCTTCAATCCGTTGGGTTAATCTTCTTCGCAAATTGATAATGGCTTCAATTCCATCTTCGGGTAAAAAAGAATAGCAAAGTATTTGTTCTGCTTTTTGTCCGATACGGTCAACACGACCAGCACGTTGAATTAAACGAATGATAGCCCAAGGCAGATCGTAATTCAAAATGATGTGAGCATCTTGCAAGTTTTGTCCTTCGCTCAAAACATCGGTGGTTATTAAAACTCGCAACTCTTGATTGCCTTTTATAGTGTCTGTTTTTTGATTGCTAAAAGGACTGAAACGCTGTGCCAAACCTGTTGGATTTTCATCAGCCCCTGTAACACTTTCAATTTGTGTAATACCTCTTTTCTTTAATTGCTCTGTCAGGTAATAAGCAGTGTCGGCAAATTGTGTAAACACCAAAACTTTTTCTTTACCGTGTTTTTTGGTCAGCAAATCATACAAAGCATTGAGTTGTTTATCATCATCGGGGTTCCAGTCTTTTCCGTAGTTCAGAATTTTGATAATTTCCTTGCTATCATTGATAAGGTTTGCGGATAAAGCATTGGCAAAAAATTCACTTCTTATCCAGTCGAAACGTTTTTGATAGCTTTCACTTGCAAAAAGATTATACAACTCTTCCGCTTTTTTCAAATAGGTTTCTTCTTTCAATATGAGGTTAAGAAGATTTGAACCTTCACCATCATTGTCGGTGTCACTATCTTCTAAATATTCATCTAGGTTTTGAGAAATATTTTTTCCGATGGGAATTGGTAAATGATTTTGTACGGCATACACAAAAAGATAATTTCTTAAAATGTGTCGGCTCAATGAAAGTAAAAAAGAATAGCCGCTACTTTCCAATCGCTTGAACAAATTGGTTCTGCAAAAGCCCATCAACCGCCTACCTGCACGGCTAAGATTTTGCATAATCTGTTCTTCTTCCTTGGTTGGTTTTGTCAGAGGTTTTTCATTCAAATAGGTTTGAAGTCCGTATCTAGGTAATTCCAAACCATTGATGATGTCAACTATTTTTTGAGAATAGAGATTTGCATAAATATCTTTTTTGTCTTTTTGGTTAAACTCATACAACACTCTTTGTGGAATTCTTTCAGGGAAATAGGATTTTGAACCGTCTGAAAAAGTCAAAAACTTTCTGCCATTTGTTGGGTCGGTTTCTGCGTAATTGTTTTTAATAAAGCTTCTTGTTCTACGAACTAAATACAGTCGCATCAACTCACGCCAATCGTCCGAAAAGTGACTTTTCTCAAATGCTTTAATGCTTCGGATAAATGTTTCGGTATGTTGCGAACTGAATTGAACTTGTCCGCCAATGTGTTTTATATATTCTTCTGGACTAATACCCAAATCTTTGTCGTCCGAAATAAATAAACGAAGTTGATTTGAAAGGTCTAAATATGTTTTGTTGTATGGCGTTGCGGAGAGCAAAATTACTTTGCCATCATTTTCATCTAAAAACTCTTTCAGTGCTCTGTATCTTGAACCTTGGTCGTTTCTTAAATTGTGACTTTCATCTATTATGACTTGCCTAAAAGTATATTGTCTTAAATTTGGTAATTCAGTGGTTATTCTAGAAACAGAAATCACTTTTGCTCTCATTTCAAATTTGAGAACATGATGTTTCCACATTTCTACAAGATTTTTTGGACAAATAATCAAAGTATTATAATGAAAGTCTTCTTCGAACAATTTAGCTATTGCACACGCTGTGATTGTTTTGCCCAAACCAACTACATCACCTACCATTACGCCATCTCGTTTATGCAATTTTTTAGCAGCAATTCTGACTGCTTCAGATTGAAAAGGAAGTAACTGTGTATCACCTTGTGTAAAAATCTTTGGAATATTAAATTCTGAAATACCGCTTCTGGCTTCTTGAGAAAGGTGGTAAGCAATTTTTAGGTAAATATGAAAAGGAGAAATAAGTCTGTCGGCAGCCCAAGAGTTGTCAATGATTTCAATAAGTTCATCTGTAATGTCAATGCACCAGCGGTCTTTCCAACGGTCGTCAAACCAAGTAGCCAACTTGTTGGCTGCATCTTGATCCATTACATCAATATTCAATTCGCCTTGCTTTGCAAGTCCTGCAAGTGTCAAGTTACTGCTACCTAAAAAACCAACTACGGGAACTCGTTTGTCGCTGCTGTAAGCCAAATATAATTTAGCGTGAAGTGTGTAACGCAAATGCAGTTTTACAACTACTTTTTTGTCCTTCATTTGTTGGCTCAACTTTCTTAAAGCCCTTTCGTCTGCCTCGGTTGGTGTGCCAATGGTTAATTGGTCTTTAAATTCTTGTGCAAGTCGTTTTTTAAGTTTTACTGCTTCTGCTTGGTCGATAATATGGTCATCGTCTTTAGAAAAATAGTCTCGTAAAATGTCAACTGGCATTTTTTGCATACCAACTAAAAGTCGGCAAATTCGATGAATATCGTCTTTACCTTCAACAACAGTTGCACCTTCAAGACTATCTATTTTATCTGCAACTTCTTTCCAACCTCGCAGGTTAAAATAACCCACACAAAAGTCTGTCCGCTGTGATACTTCAAGCGTTTCATTCAGTCCCTTCGTCAAGTGGTTTTCTATGTTGTCGTATATTTTCGGCATTGTATAGCAATAAATTTTTATTCATTTAAATTAAAAAAAACTATTAGACTTATTCCTAAATGTATTTATAGTACTTGTGAACTCGTTAGAAATCAAACTATAAAATATACTACATCAAAATAAATAGCACAAAATTTATGAAATGAACATTGATTCAATTATACTTATAAATTCTGTGTTAAATTAGTTACTAAAATGTGAAGTATTTATGCGTAAAGTGGATTTAATAGTTATACTACTTTTACTACAGTAGTTAGTTTAACTATTATTTGCTGTCTTTCACATATTTTTTCAACCATTCATTTTGTTCCCACAACATGTGTAACAAGTTTTCTTTACCTCTATAACTGTGAGCTTCATAAGGTAAATACACAAAACGTACAGTTCCGCCATGGCCTTTAATTGCAGCATACAATCTTTCACTATTAATAGGAAAAGTTCCAGGATTATCGTCACTATCGCCATGAATTAACAATAAGGGTGTTTTTATTTTATCGGCATAGCTAAAAGGGCTCATGATATAATATAATTGTGGAGCTTGCCAATACGTTCTATCTTCTGCCTGAAAACCAAATGGAGTAAGGGTTCTATTGTATGCTCCACTACGTGCAATACCAGCTTTAAACAAATTGGTATGGCTTAATAAATGGGCTGTCATAAATGCACCATAACTATGGCCACCAACAGCAACTCTTTCTCTATCGCCTACACCCAATTCAGCTAAATGATTAATGGCTGCTTCTGCATTTAATTTTAACTGATCAATAAAATTATCATTGGGTTTTGCATCTTTACCAGTACTAACAATGGGCATTTCTGCATTGTCTAAAACAGCAAAACCTTGTGTTACATAAAATATAGGACTGCCCCAACTAATGGTAGTAAATTTTTGCTCACTGCCTCTAATTTGTGCAGCATCGGCAGCATTGTTAAACTCTCTAGGATAAGCCCACATATAAACAGGCAATGGACCATCTTTGTCTTTGTTATAACCTTTCGGTAAATACAAATCGGCAGACAATTCAATTCCGTCAGCCCTTGTATATTTTACTTTTTGTTTTGTAACACCCACTAACGATGGATAAGGATTGCTAAATTTAGTAATTGCTATTTCTTGATTTTTTTCTTTTAAATTTTTAAGATAATAATTGGGCACTTCTCTTTGCGATTCTTTTCTAGTAATAAAACTATATCCTCTTGTATCCAATACATCTACAACATACTCAAACGAATTTTCATCGCAACGCCAAATTGGGTCGGTTTGTTTGCTAACAAAATTGTAAGAAGAAAGAAACGGCAAATCTCCTTTAGGAGAAGAACCAACAGTATTGTTTAATAAAATAGAATTTTCGTTAACCAAAATAACCGATCTACCCAATAAACTTTTAGTCATTACAGGCATTCCAGGATTGCCATAAGCATCTGTTGTATTTCTTTCAAATAAGGTTTCCAATTTTTTGGTGGAAGGATTGTATCTACTAGCTTTTGCAGTTTGTTTACCTGCTAAACCTTCGTTAACCCAAGCAAAAAAAGGATTGCCCCAAAGCACACTACGAAAACGCATATTGGTTTTAAACAATTCTCTCATTTCTCCTTTAAATGGTGCTTCATGTGCAAAAACAGCATCTCTATATTCCACTTTATTTTTTATTAAACCACTGTCTAAAGGAATGCACCAAATTAAGGTACAAGATTCATCATCTTTCCATTGAAAAGCTCTAGGAATATTTTGTACATTGTCATTGCCCGATGGTCTAGTTTCTGCACTTGGTAAATTGGCAATAGATTTAATGAGTTTGCCATTTATATCGGTAACCAAAACTTCACTTGGAAAACCGCCAGCAGGCACTAAGTAAGAAAACGGTTTTTGCAATGTTTTAATCAATAAAAATCTATAATCTGGCGAAGGTTCATGCGAATCATACATGGCTGGTTTACCAATATTGGTTTCTATA
>Ga0209480_10003185_pt1 | contig 10797 bp, 5 predicted proteins | sample JI61114C2DNA_FD_187501 | JGI IMG/M metagenome (GOLD analysis project Ga0209480, IMG submission 187501) | Wastewater effluent complex algal communities from Wisconsin, to seasonally profile nutrient transformation and Carbon sequestration -... | ecosystem: Engineered > WWTP > Effluent > Algae...
AACAAATTTTAGAAATGTATCGATTATTATGTGGTGGTAAAACTATTCCTTACGAAATGCTTTGTGATCTGTTTAATAGTGAGACAAACAATGGGGTTAAAATGGAAAACTATACTGAACTATTAAAATCTGCAATAAAAGAAATTAAACATTTATTCACAAAAAAGAATATTCAGAGCCTTACTTCAAGAAGAGATGGTATTTTATTACCTGACCCCGATATGAGTAGTGAAACAAACAAATACGAATTAATAACATGGTTAATACTATTATAATATAATATAATTTTATTTATGTCTTTTGAAATTAAACAAAATATAATTAAGTCGCTTAATTCTTTTAATAATGACAATCTATTTGATAGTTCAATTTTATTATTTAAAACGTTAGGTTATAATGTTGAAAGGCAATATAAAATACATCCCTCAAATTTTCAATCTTTTCATGAACAATTTGTTATTGGAAATACCAGTGGATTTAATGAGGAAAAAGCTAAAGTTAAAAATTGGATAGAAGTTGATTTATTATTCCAGCTTACAAAAGTAGAATTAATAAATCAGGGTATTTTATTTGATACTAAAAAGATCGATAGGAAAATTATTGAATCATATTTATTTTTTGCGATTGAGCTAAAAAGTTATCAATACACCCGCTCTATTTTTTCAGAAATCACTCGGGAAGTAAATAAGCTATTTTCAATGCCCGTGTTACTGTTGTTCAAAGTCGAGAAAAACTTAACCTTAGCAATAATTGACAGAAGGATAAATGAAAAAAACATTAATAAAGACGTTTTAGAAAAAATTACATTAATAAAAGATATTAATATACAAGCCCCTCATAGGGGTCACATTGAAATTCTTTTTGATTTAAGCTTTGGGGAGCTTTATAAAAAATATGAGTTTGATTCATTTATTGCTTTGCACAATGCTTGGCAAAAAGCACTAGACGTTAATGAATTAAATAAAAGATTCTATCAAGAATTAGCAAACTGGTACTTTTGGGCTATTGAAAATGTTGAGTTCCCTGATGATATTAAATTTCATAAAGAGAAAGTTAAAGATCGTCAAATTCGCCATTCTACAAACGTTATACGGCTTATCACTAGACTCATATTTACATGGTTTCTTAAAGAAAAAAATCTAGTCCCCCCTGATTTGTTTGAAGAAACTAAGTTAAAACATATAATCAATAAAAAAGATTCTACAGGTAGTACTTATTATAAATCCATTTTACAAAATCTATTTTTTGCGACGTTAAATAATCCAATGAATGCCGATATCCCGGGTAGCAGAACATTTGTTAAAGATCAACACATGATCCATTCATTTTATCGATATGAAAGATTTTTTACAAATAAAATGAAAGCACTGGATTTGTTTGAAAATATTCCATTTTTAAATGGAGGACTATTTGAATGCCTAGATAAAAAAGATAATGATGGACGAATTATTAGAATAGATTGTTTTTCTGATAACCCAAAGAATGAAAATAAATTAAAAGTACCTGACAAACTATTTTTTTCAGACCTTCAAGAATTTGATCTTAATGCCACCTATCAAACTAAAAATAAGAAGTATAAAGTTCGAGGCATAATAAACATACTTAGTGCATATAAATTTACCGTTCATGAAAACACTCCTATTGAGGAAGAAGTTGCTTTAGATCCTGAATTATTAGGAAAGGTATTCGAAAATCTTTTAGCAAGTTACAACCCAGAAACCGAATCAACTGCACGTAAACTTACTGGTAGTTTCTACACTCCTCGTACCGTTGTCAACTACATGGTAGATGAAAGCTTGTTGTTTTATTTGACGAATTATCTCCATGATAAACATTTAGATTTTGATCGAGAGATAATACAAACTAACATAAAACTATTATTAGAATATACAGAAGTTCAAACTGAATTGACTGAAACACAGCAAAAACTTCTTGTAGAAGCAATCTTCCATATCAAGATCATAGACCCCGCCTGTGGCTCCGGTGCATTCCCAATGGGTGCATTACATAAACTAGTGTATATACTAAGTAAAATTGATAAGGAAAACAAATATTGGCGAGAATTGCAGAAGCTAAAAGCCATTAAGGAAACGGAAAGTGCTTATAACTTGGGCAATCAACAAGATAGGGAGGATCGCTTAAAAGATATTAGTGAAACTTTTGAAAACAACAATAATGATTATGGACGAAAATTATATTTAATTGAAAATAGTATTTATGGAATAGATAAACAGCCGATTGCTGTACAAATTGCAAAGCTGAGATTTTTTATTTCACTCATAGTAGACCAAAAAATTGAATATAGTATGGTTAATTTAGGCGTGAGGCCTTTACCAAATCTTGAAACAAAATTTGTAGCTGCTGATTCATTGATTGGAATAGAACGTCCTTCACAACAAATATTAAGAAACCCCCTAATTGATATCAAGGAAGCAGAATTAAAATTAGTTCGGGAAAAGCACTTCACTGCAAGAACATCAAAAACCAAGGAAAAATATAGAACTTTAGACGCAAAACTCCGAAAAGAAATAGCCGATCTTTTAAAAGCAGATGGCTTTGGTAGTATAACGACCGAAATGCTTGCAAATTGGAATCCTTACGATCAAAATTCAACGGCAGAATTTTTTGATACCGAATGGATGTTCAACCTAACGGACGGATTTGATATTATTATTGGAAATCCTCCTTTCATTTCATATTATGCAAGAAGAAGTGCAAAACTTGCAACAAGCACATTGAGATACTATCAAAATAATTACAAATTTATAACTGATAAAAAACTTGATGGGAAATTTAATTCAATAATGTTTTTTATAGAGAAGGGTTTAAAATTGGGAAATAAAACTTCTAGCTTATTCTTCATACTAGATGTTGCATTCAATGATGTTCCTTACAGATACATTAGAAAATACCTACTTTACAATTCCAAAATTTTAAAAATTGTAACTGGTTTATCGGAATTTGAAAATGTATACAGCGACCAGCTAATTATTCAAGTCACTAAAAATAAAAATGAACTGCTTAAAGACATAGAAATTAAATATTTTTCCGAGCTCAGTTCGAGTCCAACTAAATTAATAAATCAAGATAATTTAAAGAAAAATAAACTATTCGAATTTAAGCCCCCCTTAGAAGGCAATGTTGAAAGTATATTTACGAGGATGGAAAAAAACCCACAATTAGCTGATCTTTTTCCAGCCAAATTAATTAGAACATGTATGAGTCTTGCTGGTCACGAGGATGAATTTTTAGCAATAAACACAAAAAATATAGGTGATAAACCAGTGCTTAACTATATTCAAAATGCAAAAAATTTGCCTGATCGATATTCCACATTAATTAACCCAGATAAAGTAGTTTTCAATGAGTCGTTAAAAGATAAGCTGAATAAATTTTATAGAAATGATGCTTATAATGAAATAAGAAGGCAGCCTAAGGCTCTAGGGCTAGGTAGCCTTTATTCATATTTAAATCCGAAAATATTTGTAAGACAATCAGGAGATAAAATTATCGCTACGTATACTGAAAGCGCTTGCGCAGCAAATACAAGTTTTTATATCATTAATTCTAATGATGAAGAAGGAAATTACTCCAAAGTTGGATTAAAATATCTACTAGGAATATTAAATTCCAAAATTCTTACATTTTATGCCCTATCTAAGGATATCATAATAACTGGGAAAAAGAAACAACCACAAATGATGATTAAACCTTTTAAAACTTTGCCGATTGCATTTAGCCCTTTTATAAATAATGAAAATATAAATATTTTAGAAATTGTTGTTGATTATATTATAACTCTTAAATTAAACAATATTGATTCTTCTTTTTTTGAATCTTTGGCAAATTCACTTGTGTATGAATTATATTTAGAAGATATTATAAAACGAGGCGGTTGCGAATTATTTATTCATCTAGGTAATCTACAACCTCTTAATTACAACTGGTCAAAGCATCAAAAGCTTAATTATATCGAAAATGTAAAATCTAATTTTATTGATGAAACTCATCCTGTTCGTAAAGCTATGTATTTTATGAATACCATCGAAGAAGTAGCATTGATTGAAGGTAAAATGAATCCATATTTTGAAAAAATTAACTAAAATAAATTTTAATAATTTTAAGGCTTTTTTTGGCAGTAATTATCAAATTGAAATGCCAAATGGGGAAAATGTGCTTATATACGGCGAAAACGGTAGCGGCAAATCCTCAATTTATTTTGCATTAAAAGAGTTCTTTGAAAGCAGTGAACACCCTTCGCTACCACTTAGTAGCAATATATATATGTTAGCCGGGACAGAAGGATCAGTTGAGGTTACTTTTTCTGAATTTCCAATTGTTCCACCAATTATTCCAAATGAAATTTTTGATTTTAATACAAATACAGGGAAACGCACTGCTGATTCTAGCAACTATATTAAAAAAGCTAATAAAGCGCGTGCATTTTTGTCCTACCAAGAATTGGTTCGAAGTTATTTAGCTGATAAAAATGAACGAGGAAACCCAAATTTATATGATTTAATAATCAATGGACTTTTAGCTAATCATACATTATTAGGTCCCGTGACTACCGGATATACAGTAAAAGAAAGATGGTCAGAAATTGAAATTGGAATCAATATAAATAGTGCAAGGTTTAAAGATTTTAGAATTGCAAAAAATTCTTTGCCGGGCTTTGAGCAAGATTTAATTACAATTTTAACACCAATACTTGTAAAACTAAATGAATATTTACATTTATATTTTAAAAATGATGTTATAGTTGACATTGAAGAATTAACAATACGCGCAAATAAATTCTCAAGCGGAAGAGGTTGGTATTTAAATAAAAACTTTCGATTGAAAATTGAATTATATAATGATAGCGTGAATAATGGATATCAAAACCTACTAAATGAAGCGAGGCTTTCAGCAGTTGCTATTTGTCTGTATTTGGCAGCAATTAAAAAAAGTCCACAGCCAGATGAGTTTAAAATTATATTTTTAGACGATGTGTTCATTGGACTTGATACCTCGAATAGACTTCCTCTTTTGGAATTAATTAAATCAGAATTCCCCGATCACCAAATTTTTATATCCACTTATGATCGCTATTGGTTCGAGACTGCAGTTAGGTGGTTTACTAGTCAAATGCCTTCAAGTTGGAAATTTTATGAAATTTATGTGCATAAAGATGAGCACATTGCGGGCAAAATATTTGATAAACCCATAATTACAGACTATAAAGATAGTCTATCAAAAGGGTTGTCGGCTCTGAAAAATATAATAAAACCAGATTATCCATCGGCAGCAAATAATTTTAGAAAATATGCTGAGGAAATATTAACCAACAAAAATTTGATCCCCGAGCAGGAACATAGAAATCAATTTTCAACATTTTTGGATGAATACGGTGAACTTACCAAGGGATATAGACTAAACCAAATTATTGACAATTCATTACATTTTTTAAATTCAATCCACCAAGATACAAGCATATTATTAGATCTAAAAAGCCACATCGGAACCTTATTACATCCTCTGTCACATTTTGAATTAGAATCACCTATTTATAAGGGAGAACTTTTAAGAATTGAAAATTCTTTAATTAATCTGGCTCCCTTTCTCACTTCAATAAAAAATAATTACAAAGTTGTATCCCCTCCTTTAAAAAAAATGAGACTGAATCTAATTGTTTCAGGTACAGTTACACGGAGATACGCCATTGTTAGGATTCCTCAACTCTATATTATCAATATTAATGGAGGGCAAATAATATTTTCTGAGTGCGAGTGTTATACACCAAATGTTACTACTGAAGAAACTGCTATGCATATTACTAATCAAGCCTGCGACTTTAAAAATAACCCCAACTCGTTTAAATTTAGTAGCTTGAATAATGCGTATTCAAGTTTGCGAACATTAGATTTAATGAGTCCGCAGTATTCAACTATTCCACTTTTACCTAATTATGTCGATGCATTTGAATATTTAGACGAATTAAATCATTGGCAACCCTTAACTGATTTACTTGTTTGGTAATTTTTTCTAAATTTATTTTATATGTTTTAATTTCACAAACCAAATATAAATTATTATCTAAAATAACTTTAAAGTATTAATTGTAAATGCTTGATCTTGACACAAAAATAAATCTATTTGCAGAATATCTCGACAATGGTGGATATGATCGAATTCAATTTAAGAGTATTTTAGAATCATTGGCGAAGGTAACTACGGATAAAAGTGGGAAGGTAGTTCCTGAATCTGTAGATTCTTTAGTTAATGCTGCAATGAATGCATACATTTCAACCCAATTAATGGAACCATATACTTCCCACCTTAAATTATCAGAATATGAAAGTTTTATACAAAAAAATATTTTTTTCACTCAACATACTTTGAAAACAAAAGAAGAGTTTGAAAACTTTATTCTGAAATATGAAAACCAAACCAATTTAATTTATAGAGGAGTTAAAGAGGCAAGATGGAGGCTATATAGTTCTTTGCAAAGGCATTGGATAATTAACAAATATGTCGAAAAAAAAGTCGACCACAAAAATTTTATAATTGATTTAATTAATAATGGTAGAAAGGTATTTCACGGGACTTTGACTAAGTTTTTCATAAAAAATAACATTGACCCGGCAAATGATTTAGCCGTCCTCAGTTTTCTCCAACATTATCGTCAACCAACACCGCTTTTGGACTGGACTGAAAATTTGGCAAATGCTCTATTCTTTGCAATAGATGATATCGATTTAACATTAGGTACAAGAGAAATACACCAATATTTTTCGATTTATGTTTTGGATGGTGATTTATTCGCTGGAAGAGGAATAAAGAAAATCATGGAAAGCAAGATTAAATCTTATTCGTCTGAATTTAGAAAAGGCCTAGAAAAACATGCAAAAATGAAAGGATTGAAGCCAGACACTTTCAACAAGCTCTTTTCTGATGAAATTATGAAAACAATGACAGTAATGAAAATCGGAAACAAGTTTGCATCCGAATTAACAAATATTCCCTTACTTTATGACCTTTCGTTTGCATGCTTTTCGGACAAGATAGACGATATGGTAAAATTTGGACTTAATAACAATATAAGGATTACAAATCAAGAAGGAGTATTCACTTGGAACGCACATCCTTATTTACCTATCGAACATGTAATCCTAAATAATTTTAAAAATGAATCAGATTCGGATATTGATATATGCTATTGCATCAATATACATAAAAGTTTAAAACCTATTGTAATGGATTATTTAAAAAAGAAAGCAGTCGATAAGAAATTTATTTACCCTGACTCAGAACTTCTTTCAAAGTCTTCCTTTAAACAAACCCTTAAGCACTTCAATCTGAAAAAATAACATGTACCACATAAAAAAAATCGCATTTGAAACTTTTAAAATACCAAAGTCTAGTTAACATTTGCTTCCCAATACTTCATCATCTCCTTCGCCGCCAACTCTTCATCCACCTTTATATACTCCAAAAACGCCTTCTCTGTTTTATGTCCGCTAATCTTACGAATTAGCAATGAAGGAACTCCCTTTAAAAATTGGTTTGTGCAAAACGACCTTCTGCAAGTATGTGAAGATACTAATTCCCATTTTTCAAAAGTCTTCTCAATGGTCTTGGTTCCTTTTTTAGTCGGGATCACAACCTTTTCGGTAAAATTGGCTAGTTTCAGTATTTCCTTAAGTTCCCGGTTAAAGTATTGGTTGGTTATCTGGAACACGGAATGATCCTCATATTTGCTCAACACGGACTTTAAACGGGCGGAGATAGGAATTACTACCATGTCCTGCGTTTTGATGGTGCTAATGCGGATAAAATTGTCTTTTAGGTGGTTTTTGGATAGCCGGGAGTAATCAGAAGAACGAAATCCGGTTTCTGCACCAATATGGAACAGAGCACAAATAATTTCAATTCTAGTTTTTCGGATGGAATGCATTTAAACAAACTTTCAAGTTCATAATTCATTCATTAAATGGAAAATGAAATTTCATTAAAATCCCTGACATTTTGGACTCAATTCATTTTCAATTTTTAAACATTCACTTATTCGTTAATCTCACAACTTAAAACAATTTAAGCTGTCTCCGACTAGAAAAATTAACTATTTATTGTAATGATTAAAAGTATCAGCACCTATTAATAAAGAGCCGCCATCCTTAATAATATGAATTTCTTGTTTGTTGTATACATAATCAATAAGTGGCGTTCCATTTTCACATATTATTGATCCCTTTTCTTCATTTAAGTTGTTCTTGAATTTTCCTTTGGGATTGTAATAATATTCATGCCATATTAAATTATTTTCAATTGCAGAAATCTCTAATAATCGTATCAAATCAAATCGTTGTTCGCCTTCTAAAACCCATACACCTATTATACTTTCACATGGGTCAGTTGATGCCTTTTCTTTGGGCTTCAACGTATCAACAGCAATATTTTCAGTTTTTGCAAAAATAGCTTTAATAATTCCGGTGCTATCCTGATACATCAAAACAAGCGTATCGTCTTCAATTTGATATTGTAATTCAAGTGAGTCACCTGAAAATATTTTTCCGTTTATACTCCTAAAGAATGTTAAATTAATTGACTTATCTGAAATGTCATAGTATCCAGTTTTTTTTACAATTAGTTCACCGCTATTTTTTTTATAAGTCGAATAATTAATGAAACTGTCCTGAGATATATCAAGGAAGACAAACTTCGAATTGTATAAAAAACTCCTTTCTGCGCAACATAAAAATGCAACTTCTGGGATATCATCTTTACAATCACGACCAGTAGATTGATTACCACAAGTGCTATCAGATGAAACAAATTCCCATGTTCCAACTAATCTGTTTTTTTTATTTTGACAAGAAATTGTAATTAATACAATTGTAAAAACGATTATCAAATTAGATTTCATCGAAAATTATTTTAACAAATTTACCAATTTATTTAGAAATCTCCCCAATACTTCATCATCTCCTTCGCTGCCAATTCCTCATCCACCTTTATATACTCCAAAAACGCCTTCTCTGTTTTATGTCCGCTAATCTTGCGTATCAATAACGAAGGTACACCTTTTAGAAATTGGTTTGTACAAAACGACCTCCTGCAAGTATGCGAAGATACTAATTCCCATTTTTCGAAGGTCTTCTCAATAGTCTTGGTTCCTTTTTTAGAGGGTATTACGATCTTTTCTTTAAAATCAGCTAGTTTCAGTATTTCCTTCAATTCCCGGTTAAAATATTGGTTGGTTATCTGGAATACAGAATGATCTTCATATTTGCCCAATACGAACTTTAAACGGGCGGAGATAGGAATAACTACCATGTCATGTGTTTTAATGGTGCTAATGCGAATAAAATTCTCTTTTAGATGGTTTTTAGATAGCCTAGAGTAATCAGAAAAACGCAATCCGGTTTCTGCTCCAATAAGGAAGAGGTCGCGGATAATTTCTTTTTCCGGTTTTTTACTGAGGTCAAATTTATGGAGGCGTTCCAGTTCTGCTTCATTCAAGTAAACGGAAAAAGCTTTCTCGCTGAGTTTTTTCATGAATCGGAGGTCTGTATGCGGAATAATTTCGCGGCGCATACAATTATTCAGGAATGCTTTCAGGTTTTTTGCGTGTTTGCCAACGGAATTAATTTTCAGGCCTTTGCCACCTCTTTGATTTTTAACTTCTGTTTTTAGGTAGGTAAGGAAATCATCATAGGTTGAAGGCTTGGTAATGGTTGTAAAGGACACTGTAGTTTTGTTAAACTCTTCAAAATCCTGTAAATACTGTTTTAAAGTTCCATAATCGGAAATAATTCCTTTTGAAATTCTCGATTTAGCAGTTTCAACATACTGGTCTAGTATATTGTAAAAGCCATTCACTTTTGGAGCATTTAATAAAACTTCTGTCTTATATTTTTCAGTAACATAATTTATGGTTGGATCTTGTTTGTGCATTAATGCATCATCAATAATTTTAGCCAGTTTCAATCTTTGCGAATCTAAAAAAGCATTCATCGCTTTTTCATCTGGATGTGATCTTCTGACTATTTCATTTTCATCATCCCAAAAAGAAGGTTTAATATATTTTCCTGTCTTCAATAAAGTTCTTTTTAAGCGGTCGTAAGAATACTGAAAGTAGATAGGAGCTGTGCCATTTACTTTAAGCTTTTTACTGCGGATAATTGTTTTAATACTTTTCATTTTGTCGAGCAATTGTCGAGCAAAGGTAGGTTAAACGATGTCAGACATGCAAATTTAAACCCAAAAGAAAATCATATTTTACTGATTTACAGTATTTTATGTAAGAACAAGGAAAACGACATTAATATTTGATAAGTCCCCTACGGGCTACAACCATTTTTTAAAACAGACCAATCAGCAATTCGCTGATTGGTCTTTTTTTTATCAGTAATATAATCACATATTAGTGCTGATTTAAACCCTGAAAAACTAGCTAACTCATGAGATTTAACCTCCACTTAGTTGAAATTCTAGGAAGAATTAATTACAGGGAGAAAAAACAAGGTTCAATCGCTTCTGTTAACCTATACAACGACCTTTTTTTAGTTATCAACTGAAGTTATTAAATCAACATTCAATTCTTCAAACGTGAAATCGAATAACGCTAATAATTTTACTGCTGATTACAATAACAGAAATTTGAATTTAAGCAAATTAAAATAATATCGTTTTCATCTGCTAATTGTAAAAGTAGTTATAGCAGAGGTTTGTCCATTATAATCAGTTAATTCACAAACATATAAACCACTTGGAAGATTATCAACTGATATAACATTGTTTGGCAGAGCCTGT
>Ga0209480_10003187_pt1 | contig 10796 bp, 8 predicted proteins | sample JI61114C2DNA_FD_187501 | JGI IMG/M metagenome (GOLD analysis project Ga0209480, IMG submission 187501) | Wastewater effluent complex algal communities from Wisconsin, to seasonally profile nutrient transformation and Carbon sequestration -... | ecosystem: Engineered > WWTP > Effluent > Algae...
TCATTGCGTGTCCACGATGTTTTATTTCCATTGTATCGATGAATGCCCGGCTCCGCAAGCAAGGTTCCATTTTGATCGACTGGTGAAAGACAAAATTCAACTTCTATATCGGCACCTACCGGATTAGTATTATAACCTGGAGTCCCAAACTTCTTTCTAAAATCTTCATTAAGCACGGCAAGTTGAGATTGTACTTGAGCCTGACTAATATTAAAACCAGCGCCAACTGCTTCACCATTATGCACAATGTGAACGACAATTGGGATGGATAGAATAATAGCTTCGATGCGTTCACCAGCTGCTTTCCTTCTACTTATATCTTGTATTTTTAATTGCAATGCGTTTTCAAATTCATCAAGCGTTCCGCGTTGCGGAAACCGAGCGCGATTAATGCTATCCTGCTGCATGGTTGCACACTCACGCTGTGGAACGGTTTGGGCAAACAAACTTTGCGCAAATAAAATTCCTATGAAAATAAATAAAACTCTCATCCGCCTTTTACTCTTCAGCTATTGATTCGAAATGAATTCTATAACTCTGTGTGTTTTCTTCATCCAAAAAAATTTCCAGTTCCAAAGTTTTATTTTCTGCTTCGCGCACAATAAATGGATAAGCCGTGGTGGCAGAAAAAAATGGCAGTAACATAGTCAGCGTTGCTGTTGAGTTTGTAAAGGACCACACATTTTCAATCGTGGCGGCCTCAGGGATTGCATAGCATTTTATTGAACCGGTAATTGCTTCATACGTCCGCTCAGCATTTGCGTAAAAAATATACTTGTCATCTGATGCGCAGTTAATAGCAAATCGATCAATCACTTTTCCATTTAGTGTTTCTTCAAAAAATTTAATCGTCCAGGTCTTACTCTTTTTTCCGGTAAAAACCTGAGTATAGGTGTAAGGAGAAGGCGCAATTTCCTCCGAGCAAGAAAGTAGGAGTAAGAGACAGGTTGCTAAAAAACTACTTGCACTTTTCATATCTCAATCGGGTAAGTAAGTAATTGTTACCTGCGGTTGATCCGTAAAATCAACTAATGTTATTGTCATGATAATTTTCCGGGTGGCCGGATCAACCACTCCAAAGCCTTTTATTGTTGCTTGACTGGGATCTAAGGTTTCCTCTTCTTGCTCGGGAATAGTGAGTGTGTTATCTCCATTATCAATAAACCTTAAATCCATTACGGTATCATCATTAAATACATTTACATTCCAATTCGACAGCAAATAGGTTTCACAATCTGAACTTGTAATATTAATATCTGAGACGTTTACTGAATTTCGCTGTCCAATATAGGTGCCTCCCAAAATACAATCGTCAATAATGGTTAATGTAAATGTGTCGCCAATGTTGCTTTCGCCCTGCCCTATTTTTCTATCCGCATTGTCGGTTGACGCAAGTGTAATAACAAGATCCTGACTACGAATAATATTGTTCGAATTGTTGATCAACGAAACGGAGATGTTTCCAACGTATTCACCTTTCTTAATCACAACCTTACCTACCGTGCCATTGATTTTATAATCGATACCCGCCCGGGCGGTGCCACTAATATTATAATTAATAATCAAATCACTTTCTATGGCAGCTCCAGCCTGATGAACTTCAATAAGAATTTCTTTACTAAAACTTTCTTTAACACTTTTATTTATATCGGTAAAGCGAACAAAATAAGGACCTGAAAAAATAATCGGAGCCGTTTCGCATCCCGCGGTAAGCAGCGCAATTAGAAGAATAAATAAGGTTGATGCTCTCCACATAAATCAATATCCAGGGTTTTGATTTCCAGCCAGTGATGGATTGTTAAGAAGTTCGCGCTGCGGTATAGGCCAAAGTTTATACGTTGGTTTCCAATTGGGAGAAAAACTATTCATCACGGCATCTGCTCTATTGGTTCTAACCAGGTCATACCACCGATTACCCTCAAACGCTAATTCATACCTTCGCTCCTCTTCAATAAGTTGAAGCATCTGATTCTGAGTTACAGTGCCTAGCAACGGTGCATTGGCGCGTGTACGCAAAAGTTCTATGTCGGCTTTTGCCTCTGTTACCTTTGCTTGTCGAGCGCGGGCTTCTGCACGGATCAAATAAATTTCTCCTAACCTAAACACAACTACATTATTATTGTCCTGATCGGCCGTACCATATTTTGCAACCGACCAACCATTATCATTTCCCTTTAACAGATTTGCATTAAAGGAGATTGTACTGAACCGATCACCTGCTTCGGTAGAAGCTAACGCCACCACCACCTGATTAGAAGGAATCATTTCTCTGCGGCCTACAAAAATGTTGTTTAACCCGTTTGCACTAGTACCCGGATCATCATTTATGGTATACCCAACTTCAAATATTGCTTCTTCTGTAAAATCTTTTGTCACTAACAAATTGAAATCAGCAACCAATTTATACTTGTTTGATGAAATTATGTTGGTGCTGTGTTGCTCAGCTTTTGCCCAATCACCTATATAAAGATAATACTTAGCCAAAGCAGCATCTAACGCATACCTTCCGGCAAATGCCGGAGTGGATGGTAGATCTGGCAGGTTGCCAACCGCCTCCGTGTAATCAGCTAATATCTGTTGTAAGATTTCTGCTTCTGTTGCTCGTGGTATATTCCGGTTTGCATCAATAGAAGTTTCTTTTACCAAAGGCACCGCTCCATATGAGTAGAGTGCAATAAAATAAGCATAGCCTCTTAAGAAGTGTGCCGTTGCCATAACTCGGTTGCGTTGTGTTGCTGGCACACCCGCCACTTCAGGTAATCGCTCAATAATAAAATTGGCTATGTAGATCGTATTATAAATGCTACCCCACAACGCAAGTACTGATGCATTTGATGAAGTTATTTGCTTGGTGCCTAACTCGCGGTACTGTGAGAATGTTCCATTAAACGTAACCATATCGGCAGTGCAATCGCCTGCAATTACAGTTGACGGAATGATGTTGCGAAATGCGGTGTATAACCCAACCTCAACATTGGGCACATCCTTTGGTTCATTTAAAACCGTACCGTCCGTGAGTAAATCAATAGGTTTGGGTTCCAATAAATCGGAGCAACTGCTTGCCAGACAAAACACAGTACTTACTATTAAATAGTTAATAAGCTTTTTCATTTTAACGTAACGTTTATACCCACGGCAATAGTTCGAACCTGAGGTAAGGTGAAAAAGTCAATTCCTTGTGAAGTTGTCGATCCATCTAATGTGCTTACTTCAGGGTCGGATCCTGAGTATTTAGTAAGCGTCCATAGATTTGTTGCATTTACATAAACTCTGGCCTGAGTAAGATGTGCCTTAGTAATAAACTTACTCGGTAAATTATATCCAATGCTTACATTTTTTAAACGCAGATAGGAGGCATCTTCAAGTAATCGGTTACTATGTAAATTGTTTAAAGTGCTTCCTAATTCATATTTAGGAATATCTGTAATATCACCCGGCTTTTGCCATCTGCGCAGAGCATCTACCGACTGGTTATTAAGTATATCGGCACCCATATTGACTAACGTTGCTTTCGAAAAATTCAGCACCTTGTTGCCAAGTGAAAAGTTAAAAAAAACGGTAAGATCAAATCCTTTATACTGCACCTGATTAGTAATGCCGCCAATAAGTTTAGGTTGTGCGTTTCCTATCACCATGGCATCGTTATTGGTAATTACGCCATCTTTATTCCGGTCTTCATACATGGCATTTCCGGTTGCTGGATTTACGCCTAAATAATTAAGACCCCAAAATGATCCAAGTGGTTCACCTACCTTAATAATATTTGTTGCATCCACACCTTCACCAGGATAGCCCCGATACAAAGGAATTGAGTCTGCCAGAAATAAAACTTTGTTAAGATTCTTTGACACATTAAGTGTGGTAGACCACCGTACTTTTTTATCAATGTTTACTGATTTTACACTTAGCTCCAACCCTTTGTTTTCCATCTCGCCTATGTTATCAAAGATGCCACCAAAACCTGTAGTGCTTGGGTATGGTCTGGTTAAAAGTAAATCACTTGTTTTATTATAGTAAATATTAAATACAGTTTGCAACCGACCTGACCACATAGCAACGTCAACACCTAAATTTTTTTCTGTAGTTGTCTCCCATTTAATATTTGGATTAGCCACAGAAGTTGGCACTACCCCCGAATTTCCACTGTAGGTAGATGAACCCCACTGTCCTAAAAATAAAAAGCCACCAATGCGTTCGTTTCCGGTAAGCCCGAAACTGCCACGCACTTTCAAATCGTCAATAAAGTTTGAGTGAAAAAATTTTTCTTGCGATACTCGCCACGCAGCCGAGATAGCCGGGAAATATCCGAATCGATTGTTCGCTCCAAAATTTGAAGATCCATCGGTGCGCATGCTTGCCGTAACTAAAATCCGATCTTCATAATCGTAGCGTGCCTCACCAAAAAAAGATAATATAGAATGTGGCGGACTCTTAAATGAAGATCCATCATCAACAATACCGGCAGAACCAATGTAGGTGAAATCATCACTTGGAAATAAGCGACCCTGCACACTACTGCCAATTGAATAATTACGATAAAATTCGGTACCCGCTACAACACCCAGTGTATGTTTATCTGAGATTTTTTTATTGTATGTAAGCGTTAGGTAATAATCTGTATTACTATAATTGTTGGCACTAAATATTCCATAACCCTGGCCACCCACACTCGGTAAAAACCCACCGATAGCGGTTTGAGACGACTCGTACTGATCTTCTTTTACATCATTATAATCCAAACTTGCCTGCGCCTTAAGACTTAACTCAGAATTAAATTTATACGTAGCATTTATACTGGTCAGCGTTTTCACGGTTGAAGTATTAAAGCGTGGTAAGAGAGCTTGAGCAACAGGATTAAAATTTGGAAATCCCGCGTAAAGTGGTGAAGCTGGGCCAACAAGAAATCCTTGTTCATCATAAGGTGTATTATACGGAAGACTTTTAACCGCGCCTGAATAAACACCATCTAAAAAGTTATCGCCTTTTACTCGCTTGTTAAGCGAATAAGAAAGCGATAGATTGGTAGCCACTGAAAGTTTCGGTGTTAGCTTCTGATCTAAATTAATGGTAGTTCCAAATCGTTGAAACTTATTATTTAACTGCACGCCTTCTTCTTCGCGAAAACTTCCGCTGATGTAATAGCTAGTGTTATTATCGCCACCGGTAGCCGACAGTTGATATTGCTGCATAATGCCGGTGCGCAACACTTCCTTCTGCCAATCAGTATTAACCGCATCCGTTACCCCCTTAATCAATCCATAAGCATCTGGGTTTTCTCCAGCATTGGTAACTGCCTCGCGTTGCAACTCTAATAACTGTGTGCTGTTTAACAGATCTAATGTTTTAACAGGATTAACAATACCTCGCTGGACATCAAAAGAAATTTTAGTTTTTGAATCCTTTCCGCGCTTGGTTGTGATTACAATCACGCCATTGGATGCCCGCGATCCATACAGCGCTTTCGCTGATGCATCCGATAAAATATTATAAGATTCAATGTCATTGGGATTTAGTAACGAAAGTGCATTATCATTTTGACCCCCAAAACTCCGCGCACTTAACGAACCTGTCTCCACCGGAATACCATCTATAATATAGAGTGGCGTATTGCCAGCCGATATAGATGTTGCACCTCTTATTCGAACCGTAACTCCGCCACCAGGAGTTCCTGACGATTGAGTTACCTGAACTCCGGCTACCTGACCTTGCAAGGCCTGATCTAATCCGTTAACTGAAAGACCTTTTAGATTATCACCACTGACGGTTGAAATAGCTCCTGTAATGTCTCTTTTTGAAATAGAAGAATAACCGACTACTACTATTTCATTTAACTCGCTTGCGGATTCTTCCAGCTGAATGGTTAACGAGGTTTGTCCATTGTAAACAAATTCCTGAGTTTTATAACCTACGAAAGAAAAGATCAGCGTGCTACCACTCGGTATGCTTAACGCAAATGCTCCGTCTATATCTGTAACCGTTCCGGTCGATGTTCCTTTCAACACAACATTCACACCTGGCAAGCTCTCTTGATTACCCATTGCCACCACCTTTCCGGTAAGCTGATTTTGCGCCAAAAGTAAATGCGGAACAAAAAATACTATTATAAGTAAAACTCTGATCATGCTAAGGAATCCATTGTGGCTAAAAATAGAAACTAAACCTAAAAGTTCAAGCTAAAAGCTGTGATTACAAAATTACTTTCTCAAAAAAGTGACAATCTGTTCATTTTTCTGATACTAATTAGGTAAGAAATCAAAACAGCTTGATTATAATAATCCATGCCCATGCTGATAGCAGATAGTCGTTAGGTAATTCGAAGGAATCTTTTTATGGAGTTCGTTGTTCTTTCACGAAATAATAAACCAACATTCATGACCACACTTGAAATTTGCTTGCTTCAATGGGATACATACAACCGCAGAATGCAAAAAGTAATTGATTCCATCACGGATGAAAATTTTAATAAGCCAATCGTACCGAGCGGCAATTCTCCCTCCTGGCTATTGGGGCATCTTGCCGACACCGATGATAAGTTGCTTGAACTATTTGGAATTGGAAACAGGCTGTATCCTGAATTGGAAAAGATTTACCACCACGAGCGTGGCACCAACCAAAACAATCATTTATCCAAAGCAGAACTGACAGCAAAGTGGAAAGAAATTGTAAGCGAACTCGATCGCGCTTTTAAAGCGATGACTGAAACTGATTGGCTGACGCGCCACATGGCTGTAACGGAGGAAGATTTTAAAAAAGAGCCACATCGCAATAAACTCAATGTTTTTCTAAGTCGCATTACACACAAAGCCTCGCATCTAGGGCAAATTGCTATGCAGACAAAATAGAGGATGCTGTTAGTCACTTTGGTTTGCTATCCATAAAAGAGATGTCTATCTTCAATGATGTTTAGATAACTCATCCACAAACTTTATGAATACACGAAGAGACTTCTTACAAAAAATTGGCGCAACTGCTTTGGGACTATCCTTAATTCCAACTTCAAGCAAAGAAAATCCTTTAATCAATTCAAATGAAAATCAAGGCTCTGTTTTACGAGTAGCCATCATGGGTTTGGGTAGTTATGGAACTCGCGTAGCGGAGGCAATGAAAGATAGCAAGCGCTCCAAACTTGTTGGTGTTATCAGCGGCACACCTTCCAAAATAAAAGACTGGCAAACCAAATACTCCATCCCGGAAAAGAATTGTTATACCTACGAAAATTTTGATCGGATAAAAGACAATCCGGATATTGATGCTGTATATATTATAACTCCTAATGCCTTGCATCACGATCAATGCATTCGTGTTGCCAAAGCCGGCAAACATGTTATCTGTGAAAAGCCGATGGCGGTAAATGCCAAGGATGCTCAAGAGATGGTTGATACCTGTAAAAAAGCTAACGTGAAACTATTGGTAGGTTATCGAATGCACTTCGAACCAAAGACTCTTGAAATAATCAGAATGAGAAGTGCGGGCGAATTTGGAAAGGCATTGTTCTTTCAAGGATTATGTGGCTTTATAATTGGCGACCCAAATCAGTGGCGACTTAACAAACAATTGGCGGGCGGTGGTTCCATGATGGACATTGGCATTTATGCAGTTAATGGTTCGCGGTATATGATTGGTGAAGAACCTATCTATGTTACTGCTCAAGAAATTAAAACTAATCCTGAAAAATTTAAAGAAGGCGTTGATGAAACCATTCAATTTCAATTAGGATTTCCGAGTGGTGCAGTGGCCTCATGCTTATCTACCTATAGCATGAATAATCTTGATCGGTTCTTCTTAAATGGTGAGAAAGGGTTTGCGGAAATGCAACCCTCAACGGGTTATGGTCCTATTGAAGGGCGCACGAACAAGGGCGAATTAAATTTTCCGCATGTCACGCATCAAACCGTGCAAATGGATGAAATGTCGGACATCATTTTGAAAGGCAAGAAACCAAGCGTGCCCGTTGATGGCACAGAAGGTGTTAAGGATATGAAAATTATTGATGCTATTTTTCTTGCCGTAAAAACGGGAAAGAAAGTTGATCTGAAATTATAATGATCTAAACTTTGTGCATTCTTAGTGTCCCCGGGTCTTAGTGGTTGAAAAGATTAAAAAAAAATTAACCCACAACGACACCAAGCGCACAAACTTTCACGAAGTAATTTCTGAAGTGATCAATTAATCTCCTCACCACAACTTTTCAAGTAAACTCTTAGTTGCTAAAATGCCATCGTGTTCACTCAATGGGCTTCCTTCATATTCAATTCCAATGTAGCCCTTGAAGTTCGACTCATGTACCAGTTTCAACATTTTAGCATAATCAATAACCTCTTCGTTTCCTGCTTCATCAAAGCGATAAGATTTGGCGCTAACACCTTTTGCAAAAGGTAACATTTCATTTACACCCTGATAGCGGTCGTAAATATTTTTACAGGTTCCGTCCTCCGTGCTTCCCCATTTAGCCGTAAGACACCAGTTACCAAAATCCGGAAGCGTACCACAGTTTGGCATATTCACCTGCTTCATTATTTCAGCGGTCCACTTTCCATCCGAACTATATAGACCGTGATTTTCAATCAACACATTAATGTTCTTCGCTTGCGCGTAACTACAGAGTTGCTTCAACGCATCAATCATAGCGGCCTGAACTTCTTCTTTACTTCCTTCACCAAACGCATTAATGCGAATGGAGTGACAACCTAAAATAGCCGCAGCATCTACCCATTTAAAATGATTTTCAACAGCTTGTTTTCTTTGGTCAGCATTTGGATTGCCTAAGTCTCCTTCATCATCAACCATAATGAGCAAACTCTTTACACCTAATGAATCTGCTTTTGCGCGCATACCCTCCCAAAATGTTTTGTCTGTGGCGTGATCTTTATAAAAAGAGTTTACATACTCCACGGCACTAATTCCATAATCATTCTTAGCAATGCTGGCAAAGTTCGCGGCTTTTAGCGTACCGCTTTCCAATGTGCGATGGATTGACCACTGCGCTAATGAAAGTTTGAGTTCGGGGCGCGAAGAATCCATAGGGGTTTCAGTTTTTGGTTTACACTGAATAAGCGACAAGGCCAGGAAAAAAGATAGTCCTAGAGTTAGCTTTTTATAAGAGCAAGAATATAATTTCATGCTTCTAAGTTAATAAATCCATATTAAAAAGTTTTTCTCACCCAATATAATTTCCATTGCCAAACCACTCGCTTTGCAGTATACTTGATGCCAGCTAATAATTTATCCTTATGAAATCGAAAGTCATTCTCTTTCTGCTTTTAGTTATTTCAACTGTCACTTTTTCTCAAGAGTCATTTCGCAGGTGGCGGATTGCCAATCAGATTCGGCTCGACAAGTTTGATTTAATACTACCCGAAGTGATGCGCGAGAATAAGATTGATATGTGGATTATTATGAACCGCGAAGGAAACTTTGATCCACTCTATTCTTTTCTGGGTGAGGGTTATGTAGGACATACGGGCTATTATATTTTTACTGATACCGGCAAACCACGAATAGAACGTTCGGTACTTGGCATCGAGGGTCATTTACTGGAAGAGTCAAAAGCATACGATTATTTCGGATCGGAATCAGAATTAAAAGATTTTGTTTCAAAACGCGATCCCAAACGAATTGGATTAAACATCTCAAAAGATATTGGCGGAGCTGATGGGTTGTCGTATTCAGGGCGGCAAGAGTTAGCTGATCTACTTGGAACCAAATACGAAACGCGTTTTGTTTCTGCCGAAAAGTTGTATTCCGATTTCAGATCGCGCCATGTAAATACCGAACTTGCCGCTTTCGCGGAAGCGGGTGATTATTCTTACCGCATTGCTGAACAAGCTCTATCTAATGATGTGATCACGCCCGGTATCACCACACTGGAAGATGTTGCCTGGTGGATGAAAGAACAACTCTTCAAAAACAATCTTACTTCTTCCTTTGGAATGCCATCCGTGTATGTTACAGGGCCATCGGGTATTGAGGCAACCTCTTCCGATCGCATTATTCAACGCGGTGATATTCTTATGCTCGATTGGGGCGTTGGGTATATTGATTACTACACCGATATGAAACGAATGGCCTACGTGTTGAAGCCCGGAGAAAAAGAAGTTCCAGCAAGTATTCAACAGGCCTTTGATCAGGCAATAAAGGTGCGCGAAATTGTTACTAGCACTATTAAGCCTGGAGTTACTGCGCAACAAACTATGGACAATGTTTATAAAGCGCTTGAGGCAAATGGCTTTCTACACATGAAAGAATTCAATAAACCAAGTTCAGAAAATAAAACAGATGTTATGATTGGTTGTCATTCGGTAGGCGATTGGGGGCATGGCACGGGTCCATCCATCGCGCACTTTAATCCGGTACAATTAAAGTATACACTCAAGCCAACAAATTTATTGTCTATTGAATTGTTTGCCTACACCAGCATGCCTGAGTGGGGTGGAAAAAAATTAAGAATTCCGTTGGAAGACGATGCGGTTGTTACCGAACGTGGAATTGAATGGGTGTATCCGGTAAATCGAAAAGTGTTGTTGATTAAATAACAGTTAGACAAGTTCCGGTATCTCCAACTTTACTGTAGTGCCTTTACCTTCTTCTGATTCGATGGCAATTGAACCCTGAAGTTTGTCGATTGTTTCTTTAACAATGTATAAGCCTAACCCAGAGCCGGCACCATCATCGGTGGCCCGATAAAACATGCGGTACACATTCTTAATATGTTCTTTTGCGATGCCGCGACCATTGTCTTCAATTTCAAAATGCGCCATTTGATCAGCTACATTCACGTTAATTTTAATTACTGGATC
>Ga0209480_10003190_pt1 | contig 10792 bp, 4 predicted proteins | sample JI61114C2DNA_FD_187501 | JGI IMG/M metagenome (GOLD analysis project Ga0209480, IMG submission 187501) | Wastewater effluent complex algal communities from Wisconsin, to seasonally profile nutrient transformation and Carbon sequestration -... | ecosystem: Engineered > WWTP > Effluent > Algae...
CGGAAATAATATTCTAGCTCTTGAGCCATTTAACTTAGCAATTTATCTGTTGAATCTGTCTGTTATTTTTAAAATCGGGCAAATTTTATTCGACTTAAAAACAGGATTTTCAGCCGCATTGGTCATTGGGTTATTTCCAACTTTTCTTTTACATTCCACCCAACCGCTGCGTGATCCGCTTTTTATTTTGATATTTTTTGTGATTTTACTCATATTGATTTCTATATTAAAGGAAACACTCACTTTAAAGAGATTTACTGCCGCTTTGATCATTTGTTATTTATTATTTATTGTTATGTGGCTGATTCGGGAAGGTGCGTATCCTATTTATGCTGTTGAAGTTATATCGATGTTTTGTTTGTTTATACTTAAATATCGACAAACATTAAAACAGCGATTCAAAGAAATTTTGATATTTGGGTGTTTTCTCTCTTTAGTTCTTACTATCCCGTTTATCTACAAAAATTTTCAGCCGAATAATATTGAAGTCGCCCCTAAAACAATAGAAATGATAAAAAATTCCAGAAAAGTTTTGAAAGCTAAACTGGAAAACCAATATTTTTCCAAAACTTTGCTCATAATTAATATGACGCGTTTAAAATTTATTGGTCCCGAAATGGAACCCGGGTCAACGATCGACGGTGATGTTACTTTTTTGAACATAGGCGATGTGTTGATGTTTGTTCCCAGAGCTGTTTTAATCGGGACATTAGCACCTTTCCCTAATACCTGGTTCGAGCAGGGAAAATCTTTCGGTAAAATTGGGAGGCTGATTTCTGCCGCTGAAACATTTGTTTTTTATATTTTGATGATTTGTGCGGCTTTTACAATCTACGCGTATCGGAAATCAATTGAAGTTTGGTTTCTTGTGTTTTTGGCATTTTGCGGAACTTCTTCACTCGGTTTTTTTGTCGGAAATGTTGGAACGCTTTACAGATTGCGATATGTTTTTTGGTTTATGTTGATAATTATTGGATGTCGAGGAGTTTTTATTATTATGGATCTTATTTCTAAAAAATATTTCAAGGAGCAAAAAATCAATACCTAGTGCTTTGTTTAGCGGCAGATGGCAACCTTTTCATAACGGGCATAAATGATTATTTTAACGTCAGTATTGGATAAGAACGGAGCGCAGTCCTACTTGCCTGTCACGCCGCGTTTTTAGCGGTGTAACCAACTCAATTAAACGTCAAGTTGAATTAAAGCAAAGAAATTTAGCGTTTTTCAAATGCTGGCAGGCTGGCAGCACTGCGCTCCTTCTGACAAATTTCTTATCCAAAACAGACTTTAAAATTACGCAATATTTTAGTTTCAACCCGCCCGTAACGCAGACGATTCTGACTAGTGTTTTTTATGTTCGGTGAAAATTTCGTTCAATGTCTTTCATCGTCAAACGCAAAATCACAGGTCGTCCGTGCGGGCAAGTTGTTGGTGATGAAGTAGTTAGCAATTTATCGATCATCCATTGCATTTTTTCGGGCGTGAGTTTCATATTGATTTTTACCGCCGCTTTGCACGCGAGCGAAGCGGCAATGTCGTCGCGCAGAGTCGCTTTTGCGCCGCCTTGTTTTTCCTTTTCGATCGTATCAAGAATTTCAGCCAACAAATTTCGCGCTTCGGACGGCGGCAAATCTGTCGGAACGGATTTTATCGCCACAGTTCGTCCCGAAAGCCGCATCAAACCGAAACCGCAATTTTCCAATTCTTCTTCGATTTCCGAATACGCGGCGGCTTGTGCCGGAGTTAGATCGATCGTCTCCGGCAATAAAAGATTTTGCGATTCAATTTTTCTTTCGGTTTCTTTGCGCCGAAATTTATCGAACAAAATCCGCTCGTGCGCGACGTGTTGGTCAATTAAAAGCAAGCCTTCGTCATCGGTCGCGATAATAAAACTTTCGTGAAGCTGTCCGAGCGGACGAATTTTTGAACGAGAAAGTTGTTCGATCTCAACCGATTTCGGAACATTTGCCGCCGAATTCACGATAGGCATTTCGATTTGAGATTGCGAATTTGGGATTTCGGATTTCAAATTTGAGATTTCAGAAACATTTGATTGTTGAAATTGTAGAATTTTTGATTCATCCGAAAAAGGTCGGTTTGCAAATTCCAAATCTTCTGCTTTTCTCTCAAAATCCGTCGAAAACACATTGTTCTCAAAATCATTTTCAATCAACAAAGATTGCTTGTTCGTTTCGCTATTCGTTTCAATAATTACGCCTGATTTTTCTTCGATCGCTTGCGCTGTTCGTGCAGTTTCGCTGAATGAAATATTTGAATTGTCGTTATCAGAAATTTGAAATTCAATTTTAGTTTGTTCAAAATTCGGACTTTGAAAAGCGAAAGAAATCTCCTCTTCTCCTTTTCTCACTTTCTCCACTTCTTCCCGAACGATTCCCGCTTTTGCCAACGCGCCGCGAATTGCTTCGGCGATAACTTCTTTTACTGCTTCACTTCGACGAAAACGAACTTCGGTTTTCGCGGGATGAACATTTACGTCAACTTCTTCGAGCGGAATTTCCAAAAACAAAAACGCCACCGGATAAACGCCGTGCGGCAGAACTGCGCGAAAACCTTCCAAAAGTCCACCGGTGATGATTTTATCTTTTACAAATCGTCCGTTAATGAAAAAATATTGCGAATCGCGCGTCGTTCTTCGTTCTCTCGGCGCAGAAACGAAACCCGTTACTTTTGCAATAAATTCGCGTCCGCCTTCGACTTTCAGAAGGCTTTCGATCAGATTTGCCCCGAAAATTTGAAACGCCCGTTCGCGCAGATCTTTCGCCGGAGAAACGCGCAAACTTTCGCGTCCGTTGGTTGTAAGTGTAAAAGCGATTTCGGGATGCGCGAGCGCGTAATGCTGAATTATCGAAATCAGATGATAATTTTCCGTCGCTTCCGAACGCATAAATTTGCGCCTCGCCGGTGTGTTGAAAAATAGATCTCTGACGCTCAAAGTCGTTCCCGTGTTGCGCGCTGCATCTTTGACATCGATCAGTTTTCCGCCTTCGATCAAAACTCGCGTGGCTGTTTCCTGTTCAGCGGTTTTCGTGATCAATTCGACCTTCGCGACCGAAGCGATCGAAGCTAACGCTTCGCCGCGAAAACCGAGAGTTTGAATCGCGCCTAAATCTTCTAAAGTTTTAATTTTTGATGTCGCGTGACGTTCAAAGGCTAAAATCGCGTCATCGCGCAGCATTCCGATTCCGTCGTCCGAAACGCGCATCAATCGCCGTCCGCCGAGTTCGATGTCAACTTGAATTCGCTTTGCTCCGGCATCGATCGAATTTTCGACCAATTCTTTAATGACCGACGCAGGACGTTCGACAACTTCTCCGGCGGCGATTTGATTTGCTAATGTGTCAGGTAAAATCTTGATTTTGTTCATTATAAAAATATGATTTGATGTCCTTTTTCGTCCGAATCGATCGCATTATAAACCCATTTGATAAAATTTTCGCCGTAAAGATTAAGAAACGTCAAAACACCCAAAGTTCTTTCCTGCAACGCATTATGCGGTAAAACCGAAGTAAAAAGCGTTTCAAGCCGGCGGTTTACAGTTTCGTTTTTTAAGATTTCGGCGCGGTGATATTTTTTTCGTAATGCGCCGATATGCCAAAGGATTTTCTTGCGCCGATTTGCCGAATTTTCAGCAAGTGTCGGCTCGGAAATACTCAAAAGTCGGTCTAATTTGTTGAGTTGAGTCTTGATTACCTCTTCAGTTTCAGCAAAAACTTCGGCAATTTCGCGGTTGAGAAATTTCTCTGAAATTTGCGCTTCAAATTTTTCTTTTCCGTCGAATAAATCTGTAAAGTTAAAGCCGTATTTTTCAAGCGTTCGACGATTTTTCGGTTCAATGATCGTAAAGCTCGAACGATGTCGAATCGGCGTTACGGGACGATTCAATATTTCGTAAATTACTGCATTTTGCGCAAAATAAGCGATTTCCGCGCCACCGCCGAAATATGTTAATGTCGGCAATAAATAATCTTGCACAATCGGGCGCATCAAAGCATTCGGACTGAGATTTTGCGGCGAATTTTCGGCAATTTCTTTGAGTTCGTCTATTGTAAATTCGGTTTTCGATTTCTGAACTTTTACTTTTTCGCTCTGCAAATCGCGGCGCATCGCTTGGCGCGTTTCGGTTTGATAAAAAAAAGGAAAGAAATTTTCTTCGACCAAAACCTGCGCCGAATAGTTTTTTTCTTCAAGTTCCGTGTTTCTTTGAAATAATAAATCAGCGATTTCACCCGATTTATCAATTGCTTCAGCAAAGATCGGCGCAGAAAGTTTTTTTAATTTCTCGTTCAAAGGCGAAAGGAAGATCAAACCGTAATCGGCAAATATTTTTGCGAGAAATTTCGCAAAAGCCGTGCTGTAAGTTTCGCCGGATCTGTAAGTTTTATTTAATATTTCTTCGACTTTAGCAGAAAATTCGGTTCGCGGAAGATTTAGACTTTCAATTGTTTCAGTGATCGTTTCGTCCAACTTCACAAAGCCGACAGGCGTATTTTCCGTGTAAAATTTTGGTGTATTTGTAATCGCGTTCAGTTTGCCCGCAGACGGTTCTGAAAAAACGTATGTTTTTTTTACTTCATCGAAATCGTGATCTTCTTCGGCAATCCAAAAAACGGGAACGGCTTTGATATTTTGTCGGCGTAAATCCTCGCACATTTTTACTGCCGAAAGTGCTTTATAAATTGTGTAAAGCGCGCCCGAAAAAAGTCCTGCTTGCTGTCCGGTTACGATCGCCAAACAATCTTTTTCACGTAAAAGTTCGATATTTTCAAGCGTTTTTTCACCGACTCCGATCGATCGATTTATTTCCTGCAAAGCATTGCACAGTTCGGTTCTGTCGGTTGTGTAGTTCGATAAAACCTTTTCCGCAAAAGCATTTAAATCTGTCTGTTTTTCAGGATAAAATTTTACGATCTCGCCTGAATTATTTTGAAAATCTAAAAAAAGTTTTGACTGATGTGGAATTTGCGAAAATGAAATTGATTCAATTTTCAAAGAATTTTCCTGAAACGTCCGCACAGATTTTTGGCTCATCTTGCAATTATAAAGTGGAAAAGCCGAAAAGTGAAAAGGTGAAAAAGTTTTGTCGAAACGCGTCCGACAAAACTTTTTCACCTTTTCGATTTTTCCTTTCTTAACTGATTATTCTTCTTCGTTTCCGCTGGAAATACGCGGACGAGTTATAGTTTCGGTTGGCGTGGAGCTCGTTTCCGCTTCGCGTTCGATGCGGTAAACTCCCGATGAATGCGTTGCCGCAAAGATTCGGTTTGAATCATTCGGATCAAATGCCAATGACCAAACGCGCTTGCTCGGCAGATTCACATTCTTGTCCAAACGCCGCCAATTTGCACCGGCATCAGTTGAATAAAAAATTCCGCCATCAGTTTCGAGCGCACTTGAAACATAAACTTCATTGGTATTGCTCGGATTGATCAAAATGCTCGTATAGCTTCCGAGCGGCAGATTTCCACCGCGTCTTTGCCAACTTTTTCCGCCGTCGCGTGTCAGATAAAGCGTTTGCACGGTTCCGACATAAACTACATCGGCTTTTGTCGGGTCGGAATTTATCGAAATAACCGGAATAGCTTGCGGCACGCCTTCGGCTTTTTTCCAGGTTTTTCCATTATCTTCCGAAAATAAAACACCCGAAATTGCCGTGCCGATCCAAATTTTGTTCGGATTCAACGGCGAAACGTGAATTGCAAAAACATTATGTTTTACATTTGCGCCGAAAGAAATTTTTTCCCAGCCTTTTGTTACGTCATAACTTCGATACAAACCTGTGTCTGTTCCTGCCAAAATACCATTTTTTCCGTCTTCCGTGCTTGTCAAAACTTTGACTTTTTCGGCTAATGCCGGAATTAACGCTGTCGTTGTTGTTGCAGTTGTTGTCGGTTTTGCCGTAGATTTCTTCGTCGTTTTCTTAACCGTAGTTTTAGGTGCAACTAATTGTGTCCAATTAACTCCGCGGTCAATCGAACGATAAATTCCGAGATTCGTGCCGAGATACATAGTATTTGCATTCACAGTATCTTGCATAATTGCAAATGGCGCAATACGCACACCGTCGAGATTTTTATTTTGAACCCAAGTTTGACCGCCATTGTCGCTGATAAATACGAAACCGCCGCCGGTCGCAGTATTTTTCGTTGTCGCATAAAGCCGATTCGGGCGTTCACGGTCAGCAACCACGCTGTAAGTAAAACGGCTGGTGAAATTTTCGTTTGTTTGAGCAAAAGTCTTGCCGCCATCATTTGAAACCATTATGCCGTAATTGTTCGTGCCGATATAAACGCGGTTCGGTTCTGACGGGTGAACTGTTATCGAATTGATTTCTAACGCTTTCGTTGTCGTCAAAATCCAAGATTTACCGCCGTTTGAACTCATCCAAAATCCTTCGGTGGTTGCCGCGAAAATTGTTCCCGGCATCGAAGGATGTTGTAAAATGTCGCGTGTGCGACGCGATTGTGACGGAATGCCTTGAACTTTTTTCCAAAGTTCGCCGCCGTTCCAAGATTCGTAAATACCGCTGCAAGCCGAAGAAATCAAATGATCGGGATTTTTACTGTCAATCGTGATCGCAAAAACGTCGGAATCATCGATCATTCCGTTTTTAATAAGCCGCCAATTCTTTCCGCCGTCCGTAGTTTTATAAGCACGCCACCAAGTTCCGGCATACATTGTTGTCGTATTTCGCGGATCGATTGCCAAAGAATCAATGTTTTTCGGATTTGTCGGTGAATCGAAGCGTTTGAAATTTTCGCCCGCATCATTTGACATCCAAACACCGTTGACCGTTCCCACCAAAATCACTTTTGGATCGAACGACGATTGAACCATTGCGTGAATTGATTCTTTTTTCAAATCTTTTGATTCATTCCAAGTTGCACCGCCGTCGGTTGATTTAAAAAATCCGCCCGGTTCTTTATGGCGATGTCCTGATGCGTAAAGAACTTTTGAATCTACCAAATCAACAGACAATTGATCGAGAACAAGTTGCGAACGGTTTAGATTAACAAGAATCGTCCACGTTTTGCCGCTATCTGCCGAAGTATGAATCTGTCCGTCAAGCGTTGAAGCATAAAGCCGATTTTTGTCACGCGGGTCAACCGTTACGACTCTGACATCGCCGCCGTCAGGTCCGACAACGTTCCACTGTTTTACTGTTACGGTCGGACTGTTATTTACTGCAAAGACGACATTAAAACTAAAAATCGCCAATACTAAAGCAATGAATATTATTTGAAAGCGTTTGCCTTTTTCTCTCTGTGTTTTCGGTTTCATATTTTTTTTTACTACTGCTGTTATTTGGACTGAATTATTTGGGAAATTTGCGAAAAGAACTCACGCAACATTTCAGATGCAGAAAAACTGTCTGATTGTTGCTTTTAATCGCGTTAAGTTTTCTGGAAAGAGATATGTTGACCGAGCGACCAGCCAAATCATTTTTATATTACACAATTTATGCGAAAAATTCAAAGTTTGTTTTTAACAGTTGGTGTTTTACGGTGATTCCGGCTCAACTTTTTTTGAGTTTTGCAATTACACCCCAAAAGCATAAGCGAGTGAAATTTCATAAATGAAACTTCACTCGCTTAGGAAAAGTGAACATCTATTTCAAGATGCGTTATTAATTAATTGACTACGGTGTCGGAGTATTTGCACCAGCAGGAACGAGCCAGTATTTTGTTCTCGGTCCTTCACCGGTATTACCGCCGTTGACAAATGTAATGCGGCTAATATCGTATTTACGGAAAGCAATTGCTTTTCTGATATCAGCTTCACGTTTTGCAACTTCTCTCGGTGTGCCGTAGTTAATAATATAACCAGATGCACTCGGATCATTGTTCAATTCAATATAGAACGAATCAACCGCTGCTTTGATTTCATCATTAGGCACTTTACCTTGATCAACAATAAGTCTAGGATCAGGTATTCCTGCAACTCCTGCCGAATCTGAGTCTGAGAAATTACAGGCGGGGCAATCTCCGCGTCCTCTGTCATCAACATTTACAGTTGCAACGATGTTTTGACCAGCCATACTACGGTCTGTTCTAACAACGATGCTTTGCGTTCCTTGACCGCTGACGATTTCACCTTGTGAAACTGACCAGTTGTAACCGAAGGTTCCGCTACCACCATTTACATTCGCTGTGAATGTTCCTGTATCACCCGGAGTAATTGTTCCCGGTGCAGAAATATCAACAGTTCCGCAAGTTTCACATTGAGCGTTACAATCGCATTTTTCAACTGTAATGGTTTCAGTTTTGGTTTGACCGCAAATTCCGCAACCATCGTTTGCGCCAACGGTAACTGTATAGTTGCCCGGTTGAACGCCTGTCAAATCCCAGCTAACGTTTGCACCATTGCCAACAACCCGACCACCTGAAACCGTATATGTGTAGGTTAAAGGATCGTTTTCCGCATCAGTTGCTCTGGTCGTAACATTGATCGTTTTGTCATCGCTACAAACTTCACCTTCTTTCGGTCTTTGTCCCGGAGGGCAACCTGTTTTGACAACTTTTCTGCTCAAATCAACTGCTGTAACATTCGGAGCTTGGTTGATCGGATCAACTGCTCTGCTGTTACGTCTGCCGATCGTTACTTGCAAACCGAAACCGTGCGGATCGCTTGAAGTAACAAATCCGTTCGGAGTTCCTCTGAAGTTGCTTGTAATTGTTTGCGGAACAGCACCGGTAACGGATACTGTGCCTTGGAAATTAGCTTCTTCAAAGCTGTCTTGATCTTGTGAATTGAAGTGATGACGATACCAACCGCCAAGACTCATCCAACGTGTCGGGAAGACACGCGCACCGACCAATCCTTCCATCGGGGAATTTTCAAACGCATTCGGTGTTCTGCCACCGACATATTGTGTCGTTTTGAATTCCATGATCGGTTGGAAGAATTTATTAACAGGAAAATCAACACCGATACCGGCAATGACTTCATCAGGTCTGTCTAACAAAGTAACTTCTGTTCCAAAAGCATCAGATTTAATGCTGCTGTTATAGATGTAACCAATGTTAGCCGAAACGTTGATCCATTTACGGAGACGTGCATCACCAAACATGATCACGCCGACATCGCCCATATTGCCGCCTGCGCTTGCGCCGCGTTGCAATTGGTTGAATCCGGCAAATCCGTTTGCGTTTTCAGCATAGAAGCGATAAAAAGCAACTACACCAACACCAATCGGATTAGTCGGACCTGTCCAACGCCATTTGCCGCCAACGGTAAATGTATTAAATGCAGATTCACCGTATTCACGGTTAAGAAGCGGTGCATCAGGCAAATAAGACGGTGCTAAAGAAAATACTGTAGGTGCGAAACATGCCGGATTATTAGCTCCGACCGTTCCTGCACAACCACCGCCAATTTGCGTTGTTGACAAAACTACGCCCGGTAAAATACTGCCGTAGATTGAACCAACGCCCGGGAAATTATCCGCGCCATTGCCGCCAAGAGTGGGTGAGCTAATAGTCGGCGTTGTTCCTGCGCCAAATCCGAAGAGCGGACCTGCCGGAAAGAAGAAGCCGAAATTACCCAACGAACCACCGACGAACGGGAATTGCGTGTAAGGCGCACCTTGCGGACGGAAAACCGCACCCGGGAACTGTGTTGCACCCGGACCGCGAGGAGCTAAAATAATCGCCGGCGGACTTACTAAAGAAGCACCGATTCTGACTTTTGAGTTCGGGAGATAAAATCCCGAAAGGTTACGCGGCGAATTGACTTTGATTCGGCGAAGCGCATCCGTATTGAAGAACAACTCTAAATTGTCGCTCAAACCAATCTGGAAGCTAACCGGCACTTCTGTAATATCTACATTGCCGGGATCGCGGTCAAAGTTGCTATAAGCCGCACTAAAAGTGAACTCCCCTTTTCTTAAGGTAGTTCCATCATAAATTGTAAAAAGACCCGTCGGACCACCCGGCGCACCGCCGGTTCCGGCAGTTGGTGCCGTATTTCTATCGTCATCCGCCGATCTTAAAGTTTGGGCTGACATTGCAAAAACAAGTGCCAGCATCGTAAGCGCAATTATAAACGCTTTTTTCGCGAGTTTCATCACATTCCTCCGCCGAAAATATTAGTTAAAATTTAAATTCAAATCGTAGCTTTAATAAAAAAGAAGTAAAACCAGCCAAATCTTTAAGCAAAGCTACTCAATTATTGCATACACTCGATAAGTTTCAAACTCTTGCAAGCGAAAACTTTCGGTGCATCAAATACAACAAACTCAAATAGTTATATTAGTTTATCGGAGAATTTGTCGAAAAAAAATGAAAAACATTTTATCTCGAGGAAATTCCCTCAGATAGAAACGATACTTCAGATTCGCGTGAAAATCAAGTATTTATAACAAATAAGTCAATTTTTAATATGAAAATGTGAAAATATCATCAAGAAAAAATGCTAAAAACTAAAGTTTTAATAAACACTTTTCAAAAAATATTGTTTTTTTAGAAAAATTATTTCATTCAGAATTTAGTTTTTTCCTGATATAAATTTTCACATTTTCAAAAATTACGCATAAATTCCACGCATCCGTGTGTCATATGCAACACGCTCGATCGCCACCATATATGCGGCAGTGCGTGTATCCACATTATGCGAATCAGCTACAGCGCAAAGTTCGTTAAAGCTGGCAACCATTTTTTCTTCCAGTCTTTGATTAACTTCGTCTTCGCGCCAAAAATATCCCATTCTGTCTTGAACCCATTCAAAATAAGAAACAGTAACGCCGCCTGCATTAGCCAAAATATCGGGAATTACG
>Ga0209480_10003191_pt1 | contig 10792 bp, 8 predicted proteins | sample JI61114C2DNA_FD_187501 | JGI IMG/M metagenome (GOLD analysis project Ga0209480, IMG submission 187501) | Wastewater effluent complex algal communities from Wisconsin, to seasonally profile nutrient transformation and Carbon sequestration -... | ecosystem: Engineered > WWTP > Effluent > Algae...
CCCGCACGAACCCGCACCTTGTCGCCTACGGTTTCCGTGTAGGAAGGATAGCCTTCAGCCTTCAGCTTTGCGCGCAGAATCGCCACGTTGCCGGCTTCGCGGTATGCACCGAGAGAAACGAGGTGCACCTTGCCGGGCGCCTCGTCCTTCGGGCTGCCACCCGCCAGCAAGGCCTTGGCGCGATCAGCCTCGGCGTGGGCTTTCTCACGCGCCTTGTCCTTTTCCTTCTCCCGCTCCTTCTGCTTTGCATCGGGCTTGGGTGCATCCGGCTTGGATTCGGCTTTCCTGGCTTCGGGCTTGACCAACTCGGACTTGGGCGCCTCGGTCTTCTTAGGCGGAGGAATAAGCTCTTCACCGGGCTTGAAAACCGGACTTGCCGTGTCCGGATCAGGCCTGCGCCGGGCTCCGTCGTCCACGATCGGAGGCGCGCTTTCTTCCGCCATCACACCGGCCACGGGCTGACTGGGTGCGGGCCCCTTGCCGGTAATCACGCGGGACGTGAAGTTGCTGCCTTCCTGGCTGGGAATACGGATCTGGACGTCCTGCGAGGGCGGACGGGGTTCGTGGTCCATCACCATCGGCAATACGATAGCCGCGGCCAGAGCCAGTGCAGCAGAGCCGACGAGGCGTCTGCGAGCACGTTTTTTCAGGTCGATCTGAGAGTCGTTGTCGGCCATTCTTGCTGCAATACCTATTGCGGCGCATTCCGGGCGGCCATGATTTCAGCCACAGTCAGGAAAGAGCCAAAGACTACAATTCTATCACCCTCGGCCGCCCGACCGACTGCGACCTCGTACGCACTAGCCGGCGAAACGTATTCGGCAATATCGCCGGAGACGCCGACTTCCCGCAGGATCGCAGCCAGTTTCTCCGCGCCAAGTCCGCGCGGCCCCGGCAGGCTCGCCACCAGCCAGTGGTCGATGCGGTCACGCAGCAGGCGAACCACGCCGGCCACATCCTTGTCTGCCAGCATCCCGATCACCGCCCAGGTTTCCGGAAAAAAACCCATGCTGGCCAGGTTCTCGTTAAGAACTCCGGCCGCCTGCGGGTTGTGGGCGACATCCAGCACAATGCTCGGGCGCCCCGGCAAGACCTGGAAGCGCCCCGGAAGCTCGACGAGCATGAAACCCTGCCGGATCGCCTGCATCGGCACAGGCAGGATGTCACGCACGGATTCGCAGGCCGCCATGACAGCAGCCGCGTTGAGCAACTGATTCGCGCCCCGCAGCGACGGATAGGCCAGCCCGCCCCGCCGGCTTCCGCCCGCGGTCCAGAAAGCCCACTGGTTCTGGTCACCGGAAAAACCAAAGTCGCGCCCACTGACCCACAGCCTGGCACCAATCGCCTCGGCATGCGCTAGCAGCGAAGCAGGCGGTTGCGGATCACTGCAGATCGCCGGACGACCGGCACGGAAAATTCCGGCCTTCTCGAATCCGATGGCCTCGCGATTGTCGCCAAGGTAGTCCATGTGATCCATCGCCACGCTGGTAACGATGGCGCAATCAGGCTCGAACACATTCACGGCATCCAGGCGGCCGCCAAGGCCCACTTCAAGGATGATTGCTTCAAGCCCGGCGCGGCAAAAGGCAACCCATGCGGCCAGCGTACCGTGCTCGAAGTAAGTGAGAGGAATGTCGCCGCGGGCACGCTCGACCTCGGCGAAGGCATCGACGAGGACCGCGTCTTCGACATCCCGGCCGTCGATGCGCACGCGCTCGTTGTACCGGAGCAGGTGCGGGGACGTATACAGACCGACGCGGTAACCTGCCGCCAACAATACAGCTTCAAGCAGGGCACAGGTCGAGCCCTTGCCGTTGGTGCCGCCTACGGTAAACACCGGGCAGGTCTGGGGAAGATCAAGGGCGTCGCGAACCGCGCGTACCCGGTCGAGGCCGAGCTGGATCGACTGACCATGGCGCGCTTCCAGCAGGCTCAGCCAGCCGTCAAGAGTTTCAGGCAACTGCATATCAGGAGGCGGAGCGAACGGAGGACTGGCGAGTCAGAAGGGTGAGCAGTTCGGCAAGACGGTCACGCAATTCACGGCGGTCAACGATCATGTCGATGGCACCCTTCTCGAGCAGGAACTCGGAACGCTGGAAGCCCGGAGGCAGGGTTTCACGCACGGTCTGCTCGATCACGCGGGGGCCGGCAAAGCCGATCAGCGCGCCAGGTTCGGCAATCACCAGATCGCCCATGAAGGCGAAACTGGCCGACACGCCACCCATCGTCGGATCGGTAAGGAGCGTAATGAAAGGCAGCTTGCGATCAGCCAGACGAGTAATCCCGGCAGTGGTCTTGGCCATCTGCATCAACGAGAACAGGCCTTCCTGCATCCGCGCACCGCCCGAAGCGGTCACACAGACAAACGGCAGTCGCTGTTCGACGGCAGCCCGAACGCCACGCATAAAGCGCTCGCCGACAACCGAGCCCATCGATCCGCCCATGAACTCGAACTCGAAACATGCAATCACCACAGGCACGGTCTTGATCGAGCCCTGCACGACAACCATCGCATCGGTCTCCTCGGAGTCCTCGCTGGCCGCCACGAGACGGTCGGGATAGCGCTTGGAATCCTTGAACTTCAGCGGATCGATCGGCACCACTTCAGAACCGATCTCGAACTGGCCTTCCGGATCGAGAAGATACTCGAGACGCTGACGAGCCCGGATGCGCTGGTGATGCCCGCACTTGGGACACACGTTGAGATTGCTTTCGAGATCCGAGCGATACAACACCGCCTCGCAGGCCGGACACTTGCTCCACAAGCCCTCGGGAATCGCCTTGCGACCCGATGGCGCATCGCGCTTGATCTTCGGTGGCAGCAGTTTTTTCAACCAGCTCATCAGCGCTCTCCCGCGTTGTCGATGGCCGTGCGGATGCTGCGCAGGAAGGCGGTGACCTTCGCCGGCGCCTCTTCACGGCTGCTTTGTTCGATTTCCTCGATGATCCGGCTGCCGATCACCACGGCATCCGCCAGGGTCGCGATGCGCGCCGCGGTGGCCGCATCACGGATGCCGAAGCCGACACCGACCGGCATGCCGACTTTTTCGCGAATCACCGGGATGCGCCGGGCGACTTCGTCCAGATCCAGGCTTGCCGAACCCGTCACACCTTTGAGGGAAACGTAGTAGATGTAGCCACTGCCAACAGCCGCCACATCGGCAAAACGCTGCTCGGTGGACGTGGGGGCCAGCAGGAAGACCGGATCAAGGCCAACAGCGCGGCAGGTTTGCGCGAAAGGGACGCACTCTTCAGGCGGGTAATCAACCACCAGCACGCCATCGACGCCCGCATCGGCTGCCGCGCGGGCAAAGGCTTCCGCCCCCATCGCCTCGATCGGGTTGGCATAGCCCATCAGCACGATGGGGGTTGCATCGCCGGTGGCACGGAAAGCGCGGACGATGTCAAGCACCTTGCGCGTGCTCATGCCCGCGGCCAGGGCGCGCTCGGAAGCACGCTGGATCGTCGGACCATCGGCCATCGGATCCGAGAACGGAACACCGAGTTCGATGATGTCAGCGCCGCCCGCAACCAGTGCCTGCATCAGCGGCAAAGTCATTTCGGGTGCGGGATCGCCGGCGGTGATGAACGGAATGAGCGCCTTGCGCCCTTCGTTAGCGAGCCGCTTGAAAGTTTGTTGGATTGTGGACATGGACGGGTATGAATGGTCGGCGGCCCCGCCGGAAAAACCGACGAGGCCGCGAAGATCAGAACTGGATGCCGGATTTCTCGGCGACGGTATGCATATCCTTGTCGCCGCGACCGGAAAGATTGACCAGCAGCACCTTGTCTTTCGGCAGGGTCGGCGCCAGCTTGGCTGCATAGGCCAGGGCGTGGGACGACTCCAGCGCCGGAATGATGCCTTCGAAACGGCACAGGTCGTGGAAGGCCTGCAGCGCTTCGGCATCCGTGATCCCGACGTACTCGGCACGCAGGCTATCTTTCAGCCACGCATGCTCTGGGCCCACGCCGGGGTAATCGAGGCCCGCCGAAATGGAATGCGTTTCGATGATTTGCCCGTCTTCGTTCTGCAGCAGATAGGTACGGTTGCCGTGCAGCACACCGGGACGCCCCGCCGACAACGACGCCGCATGCTGACCGGTCTCGATGCCGCTGCCAGCCGCCTCGACGCCGATGAGACGGACTTTGTCGTGGCCGATATACGGATGGAAGATCCCCATCGCGTTCGAGCCGCCACCGACACAGGCGATCACGTAATCCGGCTGGCGGCCGGCCATCTCGGGCATCTGTTCGATGCACTCCTTGCCAATGACCGCCTGAAAGTCGCGCACCATCATCGGGTAGGGATGCGGCCCCGCGACCGTGCCAATGATGTAGAAGGTATTGCCGATGTTTGTGACCCAGTCGCGCATCGCCTCGTTGAGCGCATCCTTGAGGGTCTTGGAGCCGCTCTCCACCGGAACGACCGTGGCGCCGAGAAGCTTCATGCGGTAGACGTTGGCGGCCTGACGGCGCACGTCTTCCGAGCCCATGTAAACCACGCACTCCATACCGTAGCGGGCGGCAACCGTCGCCGTCGCAACTCCGTGCTGACCAGCCCCCGTTTCGGCGATAACCCGCGGCTTGCCCATGCGCCGGGCCAGCATGGCCTGGCCGATGCAGTTATTGATCTTGTGCGCGCCGGTATGGTTGAGATCTTCCCGCTTGAGATAGATCTGCGCGCCGCCGAGCAGGTCAGACAAGCGTTTGGCGTGGTAGATCGGGCTCGGACGGCCGACGTAGTGCTTGAGCTCGTACTCGAACTCGGCAATAAATGCGGGATCCTGCTGGGCCACTTCGTAGGCCTGCCGCAGTTCGGTCAGAGCCGGGATCAGGGTCTCCGCGACAAACACACCGCCATAGGGACCGAAATGGCCGCGCGCGTCGGGTAGATCGTAAGGGGCATCAGCCATGTGCATTTTGGACTCCGGCAACAAATTCGGTGATTCGGTCAGCATCCTTGATTCCCTTCGCCGCTTCGACACCGCTCGACACGTCCACAGCCCACGGCTGAACGCATCTCACAGCCTCGGCCACATTCCCGGCATGCAGGCCACCGGAAAGAATCAGGGGCAAAGGCAGCCCGGAAGGAATGAGCGACCAGTCGAAAGTTTCTCCACCACCACCATAGCCTTCAACAAAGGCGTCCAGAAGCAAACCCTGGGCGCAAGGGAAGGAAGCTGCGTATTTTAACAGATCGAGCCCCGGCCGCATCCGCCCAGCCTTGATGTACGGCAGGCCGAAGCCGACACAGTCTGCCTCGGTCTCGTCGCCATGAAACTGCAAAACCTGCAGTGGCACGGCTTCCAGCGCATTTTCGACATAGTCACGCCCGGCGTTCACGAACAATCCGACCGTTGTGACAAAAGGCGGAATCAGACGGGCAAGTTCGGCCGCCCTCTCGAAACTTACGAATCGGGGACTGGGCGGGTAGAAAACAAAACCGATCGCGTCGGCGCCGGCACTGACCGCAGCGCGAACGTCTTCTTCGCGGGTCAGGCCGCAGATCTTGATACGGGTGCGATGCACGGAAGTCAGGGAAGCAGCAGTTGGGGAGCAGCGATGATACGCCCCCCGCCCGGCAGCGGCCAAAGCGCAGGGTATTCGACACCGCACAAATAAAGCCCGTCCGGAGCGAAGGTGGGCGCAGCAAGCGTCCGGTTTCGCACAGCCAACAGTTCAGCCATCCACTCGGCTGGCTTTCGCCCCTTACCGACGAAAACCAGCGACCCGACAAGATTGCGGATCATGTGGTGCAAAAAAGCATTGGCGTGAAAATCGAACAGCACGATATCCCCCCGACGCCGGACCTCGACCGAATGCATGAAGCGCACCGGAGATTTGGCCTGGCACTCGGCCGCCCTGAACGACGTGAAATCGTGCTCGCCAACGAGACAGGCCGCCGCCGAGCGCATGGCCTCTTCGTCCAGCGTGCCATGCGTCCAGCCCACTCGCCCGCCGAGCAAGCCCGGCCGAATCCGCCGGTTGAGCAGCACGTAGCGGTAGCGCCGCGACTCCGCACTGAAGCGGGCATGAAAATCGTCACCCACCTCCACAGCCCACAAAACGCAGACGCTGGCCGGCAAATGACTATTCACGCCCCGCACCCAAGCCTCGAGCGGACGTTTCGCCACGGTGTCGAAATGGGCGACCTGCATGCTCGCGTGCACACCCGTATCAGTCCGGCCGGCACAGACGAGTTTCACGGGCGCTTGGGCAATCTGCGCAAGGGCGTGCTCGACCGCGTTCTGAACGGTCCGGCCATGGGGCTGAATCTGCCAGCCCTCGAAAGCATTGCCGTCATACTCAACGCCTATTGCAACCCTCATTTACTCACCAACCAGACCATCAGCACCACCAGGCCCCCAATCGCAAACCGGTCAGGCCAGCGCAGGGGCGTAAACACCACCGTCAAGCAATCCAACTCAGCACGATCGGAACTTTCTGTCATCAGCGCCCGCCATCCGCCCGGAGGTGGCGATTCCACGTAGCCAAATGCAAGCAGCACTCGAACAGCCAGCCTTTCAATCGACAGGCCGACACAGCCCAGCGGACGGGCGAGTGCCATCAAGCCGGACACCAGCGTTCTTTCATCGGTTTTTTCCAGAAGAATCGAGACAAGCATGACGACAACGAGCAGCCTACCGCCATGAACGAGGGCCATATCAAGCCCCTCGATGGTCGGCCCGGCACGCCCCAGGAACGACAGGAGCGCTTCTCCGGGCGTAAAAAAGACAAACAGCAAAACCAAAACCACGAGCAGAACGCGGATGCGCCGTAAAAGACGCAAGGTTCGATGCTTCGCGAACAGGACGGACATGGCCATAACAACAAGCCCGAAGCCCCATAACATGGGGCCTCGGGCTATTTGAAAACATACGACTACTGCCGCCCAGGCGACAAGCCGCGTCGCCGGGTGCATTGCAATCGTCACTGCGTCGAGAAGGCTCCGGACTGCAAGCCGCCCTATCAGGAAAGGCGGGCGAGGATCGCGCGCGCCTCGTCCTGCTGGAGCCCCGAGCCTTCGCGCAAGACCTCTTCAACGAGTTCCCGCGCTCCGTCCTTGTCACCCATTTCCTCGTAGGCGCGGGCCAGCTCGAGCTTGGTGGCCACTTCCTGCTGAAGATCGAGATCCAGGGGCGGCTCGGTGGGCGGCCCTGCATCCGGCAATTCGATTGCAGACGCGACAACAGGCCGCTTAAGTTCGAGATCGAGAGCCTTCAAGTCTGCCGCAGGCGCAAAGGCCGCCTTTACGGGAGCCTGCGCCTCAACTTTATCGTCCAGTTCGAAATCGAAATCCAGCAAGCTGCTGTCAAAACTCGTCCGCTCCAGATCGACGGTGGCTGCATCCACCGGCTCGCGGATACTGTCTTCGGCCAGCGTGGCTGTCAGATCCACATCGACGGTCTGATCGGACGGTGCCCCTGAGCGATGTTCGCCAAATTCGGAGCTGATCTCGAAGTCGAGATCACTGGCGTCAGGCAGGCTAAAGTCTGCCGCCAAACGCTGGGGCCGCGTCGAGGTGGCCTCCAGATTGGGCATGACATCCCCGGCCACAAGTGTGGCACCCATCTCGGGCTGAGACACCTGATCAAAACCGAGATCGAAGTCCAGGCCGCTGCTGGCGGTCGGAGAACCGCCTCCCAGCGCAACGGTTCTCGCACTGCTCGAATCGTCTTCAACATTCAAATCGAGATCGAAATCGAGAATTCCGGCAGCGGGGAAGCTGGCTGCGGGCTGCGCAGGATGCGACTCTGCAGAAACAACCCGTTCGATATCTTCCATGCTGGCGTACTGATTGAGATCTCCGGGCAAAGCCCAAGTGTCCTTCAGCTGCGATGGTGACTCCAGTGGATCGTCGCTACCAAGCTGCGACGATTCACTCGTCATGAAGGCCGACTCGGCAACCGGGACTCGCCCAGTGCCTGCCTGCACAAAGCCGGTCGCTGCCGCAGCCCCTCCGGCAATCGTCTGGGGGCCGGGAGTTGAAGCCGCCGCTGCCGACATAGCCATCGTCGGGCCCGAAGGCACGCCCGGCGCCGGGATGCGGTACAACGGGCTATCCGGATCTACCTTACGCCCAAGAGCCGCCGCCTTTTCCCAATCCTGACCGTTGCCGCCAGTCAGCGAGTAGAGCTCGGTAGCGGTAGTCTCGAACTGCTTCAGATTCTTGCGCTGAGCATAAATCTCGAGGAGCTTCAGATGGACTCCGGTCCGCCCTGGATCAGTCTTGAGGGCATCCAGAAGGATTTCTTCGGCTTGGGCATCACGCCCATAGGCCATATACACATCGGCTTCCGCTACAGGGTCGACCCCTTCATCGGTATCGATCGACGAAAGCCCGGACTGACTGAAATCGGTCTGGATCTGGCTGCTGCTGCCTGTATCAACACTTTGCCCCACTGCGCTGCCAAAAACAGAACTCGATCCGTCACCGAATTCGGACAGCGCGGGCGTCGTGGTGGGAGCACCCTGACCATTACGGCGTTGGTACAGCTTGTAGCCGCCCCATCCGAGCAACAGCGCGAGAATGCCTCCACCCCCAATCAACAGCGAGGTGTCATCCGCAGGAGACTGGACTTCCGGCGGCTTGACAGCTGCGGGCTCCGGCACGGGAGGCGGCGGCGGCGGGACCGGCCTCACCTCGGGAACAGGCTCCGGCGCCTTCGGAAGCTCGGGCTTTTCAGCGGCAATGGCAGGCGCAGCAACAGGCTCTACAGGAGCCTTTGCGACGGGAGGCTGCGGCACAACAGCCGGAGGCGGAGCTTCCGACTGCATCTGGGCCATGCCCTGGCTCTTCAGTTCGACCAGGCGCTGAAGCTCCTTGATACTTTTTTCGAGTTCGGCCAAGCGGGTATTGGCTTCGCTCAATGCCTTGTCCCGAGAAACCAGATCTTCCTCGAGCGCCTGCAGGCGAGCAACGGACTTCTCTCCGCCAGCACCACCGGCACGCACACCCTCTTCGCTCTTTGAAACCTTGAGCCTATCGCTTGGGCCCGCAGCAGACTGGGCCCGGTCTTCGACCTTGGCCCCGATCTTGCCGCCACTACCTTGCTGTGTTGGCGCCTCCTTGGCCAGCCCGGCGGCAGCCTGCTCTGCAAGCTTCCGGCTGTAGCGCCCGAAATCCGACGACTGGCCGACAAGCTGTTGACGTCCGCCTTCCCCAGCAACCTGACGCACACCTTCAGCATCGGGAATACGCAGGATCTTGCCGGCTTGCAGGCGATTCATGTCATCGCCTTCAAAAGCCGAGCGATTTCCCTGGAAGAGAGCCATGAGCATCTGCTCCATGGAAACGCCTTCCGGCCGGTTCTCCATGGCGATGCGATTCAGCGTATCGCCAGATTGCACCATGTAGGCGCGCCCTCCCCCCGGCGAAGCCGCAGCGGGCCGCGCGATGCGCGCAGCAGCGGGACGACGCACGGCCGGAGAGCCGGCGCGCACGCCAGACTGGTCATAACGCATTTCCGGCGACGCCACCGCAACAGATGCTCGAGCGCTCCCGGTATCGGGAGGATCCAGCAGGAAGGTATATTCTCGAATAAGGCGCCCGGCCGACCAGTTCAACTCGACCAGCATATCAACGAAGGGCTCGTTGATCGGTCTGTCGCTACTGACCCTCACGACGGCGCCGCTCCCTCGACGTTCGACAGACATGCGCAATCCGCTGACGGAGGGGGAGTAATCTATCCCTGCCTGCCGGAAGGCGTCTGCCGACGCGAGACGCGCCGTCATGTTCTGGATTTCTTCGGGCGCGGCAGCGATTTCCACCTCTGCACGCAGAGGCTGACCGAGTCCGCTCAGGACTGTAATTCGCCCAAGCCCCGCTGCGGTGGCACTGAAGGACAGCGCACTGATTGCGGCAGCGAGCAGGGTGCGTTTTAGCCGACTATTCACGAGGTTCTTATGCACGAAGGCTGATCATCGAAATCGAGTTATCGATGAACATAACATCATGGGTTTGGTGAGGCAAGTTCAAGCACTATTTGAACTCGTCTCACCAAAGTGAGCTGCCAATTGAAAAAGGCGGCTTTCGCCGCCTTTTTCAATATCAATCTTCCAGCAGAACCCGCAACATGCGTCGCAGCGGCTCGGCGGCTCCCCACAAAAGCTGGTCGCCGACGGTGAAGGCCGAGATGTACTCGCCACCCATGGCGAGCTTCCGGATGCGGCCAACGGGAACCGTCAGCGTGCCGGTCACTGCGGTCGGGGTCAGGTCTCTCATCGACGCCTCGCGCTGATTCGGAACAACCTTGACCCAGTCATTGGCCGTGGCCAGCAGGCTCTCGATCTCGTCGACCGGGATATCCTTGCGCAGCTTCAGGGTAAGCGCCTGGCTATGGCAGCGCATTGCGCCGATACGCACGCAGAGGCCGTCGATGGGCACCACCGGAGCACTGAAGCCTTCGCCGCGACCGAGGATCTTGTTGGTTTCGACACCGCCCTTCCACTCTTCCTTGGACTGGCCGTTTCCGAGATCCTTGTCGATCCACGGAATCAACGAGCCGGCAAGCGGCACGCCGAAATTGGAAGCCGGGAAGGCCTCGTCGCGCATGGTGCCAGCCACTTCGCGGTCGATATCGAGGATTGCCGAGGCAGGATCGTCGAGCAGTTCTTTGACCGAGCGGTTCAGTTCGCCCATCTGGGACAGCAACTCGCGCATGTTCTGCGCACCTGCGCCGGATGCTGCCTGGTAGGTCATGGACGTAGCCCATTCGACCAGATCGCGCTGGAACAGGCCGCCGAGAGCCATCAGCATCAGCGACACGGTGCAGTTGCCGCCGATCCAGTC
>Ga0209480_10003192_pt1 | contig 10791 bp, 10 predicted proteins | sample JI61114C2DNA_FD_187501 | JGI IMG/M metagenome (GOLD analysis project Ga0209480, IMG submission 187501) | Wastewater effluent complex algal communities from Wisconsin, to seasonally profile nutrient transformation and Carbon sequestration -... | ecosystem: Engineered > WWTP > Effluent > Algae...
CAAGATGCGCTCGTACGAGGCCTTGCTGATCACCGGCCCCAGGTTCTTGCCGGGCACGAGCTTCTTCGCTTCGATGATCATCTGGTTGATGATGTGGTCCACACCACCGATGCCGACCATCTGCGCGGCGGCCATGCAGCGTTGTCCTGCGCAACCGCTCATGCTGGCGACCACGTTGCTCGCTGTCATCTCGAGGTGCGCATCGGGCAGCACGAGCAAGTGGTTCTTCGCGCCTCCGAGGCAGAGCGCGCGCTTCAAGGTGCTCGTGGCACGGACGTAAACGATCTTGGCCACCTTGGTCGAGCCCACGAAGCTCACGGCCTTGATGCCGGGGTGATCGCAGATGGCCTCTACGATCGCGCGGTCGCCGTTCACCACGTTGAAAACGCCATCGGGCAGGCCCGCTTCCTTCAACAATTCAGCGATGCGGAAGGCGCTGATGGGCACGATCTCGCTCGGCTTCAGGATCATCGTATTGCCCAGCATCAGCGCGTTGGGGATGGTCCAGTGCGGCACCATGTTCGGGAAGTTGAACGGCGCGATGCTGGCCACCACGCCCAGCGGCTTCCGCTCGATGCGGCATTCCACGCCCTTGCTCACTTCCAACACTTCACCCTGAATGAGCTGCGGCAAGCTGCACGCGAATTCGCACAGCTCCATGCTCTTATCCACCTCGGCGTACGACTCGTCCATCGTCTTGCCGTTCTCGGTGTGCACCAGCGTGGCCAATTCCTCGCGGTTCTTCCACAGCAATTCGCGGTAGCGGAAGAAGATCTGCGCGCGCTCCTTGATCGGTGTGCCGCTCCATCCGGGGAAGGCAGCCTCGGCGGCTTTCACGGCTTTGTCCAAGTCGCTGGCGGTGCTCAGTGGTACGGTGGAGATCACCGTGCCATCCAGCGGTGAGTGCACCTCCATCTTCTGCTGGCCATTCACATCGGGCTTGCCGGCGATGTAATTCTTTGTCTCCGGGTACTTGAGGGTGAGCATAGGCATCGGGTTCCGTGTAGGGAACGAAACTACGCCGAGCCGCACGCAGGCCGGTCGTGGGCACGAGTGGTCTTCTACTTTCGCCCCCCGATCGGCTATCCGTTGCAGCAGCGCACCCACTCCTTCACGCTGGATACCTCCCGTCTTGATGGCGTGTTGGAACAACCCCTTTTCCGTGCCGTCGCTGCGGAAGCCAAGGCGCAAGGCATACCCGCTTTCGCCATCGGGGGCTACGTACGCGACCTGATCCTGGGCCGCCCCTGCAAAGACATCGACTTCGTGGTGGAAGGCGACGGCATCGCCTTCGCCGAGACCGTGGCGAAACGACTGAAGGCGGAGCCCGTGCATGTATTCAAGAACTTCGGTACCGCGATGTTCATGCTCGGTGATCTCCAAGTGGAGTTCGTCGGTGCGCGGAAGGAGAGCTACGCGCGCAACAGCCGCAAGCCCGAAGTGGAGCCCGGCAGCATCAAGGATGACCAGGAACGCCGGGACTTCACCATCAACGCGCTGGCGATCTCGCTGAACGAGGGCAGTGCGGGCGCGCTCGTGGATCCCTTCGGCGGGATCCTCGACCTGGACCGCGGCATCCTGCGCACACCGCTTGACCCGGACATCACCTATAGCGACGATCCTTTGCGCATGATGCGCGCGGTCCGCTTCGCCACGCAACTCGGCTTCAGTATCGACACGCCCAGCTTCGAGGCGATCAAGCGCAATGCCGAGCGCTTGGACATCATCAGCGCCGAGCGCATCCACACGGAACTGAACAAGATCATCCTCACGAAAAAGCCCAGCGTCGGCTTTGTTCTCCTGCGCGATAGCGGGTTGCTCGCGCGTTTCTTCCCCGAGTTCCTCGAACTGCAGGGCGCAGAGGAGAAGTACGGCATCGGCCACAAGGACAATTTCTACCACACGCTGCAAGTGCTGGACAACGTGTGCGACAAGAGCAACGACCTGTGGTTGCGCTGGGCCGCCGTGCTGCACGACATCGCCAAGCCGAAGACCAAACGCTTCGACCCGGAGCACGGGTGGACCTTTCACGGCCACGAAGACAAGGGAGCGCGCATGGTGCCTCCGATCTTCCGCCGCCTGAAGCTGCCGCTCGACGACCAGATGCGCTTCGTGCAGAACCTCGTGGCGCTGCACCTGCGCCCGATCTCCCTTACCAAAGTGGAAGTGACCGATAGCGCGGTGCGCCGCCTGCTCTTCGACGCGGGGGATGATATCGACGCGCTGATGATCCTTTGCCAAGCGGACATCACCAGCAAGAACGAGAAGAAGAAAGAGCGCTACCTCCGCAACTACGAAGTGCTGATGGGAAAGCTCAAGGAGGTGGAAGCAAAGGACCACGTGCGCAACTTCCAGCCGCCGATCACCGGAGAAGATGTCATGGCGGCCTTCGGCATCGAGCCGTGCAAACTGATCGGCGACATCAAGACGGTGATCAAAGACGCGATCCTGGACGGGGTCATCGGGAACGACCGGGCTCAGGCTTGGCAGCTCATGCTGGAGACCGGGCGAAAGCTCGGCCGGGAGCCCCTGACCGGCATGGAAGAACCCGTCCCGGGACAGGAGCAGGTGAAGGAAAAATGAACCCGATTAGATTCGCGGCTCTTGCGGCTGCCCCAGCCAGCCGCTCCTGACCAATGTCCCTCTACCGCTTCCGCGTGATGATCGACGATGCCAGCGAGGCGTTCCGCGACATCGAGATCCGCCGCAACCAGACCTTCCTCGACTTCCACAAGGCGATCAAGAAGGCTTTCGGGTTCAAGGGGGAAGAAATGGCCTGCTTCTACGTGAGCGATGAGGAGTGGACCAAAGGGGCGGACATCCCTCTGGCGGACCTGGGGTTCGCCGAGGACGGCAAGGTGCCCGCGCTGATGCACGAGACGCAGATCGGCGACCACATGCGCAGTACGAGCCAGCGCTTCGTTTACGCATACGACTTCCTGCACATGTGGATGTTCATGTGCGAGCTGATCCACACAGGCGATCCCGTAAAGGGCCAGCGCTATCCCAAGGTGGTGATGAGCGTGGGAACCCCGCCCGGTGAGCACAGCCGTATGGACGCGATCCTGATGCCCGGCGATGATGAAGAGGAGGACATGCGCGAAGAGGCTACTGAAGTGTATGCCGAGGATGAAGGCCACGACGACGATGACCACGGCACCGACCAGGGTGAGGATCATGACGAGTTCGGCCATGGGGACCATGATGGGCTGAGCGGGCACGAGGAGCTCCCGGACAACTATTGAGACCACACGGTCACAGGGGCGCAGAGGCCACTGGATCGTATCGCCATCATGCCCGGAAAAAAACCCTTGCTGATCGTGATCGGCGGACCGACTGCCAGCGGCAAAACGGCGGTCGCAGCTAACGTCGCCACGCATTTCGGTACCGAAGTGATCAGTGCGGATTCCCGGCAGTTCTATCATGCGATGCGGATCGGGACGGCACGACCTACCGAAACCGAGCTGCTCGGCGTGAAGCACCACTTCCTGGGGCACCTCGACTTGCAGGAGACCTGGAGCGCCGGCGAATTCGCGCGACAGGCCGAACCCGTTCTGCAGGACATCCTTGCCCGCCATGGGACAGCTGTCATGGTCGGCGGAAGCGGCCTTTACATCGACGCGGTGTGCAATGGACTGGACGCCATTCCCCCTACCGATCAACGCGAACGCGGGCGTTTGCAGGAACTGTTCCGCACAGAGGGTCTCCAACCGCTGTTGGACCGATTGAAGGAACTGGATCCGGAGAGCTGGCGCATCATCGACCGCAACAACCCGCACCGGGTGATACGCGCCCTGGAAGTATGCCTGACCAGCGGAAAACCGTTCAGCGCGCAGCGCACCGGACCGCGCCAGCGTGAAGACCTCCATATCCTCCGTATCGCGCTCGATCCGCTGCGTACCGAACTCTATGCACGGATCGACGCCCGCGTGGACCGGATGGTCGCGGACGGTATCGTGGAGGAAGCGCGCGCCCTCCTTCCCCACCGGCACTTGAACGCACTGAACACCGTTGGCTACAAAGAACTGTTCGCGCATTTCGACGGCGCGATGGACCTGTCCGCTGCCGTAGTGCTGATCAAGCAGCACACGCGCAACTATGCGAAACGACAGATGACCTGGCTGCGGCGTGACCCGGCTTGGAGCTACTACCCGCCTACCGACCTTGAAGGCATGCTTGACCTGATCGGGAAAGCGCGTCAGACCTGAACGCCCACGAGCGTAACGTCATCCAACTGGTCCAGCCCGCCCTTCCACTCCAGGAAGCCATGTTCCAATGCGCGTCCCTGTCGGCAGAGATCGCCGCTGTGCGATCGCATGACCATCTCCTTCAAGCCAGCGGTCTTCAGCTTGCGGCCTAGTGGCCCACCGAACTGGTCGGCGAACCCATCGCTGCCCAAGAACAACCGATCGCCCGGCGCCAATGCGATCAAGTGCGGCGTGAACTCCCGCATGATGCCTTCATGATAGCCCACCGGCAACCGATCCCCCTTCACCTCCTCCAATCCACCACCGTCAGCCCGCACGATGTACAAGGGGCAAAGCGCACCGCTGAACTCGCATTCGCGCGTTACCCGATCGTAGGTGATGATGCCGATGTTCATTCCATCGCGGACATGTGAATCGCCCTCTTGGTGCGCGAGGGAGCGCAGCAGTCCGCTGCGCAGTTCACCGAGCACATGCGCCGGTGAAGTGATGGCCCGGCCAATGACGATCTGCTGCAACAAGGTGATGCCGGTCATGCTCAACAGCGCCCCCGGCACACCATGGCCGGTACAGTCCGCCACCGCGAGGATGCTCTTCTGGCCGACCTGTCCGCACCAGTAGAAATCACCGCTCACGATGTCGCGCGGCTTGAAGAGGATGAACGCATCATGGAAGGCGGATCGCATCTGTGAGAGCGCTGGCAGCATCGCCTGCTGGATGCCTTGCGCGTATCGCAAGCCGCTGAGCATCTCGTTGTTCTGCAGTTCCACCAAAGCGTTGCGCTCCGCGATCTCCTGTTGCAACCGCAACCGTTCGCGGATGTCGCGCAGGTAAAGAACCACCGATGGACGGCCCGCGTGCTCGGTCACTTTCACGCTGCATTCCACAGGAAGACTCTGACCGTCCGCAGCGCGGAACGGGATGTCATCGTACACCAGGCCTCCGCTGGCCCAAGCGTCAGCGATGCGCAGGGAACTGCGATCAAGGTCTTCCGGGAAGTGCAGGTCGAAAATGCTCTTGGTCGTCAGCGCATCGAGGGAATGGCCGAGGATGTCCGCCGCACGCTGGTTCGCCAAGTGGATCCGACCGTTCGACACGTCGAGCACCATCGCTCCGTCGAACGCTTGATCGAACAGGCGCTTGTAGCCGCCTTCCGGAACAGCTGGCGTGGTCTGCCTGTCACGTTGCCGGACAAAAGCGAACAAAGGGATCAGGTCGCTCCAGTTCATGCCGCGCGCTCTTGTACCGGATCATCGTTCGCGCCCTTGGCTTCAGGCAGTTGGTCCAGCACACCGAAAATGAGCGTGGGATCCAAGAATTCACCGATGCGGTCCGGACGGCTCACGTAGCGCACGGTGCCGCTGATGTCCACCAGGAAGGAAGCGGGCAGCGGAATGCCCTCCGCATAGTCCACCATCGCTTCGATGGCCGGGTTGTCATACACCACGCCGTAGCGCTGCGAGACTTCCTGCGTGCTGTCGGACAACAACTGATATCCGACGCCGATGCGTTGCACCATGTCGCGGTTCACCTCCACGCTGTCCGGCCCGATCCCGATCACATGCACCCCGCGTGCCTTGAACCGCGCATTGTTCTTCTCGTAGGTGCGCAGCATCATATGGCAGCCGGGGCACCAATCGCCGCGTACGAAAATGAGCAGCACAGGATGCCGGCCCTTGTGCTCGGACAATCGCACCGAGCCACCTTGCTGATCGCTCAGGATGAAATCAGGGGCCACCATGCCGGGCTGAACATGATAGCCGTGGCGCGTGCTGCGGCGCATCATCACGGCGTCCTGCATGTAGCTCACGCATAGAAAGACACCGCTGCCGAAGATGACCAGTGGAAAGAGGTGCGAGGACCACGTGAAGGGTACGGTCATCCACATCATCGACAAGGGCACGGCTGAAGCGGAGAGCAACAGCGGCTCCATCCACCGCTTGTTCACGTAGGTGAACACCGGCAGGTACGCTTGGCGGAGCACGATGGCCATGGCGCTCAGCACCATCGGCACGGTCGCAAGGAACGGGGAACCCGATACGAGGTCGATCGAAAGGCCAAGACCGGCGGCACTGCCGATGATCATGCCGAACTGGAACCGGCCCGTGTACTTCTGGAATTCCGCCAAGGCACCGATCTGGGCGAGCAGGAAGAAGATGCTCGCCGCCGGACCAGGAGCCAGAAGCGCCAAAGCCGATCCTGTGGCGGACAGGGCCATGGAAAGCCACGTAAGGGGTTGCTGAAGGCGTGCCATCTGCGCGTCGGACCGCTTTCAACGCCATTCGGAGCGACAAGTTCCGGGCGCACTGGCCTACCCCGATCGGGGGGTTTGGCAATGGCGTCGGTTAAGGCACCTTTGCGGCCATGTTCAGAAAATGGTCGTGGGCCCTGCCCTTGTTCTTGGTGGCGTGCGCCGCCCCGGAAAAGTCGGACGAGAAGGTGGTGAACGTGTACACCCACCGCCACTACGACACGGACAAGCAGCTCTTCGCGGACTTCGAGCAAAAGACCGGTATCAAAGTGAACGTGGTGATGGCCGAGGACGATGAGCTCCTGAGCCGATTGGAAGCCGAAGGAGCGAACAGCCCGGCCGATGTGATCATCACCGCCGATGCGGGGCGCCTCGGTCTGGCCAAGCAACGGGGCTTCTTGAAACCGATCAACGACTCCGTGCTGGAGGCCAACGTGCCTGCGCACCTGCGTGATCCCGAAGGCAACTGGTTCGGCTTCACCATGCGCGCGCGAGTGTTCGCCTATGACAAGAACAAGGTGAAACCGGAAGAACTCCGCACTTACAACGACCTGCTTTCACCCCGCTTCAAGGGACAGATCCTCGCGCGGCCCAGCGAGAACGTGTACAACCAGAGCCTCGTGGCGGCCATGATCGCGCATTGGGGTGCGGACAGCGCGCAAAAATGGTGTGAAGGCATCGTGGCGAACATGGCGCGTGAACCCAAGGGCAGCGATACGGACCAGTTGCTCGCCATCGGCGAAGGGCTCGGCAGCGTGGCCATCGTGAACAGCTACTACATCGGGAAGCTGATGAAGAGCGATGATCCCGCGCGGCAGAAGGCGAAGAACAGCATTGCCGTCGCTTTGCCTGGGTTGGGTCCTGTCGATACGCTCATAGTCGAGCATGCAGATGGTACCGCTCCGGAACGGCTGGGCCGACACACGATCGGGACACACGTGAACATCAGCGGGGGTGGTGTAGCTGCGCACGCTAAGCATGAGGCGAACGCGATCGAACTCCTTCGCTTCCTCAGCAACGATGCTTCACAAGCCGCCTTCGCCGATGGCAACATGGAGTACCCTGTGAAGCCGGGTATCCCTGCTTCCGCCGTGCTGCAGGGCTTCGGAAAACTCACACCGGACACACTGGACCTGAGCATGCTCGGCAAGTACAACGCCGATGCGGTGAAAGTGCTCACGGCCGCCGGTTGGCGTTGAAGAATGAAGCGCGGCAGCTGGCCCATTCGCGCACTGGCGCTCCTGTTACTGGCGCCGCTGCTCGTGGTGGTAACGGCTCCGCTGCATTCCACCGCCACTGAATGGCCATTCGTCTGGCGCGAACTTCTGCCTTCGCATCTGCGGGAGACCGGTCTGCTCTTGCTCGTTTCGGTAGCGCTCGCGGTGATCTTCGGGACGGGCGCGGCGTGGTTGGTTTCGGCGTTCCGCTTTCCGGGGCGCGACCTGTTCCGCTGGGCGCTGGTGCTTCCGCTCGCCTTACCCACCTACATCAGCGCGATCACCTTCGCTTCGTTGTTCGGCCCCACAGGAAGTATCCGCCTCGCCCTCGCGCTTCCGTTCGACATCGTGAACCTGCCGGGCCTCGCGCTCGTGTTCGCGCTCGTGCTCTTCCCCTATGTGTACCTGCCTGCGCGCGCGGCCTTCAGCACGGGCATGGCCGCGCACTTGGACGCGGCGCGCATGCTGGGTGGCGGTGCGCTCCGTCGCTTCTTCCGCGTTGCGGCACCGCTCGCCCGCCCGGCCATCGCCGGTGGTGCGTTCCTGGTGGCCATGGAAACGCTGAACGACTATGGCGCGGTGAAATACTACGGCATCCACACCCTCACCGCCGGGATCTTCCGCGCATGGGGCGGACTGTATGACGTGGGCAGCGCTTTGCGACTGAGCGGGCTGCTGCTCGCCTTCGTGCTCTTGCTCGTCTGGTCAGAAACACGATTGCGGAAGCGTGCGCAACATTCCACCGCGAACCACGCCACACAGCGGATCGCTCTGTCAGGCTGGAAGCGCTTGGCCGCGAGCGCTGGTTGCGGACTCCTGCTCTTCGCCGGTTTCGTCTTGCCCGTAATGGCCATCCTCGTTGATGCGGTCCATACGGCCGACCTGTCGCATCTACGGATGGTGATCCCCGCATTGGGAAATACACTACTGGTTGGCAGCATCGCCGCTGCGCTCACGCTCACCGTGGCCGTCGTGCTCGCATACAGTGAGCGGCATGGCGGCTCTCGCTCCCGGCCCGTGCAGTGGGCAGGGCTCGGGTACGTGATACCCGGCGCGGTGATCGCCCTCGGCGTGATGGCCCTCGCCGGCTGGATCGGCGATAAGACCGGCATCGTGCTCATAGGTGGGGTCGCGCTGCTGGTCTACGCGTTCGCCGTTCGCTTCCTCGCGCTCGCCGGGCAGCCCTTGGCCGCGGGCTTGGCGCAGCAATCCGGATCGCTGGATGAATCCGCCCGGTTGCTCGGTGCTTCCCCCTTGCGCACGTTCTTCACCGTGAACCTGCCCTTGCTAAGGCCCGCATTGATCGCTGCGGCGCTCCTCGTCCTCATGGAAGTGGTGAAGGAACTGCCGCTCACGATGATCTTGCGGCCCTTCGACTTCGACACGCTCAGCACCCGTGTGTTCGAGCTGGCGCGCATCGAGCAATGGGCGGATGCCGCGCTGCCGGCTTTGCTGATCGTTGGTTGTGGACTGGTGCCACTGGTCGTGTTGGACCGCATTTTGGAGCGTCCTCTTCGCTGAACCACCGGACAGTCCCGTAGTTTCGTCCGTATGCTAACGATCATTTGTCGTTCAACCTTCCTGCTGGCCTTGGCGACCACGACGATCCATGGCCTGGCCCAGGATGCTGAGGATCGCTGGAAGGACAAGCTCGGTCAGCGCATCACGGTGCGCGGCGAAGCGCACAACGCCAAGATGGGCGCACTGCTTCTAGGTGAGGGCTTCACGATCTGGGTCGACCTGCCCGGGGACGCATGGCCCGATGGCTTGTACCACGGTAACGACAAGGGCGAACTGGTGGAAGTAACAGGGTTGGTCGTTCAACGCAATGATGTGCCCGTGTTCATCCCCGAACCTGGAGAGCCGATGCGACAGAGTGTATATGTTCCACCGGGCACTGATCCGGAGAAGGCGCGGAAGCGCTACGTGCTCGAGAATGTGGAATGGAAACCGGCTGAACCCGTTCTTCAGCAGCGAACCCGTTGACCCATCGCACGCGCTCGTGGTCCTGTAGCTTCGCGGCCGTAACGAATTGGAGACCTTGTTGAACATCACCGGACTGTCCTTCGCCCATGGCGAGCGGACCGTGCTCGACCGCGTGGACCTGACCTTGGGCGAGGGCGAAACACTCGTGATCGTGGGGCCAAGCGGCTGCGGCAAGACCACCTTGCTGCGGTGCATAGCGGGACTCGAAAAGCCGTCCTGCGGTGAAGTACGCCTCGGCGACGAGGTCCTGACCGGCGACAACACATTCATCGCACCGGAAAAGCGTGGGATCGGTTTCGTGTTCCAAGGCCTCGCGCTCTTCCCGCACCTCACCGTGGATAGCAACGTGGCGTTCGGACTCCATGGGCTTCCGGCTGCGGAACGCAAGCAACGCGTGGCGGATGAATTGCGCTCCGTCGGGTTGGATGGTCTCGGCGGCCGATATCCGCACGAACTGAGCGGCGGCCAACAACAACGCGTGGCCATCGCGCGATCGCTCGTGCGCAGGCCGCGCCTGATGCTCATGGACGAGCCGTTCAGCGACCTGGACACGAAGACGCGCGCCGCCGTGCGCACCGAGGTTCTGCGCATCCTGCGCGAACACAACACCGCCGCGATAATCGTCACCCACGACCGTGAAGATGCCTTCCATGTCGCCGACCGCATCGCCGAAATGGACCATGGCCGCATCGTGCGCACGGCACCTGCGGAGACCTTCCGCCGCGAGTGGACCGATCATCCATTCCAGCCCACAACGCCTTCGCGAAGCGCTTCGGCGCACAACGCATGAGTTCAACCCGACTGGAGCAACTGCGCGCCATGCTCGCCGAAGAGCCGAACGACGCGTTCATACGCTACGCCATCGCGCTTGAACTGAAGCGCGCGGGGAAAATGGAAGAAGCGGTGAATGATCTGCAGATGCTGCTGAAAGAAGATCCGAAGTACATCGCGTGCTACTACCAATTGGCGGTGACCCTGATCGATATCGGCCGTGCGGAGGATGCGATGCTCGTGTGCGAGGCGGGTTCTCTCCAGTGCATCACCACCTGCGACCGGAAGGCGCGCGCCGAGCTGCTCGAACTGAAGAAGGCCATCGCGGGCGACGAATGAAACACGGTCGCTTTTCCCTCTG
>Ga0209480_10003194_pt1 | contig 10788 bp, 11 predicted proteins | sample JI61114C2DNA_FD_187501 | JGI IMG/M metagenome (GOLD analysis project Ga0209480, IMG submission 187501) | Wastewater effluent complex algal communities from Wisconsin, to seasonally profile nutrient transformation and Carbon sequestration -... | ecosystem: Engineered > WWTP > Effluent > Algae...
CAGGAAGCCGATTTCTACGGTGCCATGGACGGTGCCTCCAAGTTCGTGCGTGGCGATGCGGTGGCCGGCATCCTCATCATGGCCATCAACGTGGTTGGCGGGCTGATCGTCGGGGTGCTCCAGCACAATATGGAGTTGGGCCAGGCGGCCACCAACTACACCCTGCTGACGATTGGTGACGGACTCGTCGCCCAGCTTCCGGCCCTCATCATTTCCGTGGCTGCAGGTCTGGTGGTGTCACGGGTGGGCGATGATGGGGACATGGGCTCCCAGGTGATCGGGCAGGTCTTCTCGAACCCCCAGGTTCTGCTCCTCACCGGTGCCATCCTCGGCATCCTGGGCCTGATACCCGGCATGCCCAACTTCGTGTTCCTGCTGCTGGCCAGCGGGCTGGGCTATCTCGCGTGGCGTGGTGGTGCACGTCAGGCCGAATTGGTTGAAGAGGCGGAGGCGCCGACTGCGGCTCCGGTGCTGCCCGCCGAAAGCCAGGAGGCGAGCTGGTCCGACGTGACCCCGGTGGACGTCCTGGGCCTGGAGGTCGGTTATCGGCTCATTCCCATGGTGGACAAGGGGCAGGATGGCGAGCTGCTCAAGCGGATCCGGGGCCTTCGCAAGAAGTTTGCCCGGGACATCGGCTTTCTTGCTGCGCCGGTGCATATCCGCGACAACCTGGAGCTCAAGCCCAACGCCTACCGCATCGTCCTCAAAGGGGTCGAGATCGGCGTGGGGGCCGCCTTCCCCGGGCAGTTCATGGCCATCAACCCGGGGCGGGTTTCCGGCCCTCTCAATGGTCGTGACACCACCGACCCGGCCTTCGGCTTGCCCGCGGTCTGGATTGATGCGGCTCAGCGGGAGCAGGCTCATGCTCTGGGCTATACGGTGGTCGATGCCAGCACCGTGGTGGCGACCCACCTCAATCACCTCATTCTCAGCCATGCCTCCGAGCTGCTCGGGCGTATCGAAACCCAGGCCCTGCTCGACCACATCGCCAAGGACACGCCCAAGCTGGTCGAGGATCTGGTGCCCAAGCTGCTGCCCCTGGCCAGTGTGCAGCGGGTGCTCCAGAACCTGCTCGACGAAGGGGTCAATATCCGCGACATGCGCACCGTCGTCGAAGTCCTGGCCGAGCACGCGCCGCGGATCCAGGACCCCCTCGAGCTCACCACACGGGTGCGTCAGGCCTTGGGCCGGGCCATCGTGCAAGGCTTGTTCCCCGGCAACGGGGAGGTCCAGGTCATGGCCCTCGATCCCGGCCTGGAGCGCGTGCTCATGCAGGCCATGGCGGGTGGCGGGCCGGATGGCGGGGCCATCGAACCGGGGCTGGCGGACACGCTCCTGCGCGAAACGGCGGCTGCGGCCCAGCGCATGGAGGACACCGGCCTGCCTCCGGTTCTGCTGGTGCCGGCGCCCTTGCGCTGGTTGCTGTCGCGCTTCCTGCGCCGGGCCGTTCCGACCCTCAAGGTGGTGGCCAATTCCGAGGTTCCCGAAACGCGCCTGATCCGCGTCTCGGCCATGATCTCCGCCTCCCCGTGAGGCTTTCCGGCCTTGTCGGGGGAATAGCGCCCTAAAACCTGTCTTTTCCCGGCCATCGAATGCGCGGTCGCTGGCGATAATCAAAGCTACCGAAGTGCCCATCATGGGCCCATGAAAGCCTTCGTACCCCGGAGACAGGAGCATGAACGTCAAGCGCTACTTTGCCAAAACCGCCCGCGAAGCCCTTCGCATGCTGAAGGAAGACCTTGGGCCGGACGCGGTGGTGCTGTCCAATCGAGCGGCCAATGGCGGGGTCGAAATCCTCGCTCTGCCGGCGGGCGATGTGGCCACCCTGCAGCGTGCCCGTGCCCAGGCGGCGGCCCAGAACGTACCCATTGCGCCGCCTCCGGCCGCTCCTGCGCCACGTCCCAAGCTCGCCGAGGACTTCTTTGACGACGATTTCCGGGTCAGCCTGTCCCGCGCGGCCGGCGCGCGGCCGGCAACACCTCCGGCGCCGGCGCCCGCCGCCCAGCCCAGGCCCGCCGCGGCCCGTCCGCCGGAAATGCAGCCCTTCAGTCCGCCGCGGGTTGAGTTGTCCCGGGACGTCTTCAATGCCGCCTCCACCCAGGTCCGGCGTCCGCCGGCCGATCCCGCAGCAGCCGCGCCACGGTCTCCGTTGCGCACCGATGCCGCACCTTCCCGGGAGACTCCCCCGCGCCAGCGTCCCACCGGCGTCGAGGAGGAGGCCCGCATCCGCGCCCTCGAGTCTGCCAACTCCCAGATGGCCAATGAGCTCGCTGCCATCCGGGGGATGATCGAGCGCCAGCTCGCCGGGTTTGCCTGGGGCGAGATGGGGCGCAGTGCCCCCGGACGCACCCGCCTCATCGGTGATCTGCTGGAGGCGGGCTTCTCCGCCGTGCTGGCCAGGGAGCTGGCCGAAAGCGTGCCCGAGGACGAAGCCCCCGAAGACGCCCACCGCCTGCTTCACGATGCGCTGGATCGGCGTTTCCGTGCCATGGCAAGCGACGCCGACATCATTGACCGCGGGGGGGTGTTCGCCCTGGTCGGTCCCACCGGCGTCGGAAAGACCACGACGACGGCGAAGCTGGCGGCGCGCTGCGTCGTGCGCCACGGCGCCGACAAGCTGGCCCTCATCACCACGGATGGCTACCGGATCGGCGCCCACGAGCAATTGCGCATTTACGGGCGCATTCTCGGTGTGCCCGTGTTCGTCGTGCGTGATGCCACCGATCTGCGTGAGACGTTGGCCAGTTTGCGCGACAAGCACATGGTGTTGATCGACACCATGGGCATGAGCCAGCGCGACAAGATGGTGACCGAGCAGGCCGCCATGCTCACCGGCGCCGGCAAGGTTTCCCGCCTGCTGCTGCTCAATGCGACCAGCCGTGGCGACACCCTCGACGATGTGGTGCGGGCGTATGCGGGTGATGATCTGGCCGGTGTCATCCTGACCAAGATGGACGAAGCCATGTCCCTTGCGCCGGTTCTGGACGTGGCCATTCGTCACCGTGTCGAGGTGTTCTATGTGGCTAACGGCCAGCGCGTTCCGGAGGATCTGCACCTGCCCAACCGCGACACCTTGCTGTCCCAGGCGCTCCAGGAGCTGCCCGCTGCATCGCCCTTTCGTCTCGAGGCCCTCGAGGCCGGCTTGCTGATGGCATCTGCTACCAAGCCGTCCACCTCCGCCCTTCGCGGGGGACTCTGAAATGTTGCACGCTTCCGATCAAGCCGCTGGCCTGCGCCGTTTGTTCCGCCGCACGCCCTCTGCTGTCGTTGCCCTGTTCGCCTCGGGGCGCGCCCCCCGTGCTCTCGCCCTGCAGACGCTGGTGGCGCTGACTGAAGGTGCGCGCAGGGTGGTGGTCATCGACGAGCATGCGCCCGATGAAGGTTCCCTGCTGAGCGCCTTTGGCTTTCCCGAGGGGGGCGACCTGCTTGGTGCCCTCCAGGGCCAGCAGGACGTCACCGAGAACATGCGTGAGGTGGCTGACGGCCTGTGGGTCGTCCCTGCTGCAGCCACTGTCCATGCCGTTTCCCTGCTGGATGAGGCCCACCATGCCCGCCTCGAAGCGGGAATCACCGAGCTTCAGCGGCGTGCCGACCTTCTGGCCATTCATTCAGTGGGTGATGCCCGGTCTCTGACGCCCTTTGCCCGTGCCGCCGGCAGGCGCTTGCTGGTCGTGGAGGCGAGTGGTGTGGGTGCGCGCGGGGCCTGTCAGTGGATAAAGGGGCTGGCGGTTGCGGGGGCGGGCTCCCTCGAGGTGGCGGTCAGCGGGGCGCGGGATCGGGCCGACGCCACCGCGCTCTTTGCCAGCCTCAGCGATTTCACGGCCCGCCACGTGGGGCTGCCTCTTGTGTGGCGGGGCGAGGTGGAGCGCGACGGTCTGGCCGAGTCCATGACCACGCCCCTGGGTGAGCGTCACCCGGCCGAAGGGGCCAGCGCCTTCATCCGTCGCTTGCGTGCCTGGTCGGTCCAGGCGAGTGTGGCCGGTTGAGGTCCGCATTGTGATTTTTTGTTTCCTGGGTAACGTAGAAGCCTATCGGTGCCGATGAAACACATGAGACCTCGCGTATCGCCCGGATAACCAGATCAGAAAGCTGAGTAAAGATGTACACCGCATCCGGTACCCTCGACAAGGAACAGCTCGTCGTCCAGTACGCACCTCTGGTCAAGCGCATTGCCTATCATCTGATGGCAAAGCTGCCGGCCAGCGTGCAGGTCGAAGACATCATCCAGAATGGCATGCTCGGCCTGCTCGATGCCATCAACCGATACGAGGAAGGGCTGGGCGCTCAGTTCGAGACCTATGCCGTGCAACGTATTCGCGGTGCCATGCTGGATGGCCTGCGTGAGAATGACTGGCTGCCTCGCAGCCTGCGCCGGGACATGCGGCGCATTGAGGCTGCTGTTCACCAGCTTGAACAGCAGAATGGCCGTCATCCCACTGAAAAGGAATTGGCCGAGTCCCTCGGCCTGCCACTTTCCGACTATCAGCACATGCTGCAGGAGGCGCGGGGCTACCAACTGGTTTACTTCGAGGATTTCTCCGGCGAGGGCGAGGATGACTACCTGGAGCGTCATATCACCCTCGAGGGCAACGATCCGCTCACCCTCCTTCTTGAAGGCAACATGCGCGATGTCCTGATCAAGGCCATCGATGATCTGCCCGACCGGGAGAAGACCGTGATGGGGCTCTACTACGAGCAGGATATGAACCTGCGTGAGATCGGTGAGGTACTGGGCGTATCCGAATCGCGAGTGTGCCAGTTACACAGCCAGGCCATCGCCCGCCTGCGCTCGCGTATCTCAGGTGCCATCCAGAACGCGCCCAAGACCAAGGGCGAAGGCCGGGGCCGTGGACGCCGGGCGGCTGCCACCTGAGTCTCCGGGCGGATATTTCCATGGACAGCATCAGCCTCATTGGCATCACCCTGGCCCTCGCCGCCATTCTTGTCGGCCAGGTACTGGAGGGAGGCCATGTGGGCTCTCTCATCCAACCGACGGCTTTTCTCATCGTCATCGGCGGTACCCTGGGGGCGGTGATGTTGCAGAGTTCCCTGACGGTCTTCCGCAGCGGCATGCAGATGGTGCGGTGGGTCTTCATTCCCCCAAAGCTTGAGCACGCCATCCTCATCGAGCAGGTCGTGAACTGGAGCCACGTGGCCCGCAAGGAGGGATTGCTGTCGCTGGAGAGCCAGATCCCGGCCATTGACGACCCCTTCATCCGGAAGGGCCTGCAGTTGCTGGTCGACGGCGTGGAGCCGGAGCGCCTGCGTGAAGTGCTGGAGGTCGAGATCGACAGTTGGGAGGGGCAGTTGAAACAGGGCGCCAAGATCTGGGAGGCGGCGGGCGGCTATGCCCCGACGATCGGTATCCTGGGGGCAGTGATGGGGCTGATCCACGTGATGGAAAACCTCTCCGACCCGTCCAAGCTGGGCTCCGGGATTGCGGTTGCGTTTGTGGCCACCATCTACGGGGTGGGGTCCGCCAACCTCATCTTTCTGCCGGTAGCCAAGAAGCTGCTCGGGGTTGTCGGTACCCTCGTGGCCTTGCGGGAAATGGTGGTGGATGGTCTTGTCGGCATCGCCAATGGCGACAATCCGCGCATCATCGAAAGCCGCCTGAAGGGTTACGGGGGTTGAGGGATGGCACGCCGCCGAAAGGGGGAGGACGAGCACGAGAATCATGAGCGCTGGCTCGTTTCCTATGCGGATTTCATCACCCTGCTGTTCGCCTTCTTCGTGGTGATGTACTCGCTGTCGTCCCTCAATGAAGGCAAGTACCGGATCATGTCCGACTCAGTGGTGAGTGCCTTTCGCAATATCGCCAGTAACAGCGACAGCCCGCGCATCATTTCCAGCCCGATTCCTTCGATTCGGCCCCAGGCCTCCCCGCCGCCTTCTAGTTCGTCGGAAACCGAAGAGGCCCGGAAGTCCAGGGCCGAGCGGGTCAAGAACATGGCCGAGGAGATCCGCAAGGTGCTTGCGCCGCTTGTGGCCGACGGGCAGGTGCGGGTGACGGAGGGCGCCTTTGGCATCACGGTCGAGATCAATGCCAGTGTGCTCTTCGCACCCGGCGAGGCCCAGCTCGGCGCGGATGCGGTACGCGCCCTGCGGGCCGTGGCCGAGGTTGTGGCAGGTGCCGAGTTTCCGATCACCGTGGAGGGGCATACCGACATCACGCCCATTGCCACGGCCATGTTCCCGTCCAACTGGGAGCTCTCTGCCGTTCGTGCTTCGAGCGTTGTGCGATTGTTTGTGGATGGCGGGGTGAAGCCTTCGCGCCTGACGGCGGCAGGCTATGGGGACCAACGGCCGGTGGCTGACAACACCACGCCGGATGGTCGGGCACGCAATCGGCGGGTCACCATTCTCATCGAGTCTCGCGTTGTCGAAGCCGAAGTGAGCAAGCCGGTGAAGGCGTCCGGCATCACCGATTCCATCCTGCCGCCCGATGCGGCGACGCCTCTTCCGCAGGCACCGGCTGCCGGGCGCTGACGGAAACGCGGCCCGCTGAGGGCGCTCGGGCGGTGTGGCGGATGGGGCGGTTAGACGGAGCCGAGGTGCCGGCTTGAGGCCGTGGGGCGCGACTGCCCGTCAGGCCCGTAGATCTGGGGGTGTTCTGCGGCGGCAAGGAGCGTGCTGAGAGCCTGCTGATTGTTCTGCAGGCGTTCAGTGATCAGTTGCCCGTTGATGCGGTTCCGCTCCTTGGCGTCTGCGGCCAGGGTGACAACAACATCCCAAGCCGCCAGCGCGTCCGGTGAATCTGCGAGGACAATGCGGATATTGTCCTTGCTCACTTTCGCCCCGAGTCGGGCGAACATCACCGTGCGGTCATCTGAAAGACGTTGCAGCGAACGGTATAGCTTGGTTTTTTCTTCCGCCAACGCGGTCAGGGCATCGATCTGGCCTTCCACAAGCAGGGCTTCCTCCCGTTGCAGCAGGGCAATGAAAGCCTTCAAGCCGGCCTGTTCGTCATGGATCAGGCGAGCAAGACGCTGGGTGAGGCCCGGATCAATGGACACGTCAGGCGGGCCCTGTTTGCGCGCGAAGCATCTGGCGGACACTCTCGATCAGGCCATCGGCAACCTTATCGGTGTCTACCTTGAAACGACCTTCGGTGATGGCCTGTTTGATCTCATCCACCTTTGCACTATCCACTACCGGGGTGTTGGCGATCGTTTCCTCCATCTGCTGCAGCCGGGCAGACAGGGAGGACAGTTCAACCTTCTCACCACTGCCGCTGGCCGAATCGGCCTTCGGCGACTCTTTGGCAGAGCGGGTCCGGCCGTCGTTGGGCGGGAGGCCTGCTGCTGACTTGACGGAGTTATCAATTTTCATGGCATTGCCCTTTCTTCCATATGTCGATGGGGTCAACGACCGACGAAAGCGAAACTTTAACCGATTCGGGCAAATGCGGGAGTCCCATCCTCAGGGCAGGGTGACCTCCACGATGCCGCCGTTGCGGGCAGTGCCCCGGATGACCTGCCCATTGGCCAAGCGCACCTGTGCCCCCTGGCCGTCGGTGGCGTTGTTGAGGGCCACACCATCATTGGCCACCTGGAAGCCGGCGCCGCGGGAGACCACTTTAACGGGTTGCCCCTGAAGGATGGCGGGTGGCTGGCGCAGGTGACTGGCCGCCAGGGGGCGGCCGCCGGCAAGGCTGATGCGCGCTGCGTGCCCGACCGCCTGACTGGGATCGGTGAGGACATCGGCGACCTGGGCGGTGAGCTCCCCGGCCTCCCGGCGGACATCTGCCGGGCCCAGTACCTGGCCCGCGGAGATCGGCCCGGCGCTGACGAGATAGAGCCCCCTGACCCTCACCTCTGCCGGAACGTAGGCCGTCCACGTCGTCGGTGCCAGGCAGCGAACGCCCACCGAAACCCGCCCCCAGGCCCGTGTGCCGGCGGGAAGGAAGGCCTCTAGCTGCGCGCAGGGGGGCAGTCCGTTGTCGCCATTGAACTCGCCGACCTGAACACGCACTTCGCCCGGCAGGCTGCGGCTTTGCAAATCCAGAAAACGGCCGACCTCGGCCCGCACTGGCCCAGGATCCTGGCGCGCCTGCAGGGGCGTGGCTGACAACAGCAAGAGTGCAGCGCAGAGGAGGACGGGAATATGAGGCATGGGGCTTGGCGCAGGGATATACCCCCAATTCAAGCACGTCGGCGCGTCTTGCGCCGTCAGAAACAGATGGCCTTTCCCGGGCCATTTCGACCTGCCACCCCGCCACGGCAAGCTTCCGGCAAATCTTGCCGGAAGCTTGCCGTGGCGGCAGGGAGGGATGGGGGTGAGCGTGCAAATTGGCGCAGGAATTGCCGCCTGTTCGACCCTTTCCGGGGTGGGACGGGCCTCTAGCATGGCTGGCATGGAAGGTGCAATGAAGTGCATGCCCACCACAGCGTGTGCGTCAGGCAGGAATGACGGCACAAGTGGAAATGAACTTTAGAGGTGAACCCAATGAGCAGCCGACTTGACGAAGCGATGCGTTTCCACCAGACCGCCCTCAACACCCGAGCCTATCGCCAGCAGGTCATCGCATCCAATATCGCCAACGCCGATACGCCCAACTACAAGGCGCGGGATGTGGATTTCCGTGAAGCCCTGACGGGCGCGCTGGCGGGCAAGAGCGGGAGCCTCGCCCTCAGCACCACCTCCGCGCGTCATCTGGCGGCTGCCGGTGCCAGCCCCCTGGAGGCGAACCTGAAATTCCGCAATGACCAGCAGGGGGCCATCGATGGCAATACGGTCAACATGGACGTCGAGCGCAGCGCCTTTGCCGAGAACGCGATTCAGTACCAGGCCAGCGTCACTTTCATCAATGGCCTGATCACCGGCATGCAGCGGGCCATCCAGGGCCAGTAAGGAGCCGATCATGAGCATGATGAACGTCTTCCAGGTGGCCGGCAGTGCGCTGCACGCCCAATCCACCCGGCTCAATGCCACCGCCAGCAACCTGGCCAATGCCGACAGCGTCACCTCCAGCAACGGTCAACCTTACAAGGCCAAGCAGGTGGTGTTCGCGGCCACGCCGATGGGCGCGCCGGCGGCACAGGGGGTGCGCGTCAAGCAGGTGGTCGAAAGCGCCGCGCCGATGCGCATGGTCTATGACCCGAAGAGCCCCGCGGCCAACGGCGAAGGCTACGTGACCATGCCCAACGTCAATGTGGTGGAGGAGATGACCAACATGATCTCCGCCTCCCGGGCCTACCAGACCAATGCCGAAGTGATGGGGACTGCCAAGACCCTGATGGAACGAACCCTGGCCATCGGCCAGTAAGCACCGGACAACGATCATGAGCACCGTCAATTCCACGACCTCCGCCGACGTCATCGCCGCCCTCCAGAAATCCTCGACCAGTTCCACGTCGAAGACCGAAGAGGCTCAGACCCGCTTCCTCAAGCTGCTCACCGAGCAATTGAAGAACCAGGACCCCCTCAACCCCATGGACAACGCCCAGATGACCTCCCAGCTGGCCCAGATCAGCACCGTGGATGGTATCGACAAGCTGAACAAGACGCTGACCTCCCTCCTGGAAGGCAGCCAGTCCAGTGAGGTCTTGCAGGCCGCCGCTTTGGTGGGTAAGGGCGTGATGGTCGAAGGCACCAACCTGACCCTCTCCGGTAGCAAGGCCTACGGGGGTTTCGAACTGGCCACGGCGGCCGACAAGGTGACCGTGACCATCAAGGACTCCAAGGGTCTGGAGGTGCGCAAGATGGAACTGGGTTCCTCCGACGCCGGTGTCTTCAACTTCGCGTGGGACGGCAAGTCCACCAATGGCACCCAGGCGGTGGATGGCAAGTACACCATCAGCGTCAGTGCCACCCGGGGCAGCGAGACCGTCAAGACGACAGCCCTGGCGCTGTCCACCGTCAATAGCGTGCTGCGCACGGGCAGCGGCAGCGTATCCCTCGATGTGGGCTCCGGCAATCTCGTGAGCCTGTCCGACATCAAGCAGATTCTGTAAGCGGAGGCAAAAATGGCATTCCAGCAAGGTTTGAGCGGTCTCTCCATCGCTTCCAAGGCCCTCGACGCCATCAGCAACAACGTGTCCAACTCGGGCACCGTCGGCTTCAAGCAGTCCACGGCCCAGTTCTCCGACGTGTTTGCCGCATCCCTGGCGGGCGGCGGTACCCAGGTGGGTATCGGCGCGTCCATCGACAAGGTGTCCCAGCAGTTCAACCAGGGCAACATCTCCACCACCAGCAACGCGCTGGACCTGGCCATCAACGGGCAGGGTTTCTTCCGCATGAGCGATGCCGGAACGATCACCTACAGCCGCAACGGCCAGTTCCAGACCGACAAGAACGGTTACATCGTCAATGCCGCGGGCTTGCGCCTGACGGGCAAGCTGGCCGACTCGAATGGTGTGCTGACGGGCACCAGTGGTGACATCAAGCTCAACTTCAGCGATGCCAAGCCGGCTGCCACCACCAGCGCCGGCTATAACGTCAATCTCGACTCCCGCTCGGCCACCCCGTCGGCCATGGCGAAGGCCGCCGTGTTCGGAACGGCCGCGCCTTCCCTCACGGTTGCGGCCTCACCGGCGAACGCCCTGTCCATCGTGGTCGATGGCTCGACCACTCCGGTCACGATCAGTATCGCCGCCGGTACCTATGCGGACGTAGGTTCCCTTGTCACCGCCATCCAGACCGCCGTCGATCAGACCTCCCTGAAGGACCGGGTCAAGGTTGCCAGTGACAGCACCGGCGTCATCAATTTCTCATCGATGCGGAGTGGGCGTCTGTCTGACATCACTGTCACAGGCACCGCTGCGGCCGCCCTGAATGTGCCCGGCA